>SMUX01261782.1_pt1 | contig 19673 bp, 21 predicted proteins | sample 2456431 | NCBI WGS metagenome assembly SMUX01 (sample SAMN11095930, study PRJNA526329) | marine sediment metagenome | biome: Marine sediment; feature: Surficial sediment; material: Deep marine sediment; isolation source: Hadal surficial sediment | place: Pacific Ocean | collected 2014-11 | depth... | reverse complement strand
GCCTCGAACACGTCCCGATCGCCACCGGCCATGACCAAAAGCTTGCCCTCTTCCGCCGCCCGTTCGCCACGGCACAAGGGCGCGTCGAGGAACGCCACCCCGCTGCCCTCGCCCTTGACCGCGAGCCGCTTCATGGTGCCGGGCGCGACGGTCGAGGATATGGCGATGACGGCGCCTTCCCTGGCCGCCGCCAGCAGCCCGTCCGGGCCCAGGACCACCTCCTCGGCCTCGGTATCGAAGCCGACGACGACGATGACGAGATCGCTTTCGCGCGCCACTTCCGCCGGGTTGGCGGCCTTCCGGGCGCCGAACGCCGCCGCCGCCGCCATGGCCTCATCCGAAACATCGAAGCCGGTGACGGCGAAACCCTTCTCGATCAGGTGCCGGGTCATCGGCCGTCCCATGCGGCCGAGCCCGATGATGCCGACACGTTCGATCTTTTCCATGCTCGATGCTTTCCCTCCCCGGTTTTTCACCCATCCGATATCGTTTCTTCAAGGGATGAGCAATTCGGCGCAACCCGATGTTGCTACACAAAATTATCCATCCAGGCAAGCGGGCTATGGAGGCGCCGCGCCGAAAGCGGCGCCAGCGAGGCCCGGTCATCGCCCACCCGGTGCGGGAGCGTCTTTGCAAACGGCTTCCCGATCCATTAAACTTGGTCATACATGGTCCCGCGTATCTCCCCCGAATCCTGGCCCCTCGTCGTCGCCCACCGTGGCGGCGCCGCGCTTTGGGCGGAAAACAGCATCACCGCCTTTCGCGGCGCCGTCGGCCTCGGCGTCGATCTCATCGAGTTCGACGTTCACCCGACCCGGGACGGGAAGATCGTCGTCATCCATGACCCGACGCTTGAGCGCACGACGACGGGCGCGGGCGCCGTGGCGGATCATGAGTGGAGCGAATTGGAGAAACTGAGGCTCAAGGAGGGCGGGCACGACCGCATACCCTTGTTCGACGAGGTCATCGACCTGATCAAGCCGACGCCGCTCGGTCTGCGCATGGAAATCAAGACGCGGGCGGACGCGACCCCCTATCCGGGGCTCGAGGCCATGCTGGCCGAGCGCCTCGAGGCCACCGGCATGTTGGGTCGCACGGTGGTCACCTCCTTTGCCTGGGAGACCCTGAAGACCTTCGGTGCCCTGGCCGAGCCCGCCGGTTTCATCGCCCTCGTCAAGCGCGGTATCTTCGACGACGCCGGCGGCATCGAGGGCGCGGGCAAGATGGTGAGCGCCGGGGGGTTTGCCGAGATGGGCGCCCCGATCTCGTGCCTTGGGGCCGATTCGGTCGCGCGGGCCAGGGATCTCGGTCTCAGGCTCGGCGCCTTCAGCGTCAGGAAAAGGGCGGACATCGAGAACGCGCTGAAATGGGGCGTCAACGTCTTCACCACCGACCGTCCCGATCTGGCGATGACGCTTCGCCGCCGACTTTACGGGGTTTGAGAACCACCGCCCTCGGCCTCGATCTCCTTGCCGCCCCGGAGACGGGAATGGGGCCGATCACAGTTCCGTGAGAATCGCGAAAGCGGCTGGCCCGGCCGGGGAACTGGGCTTAAAATGCCGGCCCAGAGGGGCATCGCGCCGGTCGGCCCGGTCCCGGGAGCCAGCAAGATCACCGAGCCGGGTCAGAGCACTATCCGGCCCATTCCGAGGGAAGGGGCATGCCACGCTGGATACGCTTCGAACATGGTGGAAAGAGCGGCTTCGGGACGCTCGAGGGCGACACCATCACGGTGCATGAGGGGGAGCTGTTCGCCTCCCCCTCGGCGAGCGGCGAGACGTTCTCGCTTGCCGATGTCACGGTGCTGATGCCGTGCGTGCCGAAGAAAATGATCGCCCTTTGGAACAACTTCCACGCCCTGGCCAAGAAGTTGAGCATGCCCGAGCCCGAGGAGCCGCTTTATCTCATCAAGACGGACAATTCCTATCTCGCATCGGGTCAGGTCATCCGCCGGCCCAACGCCTACAGCGGCAAGGTGGTCTACGAGGGCGAGATCGGCATCGTCATCGGCAAGGAATGTAAGGAAGTGTCCGAGGAAGACGCCGATGATTACATCTTCGGCTACACCTGCATCAATGACGTCACCGCCGTCGAGTTGATCAACAAGGACCCGACCTTCGCCCAGTGGGTGCGGTCGAAAAGCTTCGATACCTTCGGCGTCTTCGGGCCGGTGATCGCCACCGGCATAAACCCGGACAATCTGTCGATCAAGACCGTGCTCAACGGCCAGGAACGGCAGAACTATCCGGTTTCCGACATGATCCTCGGGCCGAGGCTGATCGTCAGCCGGCTGTCGCACGACATGACGCTCCATCCCGGCGACGTCATCTGCTGCGGCACCTCCCTCGGCGTCGGCTCGATGAAGGAGCCGATCAATACGATCGAGGTCTCGATCGAGGGCATCGGAACGCTGAGCAACACCTTCGTGCAATGACGGGCGTGCAATGACGGGCGTGCAATGACGGGCCGGTATTAACGGCCCGTTTCGTTTTGGCCCCGGGTGGCTTCGGCAGGGCTTGGCGGGCCCGATTCACTTAGACGAATAAGAACGCGGGTATAGGGGCAGAGTATCATGCGAATCTGCGTTGTCGGCGCCGGCGCGATCGGCGGCCTCATGGGCGCGAAGCTGGCGCTGTCCGGCCAGGAGGTCACCCTGATCGATCAAGGCGCGCACCTCGCGGCGATCAAGGAGAACGGCCTCAAGCTGGTGATGGAGGACGGCGCCGAGCTCCTCGCCAAGGACCTCAAGGCGACGGACAGCTTCGATGAAGCCGGGACGCAAGACATGGTCATCCTGGCGCTCAAGGCCCATCAGATCGAGGCGGTGGCGCCGAAACTGCCGGCCCTTTTCGACGCCGACACCTCCATCGTCACGGTCCAGAACGGCCTTCCCTGGTGGTACTTCCAAAGGCACGGCGGCGAGTTCGACGGCCGCCGCCTCGAGACCCTCGATCCCACGGGCGTGATCGAGGCCAACATCGAGGCCGAGCGCATCATCGGCTGCGTCGTCTACCCGGCGGCCGCGGTCATCGAGCCCGGCGTCATTCATCACGTCGAAGGCGACCGCTTCCCGGTGGGCGAACTCGACGGATCGGAAAGCGAACGGGCGAAAACGCTTTGTCAGACCCTGATCGACGCCGGCTTCCGCTCCCGCGTGGTCGAGGACATCCGCTCCGAGATCTGGCTCAAGGCGTGGGGTAACCTCTCGTTCAATCCGATCAGCGCGCTCACCCACGCGACCCTCCTCGACATCTGCCGGTTCCCCGAGGCCCGCACCCTTGCCGCCAACATGATGAAGGAGGCCCAGGAGATCGCCGAGAAGCTCGGCATCGAGTTCCGCCACACCATCGAGAGAAGGATCGAGGGCGCCGAGGCCGTAGGGGCGCACAAGACCTCGATGCTCCAGGACGTGGAGGCCCGCCGCTCGCTCGAGGTCGAGGCCCTGATCGGCGCGGTGATCGAGCTCGCCCGTCTGACGAATACGCCCTCGCCCTCCATCGACGCCGTCTGCGCCTGCGTCAAGCTGCTGGATAAGACGCTGATGCGGGATTGATCCCGACCGGCCCCGGGCCGGGGTACGCCCTTGCGCGGAGGCGCGGAATGCCGCCGGCCTTGGTTTTACCGCCTGAGCGTCGGATCGAGGCGGTCGCGCAGCCAGTCCCCCAACAGGCTGACCGACAGCGTGGTGATGAAGATGAGGATGCCGGGGAACACCGAGAGCCACCACGCGAACAGCAGATAGTCGCGGCCGGTGCCGAGCATCAGGCCGAGGCTGGTCAAGGGCGGCTGGATGCCGAGGCCTAAGAAGCTGAGCGAGGTCTCGAGCAGGATGGTCGAGGGGAAGTTGAGGGTGAACTGGACGATCAGGGCGGAGGCGATATTGGGCAACACGTGGCGGACGTAGATCCGCTTCGGCCGGGCGCCCAACGAGCGCACCGCGACGACATAGCCATGGGTGTTGGCGGACAGCACCATGCCCCGGCTGAGACGGGCGTAGTTCTCCCAGCCGTTGATCCCCATGATCAAGACGAATAGCCAGAAGCTGTTGCCGAAGAAGGCCAGCACGGCAAGCGCGACGATCATGAAGGGCATCGAGGCCTGGGCGTCGACGAACATCATGATCGTCTCCTCGACAATGCCCCGGCCGTGGGCGGCGACGAAGCCCAGGAAGGTGCCGATCACCGCCCCGATCAGGGTGCCGGCGAAGGCGACGAAGATGCTGATCTGGGTGGCGTAGAGCAGACGGGACAGCACGTCGCGCCCCAACTCGTCGGTGCCGAGCAGATAGCGCTCGGGCCCGCCGAGGAAGGAAGGCGGCTTGAGGCGATCGGCCAGCGCCTGGTCGGCGTAATGCTGGGGCGCCAGGACTTCGGCGAAAATGGCCATGAAGCACATGGCCACGATGAACATGAAGCAAAGGATGACCAGCCACGGCATGCGGGCGAACTCGCCGGTGATCTTCGAAAAGATGCCGCCGGTGATGACCGGCAGGGTGTCGTCGACCGTGGACGGGGGATGCGGGGCCATGGTCAGTCCTTCTGCTGCTGCGAGCTCACCCGGATGCGCGGGTCGAGCCAGCCATAGGCGAGATCGATCAACAGATTGGCCACCACCATGGTGAAGGCGACCAGCATGATCAGGGCCTGGACAATGGCCAGGTCACGGGAGGTGACGGAAGTGACCAGCAGGCGTCCGACGCCGGGCCAGGCGAAGATGGACTCGGTGATCAGCGAGCCGCTGATCAACCCGCCGATCTTGAAGCCCAGCACCGTCACCACCGGTATGGCGGCGTTCGGTATGGCATGCACGATGATGCGCCTGAGCCTGGGCACGCCCTTGGCGCGCGAGGTTCGCATGTAGGCCTGGTTCATCACCTCGAGCATGGCGGAGCGCGAAAACCGGGCCAGCGAACCGGCGCCCCCGGTGCCAAGCGTGATCACCGGCATGATCATATGCCACCCGGTCGCGCTGCCCGAGCTCGGCAGCCATCCCAGGGTCAACGAGAACAACAGGATCAGCAATATGCCGAGGAAGAAGTTGGGGATCGCATAGCCGAAAACGGCGAGACCCATCGCCAGCCGGTCGGCCAGGCTGTTGCGGTGCAAGGCCGCGTATATGCCGAGCGGTATGCCGAAACAAAGCCCGAAAATGAGGGAGGCCAGCCCCAAACGAAGCGTCATCGGGATGCGCTCGGTGACGACCTCGACAGCGTCCCGGTCGTCCTTGAAGGAGATTCCGAGATTGCCGCGGAAGACGCTGACGAAATAGAGCAGATACTGTTCCGGCAGCGGACGGTCGAGGCCCCATTCCTGCTCGTAGTACTCGATCATCTCGGCATCGGCGTCGTCGGGCAGCATGGTATCGGTGGGATCGCCCGAGACCCGCAGGATGATGAAGATGAAACTCACCACCATCCACAGCGTGATGATGGCGCGCAGGACCTTGGTTGCGATGAAGCGAAGGTTCATGACGCCGCCCTACTCCGCCTTACGCCGCCGGCGGTCCTCGACTTCGGCCCGCACGCCGAGTGCCTGGACCGGGTCGTTGACCAACAAGCCGTCGATTCCCATTTCCATAAGCTTCCTTAAGCGCGGCGGTTCGATTTCGCCCGTTATTTCGCCCAACGCCTTCAAGCGCGTCGTCACCCAGACCGGGCGCTCACGCCCGCCGCCGGATGCATCGCGGGCAAGGGCGAGAGTCTCGGCGTCAATATCTTCCTCCCACAGCCGCGCGATGTCGCCGCCGGCGGCGAAGAACGCCGGGTACTCACCGTAGTCCCGGAAGAAACCAAGGATCATGACGTCGGGGGCGGACTTTCTGAGCCGGCGCACCTGGGCGAGTTCACGCAATCCGAAGACGACCTGATCCTCCATCCCCAAGCGCTTGACCTCCTTCAGGACCAAAACCGGAAAGTCCGCGTCGTCGAGCTTGATGTCCAGCAACACGCCGGCGCGGTCCTTCGCCATCTTCAGCAGCTCGGCGAGGCTGACGAACGATTGGGCGGCAAGCTCCTTGGCGGTAAGATCCTGTATGTCCGAAAAAACGTCGATGTCGGCATCGTGGGCGAGGACGAGGATATTGTCCCGGCTCATGCGCACATCCGTCTCGATCAGATCGGCGCCGGCCGCGATGGCGCCCTCGAACCCCTCGCGGCTGTTGTCCGAGTATTCCGCGGAAAAGCCCCGGTGGGCGATGATGAGGGTCCTGCCCGCCGCCCGTTGGCGCCACGAAGAGGCCGCGACGCGGCCGTTCCCGGGAGCCGCCGCATGGGCACGGGCAACGAACCGGCCAGGCGACGGCGCGATGCCGTGGCCGGACCGCCAATCGCCTCCCAGGTCGCCCCCCAGATCGCCGGGGACTTGCGGCACGAATTCGCTAAGCGTCATGGCGATCGCGACGGCGATCCCGCCATTAACAGCCTTCTTGAGAAGGAAGCGGAGGTTCATGACGCCGCCCTACTCCGCCTTGCTCGAACCGTAGCCGTCGAATTCGGCCCGCACGCCAAGCGCCTGGACCGGGTCGTTGACCAGTATCCCGTCGATGCCCATCTCCATCAGTCCTTTCAGGCGTTCGGCATCGATCTCCCCTACCGCCTCGCCGGCGCCGCGTAGACCGGAAGTCACCCAGACAGGACGCTCCCCGCCGTTGTCCGTTGAACCATGGGCAAGGCCGAGGGCCCTCTCGTCGATATCTTCCTCCCACAGCCGCGCGATGTCGCCGCCGGCGGCGAAGAACGCCGGGTATTCACCGTAGTCCCGAAAGAAACCGAGAATGCCCACGTCGGGGGCATGACTTCTCAGCGCTCGGGTCTGGGCCAGTGTGTGCAGGCCGAAAACGACCTCATTGGTCATTCCCAAACGCCCGACCTCCGCCAGTATCCGGGCCGGAAAGTCCTCGTCCTTGAGCTTGACGTCCAACAACACCCCGGCGCGTCCGCGCGCCACCTCGAGCACTTTAACGAGTTCCACGATCGCGTGTTCACCGAGATCCCGGGCGCTGAGATCGGTGACGGCGACGGCTTGATTCTTCACTCGCTTGAGATCGGTGTCATGATTGCAGATAAGGACCCCTTCCCGGCCCAGACGCACATCGGTCTCGATCAGGTCCGCCCCCGCCACGATAGCCCGCGAGAAAGCCTCGAGGCTGTTCTCCACATAGATCGCCGAATAGCCCCGATGGGCGATCACCCAGGGCCTGGCGGCGGCGCCATCGCACCATTTGGGCCTCATTGCGCGGCTTTCTTCCATTGGCGCTGGGGATAGGGCGGCAAGAAGATGGTCGAGCCAAGGCTCTTCGAGAGGTTGCGGGTATCATGGTTGATGAAGAGATCGGGCTCGATCAGGGCGTGGCGCACCCGGTGCCCTTCGAAGCTATAGCGCAGATAACCGACGCACCTTTTCACCCGCACCGACGGACGCTTCTTGCGCCTGGTGTTGATGAAGGCGGTGGCCGGCGCCCACACCATGCGGATACCCTGGTGCCGGGTGGTGCGGTAACAGTGCAGATGGCCGCTGGCGACGAAGCGGATTGCGTAGCGCCGGCAAAGCTCCATCAGCACCCGTCTGCCGGTAGGATAAAGACAGGCCAACGTCTTCACCTCGTCGTCCGGGTCCTTGTAATAGAGCGGCTTGTGCAGAAACAGCGCGCCGGGCCGTCCCTCCCCTTCCCGCAGCGCCCGTTCGAACCAGGCGAGCTGTTCCGCTTCGGCCCCGAGTCCGCTATCGAGCAACTGGGCGTTCAGCCCGTAAAGCCGCCAGCCGGCGAAGTCCTCGACCCATTTATCGTCGCCGAAATGCTTTAGCCAGCGCTGACGCCTGGCGTCATCGATCGGCCGGTCGAGGCGCGGATCGGGCGGGGTATCGCCGATGTCGTGATTGCCGGGCAACACCAGCACCTTCGACGGCAGTCGTTCCATCTCTGCCCTGGCAAAGGCGATGTCTTCTTCGTCATCGCTGCCGCCGAGCGAAACGTCGCCGGTGTTGATGATGAGATCGGGGGGATCATTCTCCATCTCGCGGACGAAGACCTCCCAGTTATCGAGAAAGTACGCCCGTGTCCCGCTGAGGTGGGTGTCGGTTACCTGGACCAGTTCGAACGTGCTCATAACTCACCTGACTCGACGAGATGACAGGCCACCGGGTGACCGGCGGCGACCGGTTTCAGCACCGGGACCTCGGTGCCGCAGATCGGCTTCGCATGCGGGCAGCGGGTATGGAACCGGCACCCCGCCGGTGGATCGATGGCGCTCGGCGGATCGCCGTGCAGGATCACGCGCTCGCGCCTGATCTTCGGATCGGGGATCGGGATCGCCGCGATCAGCGCCTTGGTGTAGGGATGACGCGGGCGGTCGAACAGCTCGTCGCGCGCCGCCATCTCGACGATCTGGCCGAGATACATGACGGCGATGCGGTCGCTGATATGGCGCACCACGCTGAGGTCATGGGAAATGAACAGATAGGCCACCTTGAAGCGCGTCTGCAGGTCCCTCAACAGGTTGATCACCTGGGCCTGGATCGACACGTCGAGCGCCGACACCGGCTCGTCGCAGACGATCAGCCGGGGCCGCAGGATCAGGGCGCGGGCGATGACGACGCGCTGTTGCTGGCCGCCGCTGAGCTCGTGGGGATAGCGCTGGACGACGCCCAAGGGAAGCCCGACCGCCTCCAGCATCCCGTTGACCTTGTCGGCGCGTTCCCGGGCGTTGCCGATGTCATGGATATCCAAGGGCTCCCGGATCTGATCGCCGATGTTCATTCGCGGATCCAGCGCGCTCAGGGAATCCTGGAAGATCATCTGCATATCGAGCCGGAGCGCCCGCCAGTCCTTGGGATCGAGCCCGGTGACGTCGGCGCCGTCGAAACGGATCTCGCCGGCCGAGGGGGTGAGGATGTTGAGCACCAGCCGGCCCGTCGTCGACTTGCCGCAACCGCTCTCGCCGACGAGGCCGAGGGTCTCGCCTTCCTCGAGCGTGAAGCTGACGCCGTCGACCGCCTGGACTTTGGCGGCGCGACCGAACAAATGGCGCTTCTTGATCCTGAAATAGCGGTAAAGCGCCTTGACCTCGAGCAGCGGCGGCTTGCCCGCGCGCGGGCCAGCGACGGCGGCCTCGATGCTCATGGCGCCTTCACCGGGTTGTAGCAGGCCGCCGCGTGACCGGCGCCGAGCGGCTCGAGCGGCGGTGGCGCGGTGGCGCAACGATCGAGCACATTGGGACATCTGGGGCGGAAATAACAACCGCTCGGGAGATCCAGCGGCGGCGGCACCGAACCGTCGATCGGCGTCAGGCGCGGAACGTTCAGATCGACCCTGGGGATCGACTGCATCAGGCCATGGGTATAGGGATGGACGGCGCTTCCGAAGATCCGCGCCACCGGCCCTTCCTCGACCACCCGGCCGAGATACATCACAGCGACCGAATCGGCCATCTCGGCGACGACGCCGAGGTCATGGGTGATCAACATGAGGGCCATGCCGATATCCTCCTTCAGCTCCTTGAGCAGATCGAGAATCTGGGCCTGGATCGTCACATCGAGCGCCGTCGTCGGTTCGTCGGCGATAATCAACTTCGGCCGGCATGCCAGCGCCATGGCGATCATCACCCGCTGGTTCATGCCGCCCGAAAGCTGGTGAGGGTATTCCTTGAACCGGCTTTTCGAATCGGGGATGCCGACCCGGTCGAGAAGGGCCACGGCTTCCCTGACCGCCTGGTTATGGGACATGCTCCGGTGCAGCTTCAGGCTCTCGGCCAACTGCCTGCCGATCTGGTGCACCGGGTTGAGCGAGGTCAGCGGGTCCTGGAAGATCATGGCGATGTCACGCCCGCGCACCTTCCCCATGGCGCGCTCATCGAGGGCGAGAATGTCAACGCCAGCGAACAGGATTTCGCCGCTGACCACCCGGCCGTTGGGCGGGGTCAGTCGCAGGATCGAGTGGCAGGTCACGGATTTGCCGCAACCGCTCTCGCCGACGAGGCCGAGGGTCTCGCCCTCGGCGAGGTGCAGATCGACGCCGTCGATGGCGGTGATCACGCCTTCTTCGGTCTCGAACTCGATCTTGAGGTCGCGGATTTCAAGCAGCGGGGCCATCGGGCGGCGCCCTCTCGACAACCGGTGGGGTTGCGTCCTACCAGTGAAAATCATGGGGCGGGACCAATCGGCCCCGCCCCGAAAGCCGTCACCACTTCTTGGTGATCTTGAGGTTGTAGTTCCTCAGATCCATGAAGTAGAGCGGATAAGGATTCCATTCGATTCCCTTGCGCATGGCGTAAGTCTCGAACGGGTTGTAGAGGATGGTCATCGGCGTCTCTTCCTCGAAGATATCGAGCAAGCGCTTGAACTTCCGCGCCCGTTCCTTCATGTCGCCGCTGCCCCAGATCTGCCTGTCCAGATCGTTGAACTCCTTGGGCGCCTTCCAGAACTTGTGCTTCTTCTGGATGGAGCTGCGCGGACCCCAAAGGATCGAGATCGCGCCGGTCGGGTCGGGCAGACGGTAGGTGTTGGACCAGGAATAGACCCCGACGTCCTTCTTGCGCTTCTGCTTGAAGCTCTCGACCACCTCGAGCTCCACCGTCACGCCCACCTTCTTCCACATCTGCTGGATGATCTGGGCCACCGCCCGCTCATGGACGTAGTAATCGGCCATCGCCCGGTAGAGGATGGGCTCGCCCTTGTAGCCGGCCGCCTTGAGAAGCGCCCTCGCCTTGTCCGGGTCGTAGGCCGGGGGCTTGCGCGCCGGGTCGTACATCGGCCCGAATTCCTTGAGCTGATGGCCGTTGGGCGTATAGGCCCTGTCCTGCCACAATGCCGTGATCAGGACCGGGCGGTTGATCGCCAGACTGAGCGCCTGACGGATCCTCTTGTCCTTCAGCACCGGGTGCTTGGTGTTGAAGACCAGGACGTGGGAGTTGTTGAGGACGATGCTCCTGACGGTGATCTTCTCCTTGTAGCGCTCGAGAACCTGGAGCTGGTCCGGCGGGACGTTGACGATGATGTCGAACTCGCCGTTCACCAGACCGGCGATGCGGGTCGAGACCTCGGGCACCAGCTTGAAGGTCACCGACTTGAACGGCGGCTTGCCGCCCCAGTAATCGTCGAAGGCGACGAACTTCTGGTAATCACCCACCTTCCACTCGACGAACTTCAACGGCCCGGTGCCGACCGGGTGGCGCATCAAATACTTCAGTGCCACTCTCATCCATTTCGGGCCGCCCGCTTTCTTTTTCTTCTTTTTCTTCTTCTTTTTCGCCGCCATGGCGCCGGCCGCGGGCTTCTTCTTTTTCTTCTTCTTGGCCTTCTTGCCCTTCTTGGCGGCCTCGATCCAGGACCGCTTGGAAACGATCCATGAGGCGTAGCTCGCGAGGCGCTGCTCGAGGATGAGGTCGGGTTTCTTGGCGACGAAACGCACGGTGTACTTGTCGACCGCCACCACCTTGGCCAGATGCCCGAAATAACGCTTGCCGTTCAAGATCGTGGGGTTCTTGCCGGTCATGCGCTCGGGCGAGAACGTGAAGGCGATGTCGTCCGAGGTCAGCTCGTCGCCATTGTGGAACCTGACGCCCTTGCGCAGCTTGACAACCAGTGTCTTCGGGTCGACCCGCTTCCATGACTCGGCGAGATGGGGCACCAGCTTGGCGCCGCCGCCAGGCTCTTCCGAGGCGAAATCGCGCCGGATAAGGGTATCGAAGATCGAATACGTCACCCTAACATCGACGTTGCCGGTCTTTCGCGCCGGCTCGAGGGCGCGGGGGAGCTTGTTGACGGCGATGATGAGATCGGGCCGGCTGTCGGCGAAGACGGCGGGCGTAAATGACGTGAGGACCACCGCCGCCAAGAGCACGACGCTCAGCCCTCTGAGTGTGTTCAGTATTCTGTTCATCGCTTGTTTCCTCCTTTATTCCAGGAAATGTTGCCTGATTTCGGCGAGCCGCGCCAGCGACTCCACGGACTTCCCTCCATCCAACTGCGCGATGACAAGGATTATGGCGTTGCAAATCGCCATCGGCACGGTGAGGGATTGGGATTCACCGAGCGATCCCCGCGACGCCGCCAGCACAATGTCGGGGACCGGCCGTATCGTCGGTCCGATGAGATCGCTGATCAGAATGCTGGTGGCGCCGACATCGCCGGCATGTTCCAGTAGCTTCGAGAGCCCCTTGTGGGGCCACCTGAAAGCGAACCCCAACAACGCATCCCCGCGGCCGAATTCGAGCAACCTCTCGCCCGTCTCCCAGCCGACATGGGTAATCTGGATGGTGTTCAGGCCCGAGCGCCGCAATCTCCGTCCCATCAGATCGACCAGCGCCGTCGAGTGGCCGCGACCATAGAGCACGATCTGGGACGCCCCGATGATGGCCTCGGCCGCCTTATCGATCTGCTCCTGCGGGATGTGTTCGGGGATCTGGCGGAGCGCGCGGACCTCGCTCTCGATCAGCGCCGCCATGATGGCGCCGTCGGACATCTTGTCGAGCCTGAGCCGCACCCGCTCGGCCAAGTCGTGGGCCTCGACCCGCTCTTCCCTCAATCGCTGCTGCAAATCGGAGTAACCGTCGAAGCCCAGCTTTTTCGCCAGGCGCACCGCCGTCGTCGCATGCACGCCCGCCCGGCTGGCAAGCTCGGTCGCCGAAAGGAAGGCGCTTTCCGCCGGATTGGCGAACAGGGCGACGACCAGGCGCTGGTCCGACTCCGTCAGACGCCCGTCATATCGCTGAATGAATTCCTGAAGCTTCATCCAAAAACGGCCCTCCCGAGGCGGCTTTGCAAACCTTCAGACCCATGGCCCGAAATTTTTTTTTACCAACGCGCCACCAACTCTGCAATCTTACTAGCAATAATTTGGATTGCGCAATATTTCCTGCGAGGATGGGTCAGGCGAATCGGAATTTCCTGCGAGGATGGGTCAGGCGAATCGGATGACGCGTTATCGCCGGCCTCAATATTGGTCGCGGTGATCCGCCCGCTTCCCGGCGCAGACGACGAAGGCGCCGACGATGAAGGCATGGGTCACCAGGATAAGCGCCCAATAACCATCCATCGCCGTCAACAGGACGATCAGCAGGATCAAGAAGCCATAGCGTTCCATGGACCCTCTCCCGGATCCCGGCACCGCGGCCAAGCCACCCCAACCGGGAAGGTGGCGCGCCCTGGAGGATTCGAACCTCCGACCTGCGGCTTAGAAGGCCGCTGCTCTATCCAACTGAGCTAAGGGCGCATTCACCACATCGGCACTGTTCGCCAGGGAAGGTAGCACACCGCCTTCCCGGCCCCAATCGGTCTCGATGCCAACCGGTGTAACATACCCATCGTCGGTTCATCACCAACCATGGAATCAGCGCACCTTGGTGTAGCGGAAATTATCGGCATAGCTCTTGACCCGGGTCTTTTGCACCTCGGGGTCCCGGACGGAATAGCGATAGCCCCGGCGTTCGGCATAGGCGACGGCGTCCTCCTTGGTATCGAACGTCAACCGCACCTGGCCCAACGTGTCGGCCGAGCCGGTCCAGCCCATCAAGGGATCGCGTTCCTTAGGGCCGGCGGGCGCGAACTCGAGCACCCATTTGCCGGCCCCGCCCTGCTGGGTCGCGGTCCTCACCGGCTTGTAGATCCGCGCATCCATAGCCGCCTTCTCCGAACTCAACCGCCGCCGCCGCCCGCCATCGGGCGCCCGCCTGCGCGGCCGGAGCCGCTTCGGCGTGGCGAAGGCCCGCCCCGATCTTTGACATCGGGCGGCTATGGGTATCTTGGAAGACCCCCTTCGTCAAGCGCCGCCCGGCCATCGATGCGCTGGCTCGCTCGGCCCTCTTGACTGCACCGTCCGCCGGCGGATGCGAATCCTGCCTGGGTCATTTAGGGAATGCCAGGGATTTGCCCGCACGATCACTCCCTGACTTGTTGACCCCTGCCGATGCGACTATAGGTCAGGGCCATGAGATACGCTTTCGGTGGGATGTGACCGATATGCGAACCGCCCGCCGCCGGCGAAATCGCCTCCCGCGCGCCGTATTCGGGTGGCGTGCGCTCCGGTTGGATGCCCGGTAATGCGACGTTGAGTGAGAAGGACCGGGTTTTGGGATCATCCCCTCACGCTTCCTGGACAGCGGCAATCAACAAGCCCGAATGGTGAAGAATATTTGAGTGTCGACCATGGTTGAAATCCCTATCGAGCATACGAGCGGTTATGCCTGGAGCACCTACAAGGACGAGGTGACAAGGTTGACCCTGTCCAAGGACCGGCCGGACATTATTGAGATCGGCGCCGGGCGCTCGCCGCTGTTCATAGAGGCAGAGTTGCCAGAAAACGTGTCCTGCTACACCATCAACGACCTGTCTCAACGGGAACTCGATTTGGCGCCGGGCAAGTGGAGGAAAGCGTGCTTCGACATTTGCGGCGATGTGGAACGGTTCCGTTCACGTTACGATGTGGTGTTCACCAGGATGCTGGCGGAGCACGTTCCCGACGGGCACAGGTTCCACTCTAACGTATTCTTGATCCTGAAACCGGGAGGAATCGCCTTCCACTTCATGCCGACGCTCTATTCGCCACCATTCGTCATCAACAAAATTCTGCCGGAGACGTTGAGCCGGTGGTTGGTGCAGAGCTTCTTTAAGGACAGGACCGAGGATGGAATTCCGAAGTTCCCGGCTCGTTACTCCATGTGTTACGGCAAGTCAGCCCGGCTGATCGAGCGCTACAAGTCGATCGGTTATGCCGACGCTGACATCCGGACCTTCTACGGCCACGGATATTTCCTGAAGATACCGGTACTCAGGGAACTCGACCGGGCATTGACGAACTTCGCCTATCAGCGTGGTCTGACCCTGCTTGGCTCCTATGCTTATGTAAGGCTGGTGAAACCGGAATGACTCGGCGTAACGCGAGGAACCGCTCATTTCGCATCATTGGCTATGGATTTTAGGGGTCGCCGGTGGTGGAAATGAAAACCCGCGCGAGGGCCGGTCGCCGACGGACCCTTTCCGGGTGGCGAGCGTTCCGGTTGGACTCCCCGGCTTAACGGAGAGCAGCCACCTCGCGATTACTCCATGTACACCGTCCCTGACGGTCGGGCTGAGTCGGACTGGGTGAGATTGAGCATGGCCGAGCGTTCGGATCGACACTCCGGTCAACCGGGTGATCTAGCGGTGATGTCTCAGGAGGTTGTTCATTCGATCCAACCCTGAGAAGCTGATGTTTGCAAAAACAGACGCTTACAGAGGAGGACCGAGTGCCCACTCCCTAGGGTTTGGCTTTACCGAGCCGCGACCAGCGAACAAAGGCACAGACGCTATGCGCATAGCGCACACACAAAAAGCCGAGATGAAAAAAGAGGGAAGAGGGAGCTGGCGCTAGCGGTATCGAAGTTTTAAAGACCACGCCGCTTCAAAGGCTCGCCACCAGGCGCCAAATGCCACCCGGCCGCCGGCCGGTCAGGCGGCGCCGTGGACCCGGACCGCGGCCTCGATCGCCACCTCGAAACCGTCGGGGTCGAAATAATGGGGGCCGAGGCCGCACTTCCACCTCACCCGTCCGTCGGCGTCCAAGACGTAGAGCCGCTCCGGCATGGCCATGTACTTGGCTTCGACCTCGTTGGTCATGTTGTCGAGCACCATGGGGAAGGAGAAGTTGTAGCGCAGCATGCAGGCGGCGGCGATCTCGGCGCGTTCGTCGTCCGTCGTCGGCTGGGCGTAGAGGATGCCGTCGTCGACATTGGAAGGCGCCTGGGAGCCGTCCGTCGGATGGGCTTCCTTGATGTAGACGCAGAGGAAATGCGCCTTATCGCCGGTCCGTCTGGCCAATTCATCGAGGCGCACGGCCCCGCGGCGGAAGGGCGGTCACGTGAAGGAGCCGAAGATCAGCCCCACCGGCCTGCCGCGCAGCGCAGACAGCCTGAGGTGATCGCCGGTGCGCATCCCCGCCGGGCTCAGGCGTTCGAGCTCGAATTCCGGCGCTTCGTCGCCGATCCGGGGTGAGTTCTTGTCGCGCTCGATGCGCGCGAGCCAGCTCTGGCGCATCCCTTCCCGGGTCCGGCCCCTGAATTCCAGCTCCTCATCGCTTATGGTCGCGATCCGCCTGGCAACCCGTTCCGGCAATTGATCCGACATCGACGATCATCCCAACGCTATGGCGACGCACCGTTGCGGCACCCGCCCGCCTTCCGAAGTGGTACGGAGGACAGGCCGGTGCCCACTGGAAAAGCTAGCAGAGGCGCCCTCGGCCTTCAAGCGGGGGGCATATCACGTGTTACTGACACCGGTTTAGGGCCGGACTTGTGGGGGAATGCCATTTTCTGCTACTTTCGTCGGTGCTCGGGGAGCCATCTGGGTGCTCCGTGTTCATATTGTAAAATCTTGCATCCTACTTTGGTGGGGGAGGACATCATGGAAATAACCAAACTCGGACTCGCTCTTGCGCTCGCAGGCGTATTGTCGCTCGGTGCGGCGTTCAGCCTGGATGTTCAGGCAGCGGAGTACAAGCCGAAGGTGGTGGCGAAGTCTCTGCATAAAGGTGCTTTGACTGGCGTCGATGGTAAGACCGTCATCGTAAAGCACTTCACGCTACCGGCGGGGTTCGTCGGCGGGAAGCATTTCCATCCCGCCGATGTCTTTGTCTATGTCCTCGAAGGCGAGCTCACGGTTGAGACCGAGAAAGGAGTGCTTACGGTCCGCGCGGGTGAATTGTACCCGGAGGTCCCGGGCATGGTGATGCGGGGCAAGAACCTAAGTACGAGCGGACCCGCCAAGATCTTGGTTTTTCAGGTTGGCGATACGGGCAAGCCAATGATGATCAAGGCTAAATAATCCAATTGTCCGGCTGCGTCCCGGTTTGAGACGCTGTTTCGATTAAGGCTCTGAGAAATTGGAGCCTTATTCTTTGAGTGGCGCCCATTGCTGAACGCCCCGCCAACTCGAAGACACGCGGAGTTTCGAACTTCATCGGCTTTCGAAACCTATGGCGCAAACCTTTGGACCGCCAATTTCCCCTGTTATGATCGCGTTCGGAATTCCTGCCGGCGAAATACCCGCTGGCGAAATTCTTGCTGGATCCGCCGCTCGATCCGATACTTTTAGGCGCGGCCAAACAAGGGGGAGACCATGCCGTTCTTCGAATCCTATGCCGATGACTCCGGTCCCGGGGACGTGTTCCTGCGACATCCCGAGATCTACAAACCGTGGGCCGAGGCGAGCCAGGCGTTGATGAACGGACCGTCGCCCTTGACGCCGGGCGAACGCGAGATGATCGCCGCCTACGTGGTCGGCGTCGCCGAGTGCCGCTACGCCTACGTCGCCCATGCCGCGGCGGCCTACGCCTGGGGCATCGAGGAAGGCCTGATCGATAAGCTGCTCGACGACCTCGAGAACGCGCCCGTCGCCGAGGAGTTCAAGCCGCTGCTCGCCTTCGTCAAGAAGCTCACCCTGACGCCAAGCGCCGTGAGCCAGGAAGACGCGGACGCGGTGTTCGCCGCCGGGTGGGACGAGAAGGCGGTCCATGACGCCATCGCCGTGACCGCGCGGATGAATTTCATGTGCCGGGTGGTCCAAGGTTACGGGTTCGTGCCGCTTAGCCCCGAGATCGCCAAGGAAAGGGCGGAGAGACGCGTGAAGCTCGGCTATGTGAACCTCTTCCCGGCGTTTGCCGCGAGGAAGCCGGACACCGGCGCGGCGTAGCCGGACGGCGGGTCACCCACCGATGGGGTCATCAGGGGGCGGATGGGGTCATCAGGGGGCATCGCCCGCCGCCCCCTCGCCGAACAGCAACTCGCGGAACGCCGCCGGTGAGCCGATCACCTCGGCGAGGCGGTCGAGGGATTTATCGATGGCTTCGGCGAAGCGCTCGGCGCCGCCGAAGCGCGCCAGGGTTTCCGGCGGCACGAACTTGATCAGCATCGAAGACGTGCCGGGCGGCAGGCCGGCGAAATGGACGGTCAGCACCCCGTAGTGCTTGAGCAACAGCATGGCGAGCCCGGCCGAGGCCTCGATCGGCACCGCCGGGCGCTGCGTGAGCCCCGCCCGTTCCATGGCGATCTCGAGGATATCCTCGCCGTCGAGGCGCGCGATCATGGGCGTCTCGGTGACCCTGTTGCCAAGCCGTTTCTTGACCGCCGCGATCACTTCCTTGGTGGTCTCGACCAACTCGCGGACACGGGCCGGTTCGTATTGCTCGAGCGAACGGACGATGCCGGGATAGATCATCGGGCGGGCCTCGACGCCGAGCTCGAATGCCAGCGCCCGGATGTCGTCCACCAGTTCCCGCCGCCCGCCGAGGAGGCCGATACGCGGCCCGACGGTGCCGTATTTGTCGAGCCCGGTCGAACCGACATCGACGCCGAGCTCGAGCGTCTTGGGCTGATCGAACACCGCCGGACCGACCCGCGCGCCGCCGGCGTCGTCGACCAGCACCTTGGCGCCGGCGTCATGCGCCAGCCTGACGATGCGCTCGATCTCCTTGACCGAAAGGATCTCGTAGCTCACCGCGAGGCGGGTCATGGACACCAGGGCGACCTTGCCGGTCTCGCCGATTGCCCGCTCGAACTGGGAAAGGCCGAGGGTATCGACGAATTCGGCGCCCGCCCGCATCGCCCCGCGGACGACGCAGGGGTGGCTGCCGGTGGGGGAAACGCCGATCACCGTATCGCCCGCACGCGCCATCACCGCCGTCGCCGTGATCATCGCCGCGGTCTGGCGGTTGAAGGCCACGATCCCGTGCGTTTTCGCATCGCCGCCAAGATGATCGAGCGCCAGGGCGTCCAACCTGTCGATCATCAACGCCGGCGCCAGATCGTCATCATACAGCGCCAGATCGTCCGCCGTCGCCTCGAGCCGGCGATCGAGGCCGCTCAGATTGTAGACTCCCTCGAGGCCCGATTTCGCCACCCGCTGGTCAATGAAGCGCCAGGCATGACGCAGTTTCGCGTGATCGTCCTTGCTCGAGCGGATGTACGCGCCGTGGGCATAGGGAAGGCCCGGCGCATGGGGATTGCCGAAGCGGTCCTCAGACATGGTTCATTCCTCGCAAATTTTCGATTATCCCGCCGCTAAAACAGCCAAAAGGTAGGATATTTTAAGCCTTTTCGTGGCCCTGACGATGCCAATTCGGACTCGCGGCATCGCCGGCTGAACGGGGCGTATGGAAAGAAGTGATTCGGGCACCCTAAATATTACCAGCTTGACACCGGACTATACCTAAAATAGATTGCCGTTCTTTTTCGAAGCCGTGAAGCCTAGATCGCGGCCGCAAAAATGTAACCGGGCATGACGGAAGTGTAACTTCAAGTCTATTTCTCCTTCGTCACTGTCACCAAGGTGTGACACTGCCCAATGGGAGACTTGGCCATTTGTTTGTTTCGATCTAAATTTGTCAAGCAGCGGACACTTTTGCCCAGGAGACCAAGATGTATCTTTCCAGTAAGCAGCTCGATGTCGTGATCGATATGTTGGACACCAAGCTGTCCCACATGCTGGTGGACGGCTGTGACGATGTAGATGAGCTCGACACCGTCAAGAGGTGCCGGTTGGCGCTGCGCACGGCCCGCGCCGCGAGTCGTCAACGAAACCGGCGGCACCGGTCCCGGCTGGTGAACGGCCAGCTTAGCACTGTGGCCTGAGCGGGCCGGCACCGCTGATCTCCGCGCTCCCGGCCGAACCTTTTTGCCGCCGTAGGGTAAGCTTACGGTGACTGGCTCG
>SMUX01084618.1_pt1 | contig 19690 bp, 16 predicted proteins | sample 2456431 | NCBI WGS metagenome assembly SMUX01 (sample SAMN11095930, study PRJNA526329) | marine sediment metagenome | biome: Marine sediment; feature: Surficial sediment; material: Deep marine sediment; isolation source: Hadal surficial sediment | place: Pacific Ocean | collected 2014-11 | depth... | reverse complement strand
GAAAAGTTTTAAAGGACGTGAAGTTGTTCAGGGAGTCACCATTGAGGTTCTAACCGGTGAGGTGGTCGGGCTCTTGGGGCCCAACGGGGCTGGAAAAACCACCATTTTTGATATGGTGGTGGGATTGCAAAAGCCCGATCATGGGCAGATTTTTTTGGACCGGGAGCCAATCACCCATCTCCCCATGTATCAACGGGCCAGAAGGGGAATTGGGTATCTTCCTCAAGAAGCCTCCATTTTTCGAGGACTTTCCGTTGAGGACAATATCTTGGCCGTTCTTGAAACGCTGAATCTTTCGAAACCGGAGCGGGAAGAACGGTTGGCGAGTCTCTTGAAAGAGCTTGGACTCGTTACCCTTCGAAAGAGCAAAGCCTTTACCCTTTCAGGGGGTGAGCGGCGCAGGTTGGAGATCACCCGAGCTCTGGCAACTGGCCCCCGGTTTTTGTTGCTGGATGAACCGTTCACTGGCATTGATCCCATTGCCTTGGAGGATATCCAACATATCATTAGGTCGCTGAAGCAAAAAAATATTGGCATCTTGATTACAGATCATAACGTGCAAGAAACGCTTTCCATCACGGACAGAGCCTACATCATTAATGAAGGCACGATTTTGGAATCGGGATCCCCGGAGGTCATCGTGAACAGTTCGAAGGCCAGGGCGATCTATTTAGGCGAGCGGTTTAGGTTGTAGAGGAATACCGCGGACGCGGGACGAGCGTATGGAATTACGGCTTGAACTTCGACTCAGTCAGAAGTTGGTCATGACTCCCCAACTTCAACAGGCGATTAAGCTACTCCAGTTGTCCCGGCTTGAGCTTCAACAGGTTCTCTCCCAACACCTCATGGAAAATCCGCTTTTGGAAGAGCTCTCTCCTGAAGTGGAGGAAGGGGATGTTTCACCAAGTGAAGACGGCACTCAGGAGAAGAGTGAAGACAGCACTCAGGAGAAGGAGGGAGTCTCACAGAGCGACGGAGACCCTCCCTTAGCAACTGGGGATGCCGGCCCGGCTGAATTTTCCGAACCGCTCTCACCGGAAGGGTGGGATACTTATTATGAAAGTGACTGGCGCTCCGGAGCTACAGAACACCCTGCTTCCCAGGAAGACGATTTTCCCTCCTACGAGCAGACTCTCACCAAGCCGGCTTCGCTTGAGGATCATCTTCTTTGGCAGTTGCGACTGTCTTCCCTCAATGGACGAGAGAGGTCCCTTGGTATGCTGGTGATCGGGAACCTGGATGAGGACGGTTACTTGAGAACACCATTAGACGAAATTGCTGCGGATGCCCAAGTCCCTTTGGAGAAAGTGGAGTCTGTCTTAAACCATGTTCAGACCTTCGACCCACCTGGAGTTGGCGCTCGGGATCTTGTGGAGTGCCTGATGATTCAGCTCAGACACTTAGCGCAAGATCCCATTGGGGGTGGGGGGCCTTCTCATGGAAAGGTTCAAGGATCCTTGCTGGAACGCATTGTTACCAACCATCTCTCCGATCTTCAGAAAAAGCGGTATCAGAATGTTGCCAGGGAATTGGGGGTGAACCTGGATGAAGTCTCTGAGGCGGTGCATATCATCGAGGGGCTTGAACCCAAACCTGGCCGACCCTATTCTTCCGATGAGAATCATAATATTGTGCCGGATGTGTTTGTCTTCAAGAATGAAGGCGAATGGGTGGTGCTTCTCAACGAAGATGGTGTGCCTAAAGTACGCATCAGTCCCTATTACAAACGCATGATGGCAAACGAGAACCAGGACGGAGGCACCACCAAGGCCTATCTTGAAGATAAGCTTCGAGGAGCCCAATGGATTATACGGAGCATTGATCAGCGCAATAAGACCATCCTGAAAGTGGTCAAAAGCTTGGTGCAATTTCAAGAGCCCTTCCTGGAGAAGGGGATCCAATATTTGAGACCCTTGGTCTTGAGGCAGGTCGCTGAGGACGTTGGCATGCATGAATCCACCATCAGCCGCGTGACCACGAATAAATATATGTATTGTCCCCAGGGCATGCTGGAACTGAAGTTTTTCTTCAATGCGGGGATCCAGCGCGTCGCGCCTGGGGCAGAAGACATGTCCTCACTCACCGTACGAGAAAACATCCGGGAAATGCTCGCTCGAGAAAATGCCGACCGGCCCCTCAAAGATCAAGAAATTGTCGCACGATTGAGAAACCGGGGGATTGTGATTGCTCGGCGAACGGTGGCCAAATATCGGGCAGAATTAAAAATTGCTCCTGCCAGTCAGCGAAAGCGAAATCCCTGAGTGTTTCTTGCCCATAGTTGTTTCTTTTCCTTTCCTCTTGGGGATATTCATGAAGGTCGGGATGTTGGCCTATGTGGCTGACCTCGGTTTCAAAGTTTCTCCCTCACCATAGCCCCATTGAAGAGATTGCCCCCTGCTCTGTGTGTGGAATGTGGAAAAGCTCGATGTAGAATCGACACTTCATTTTGTGATCATCAGCGGGGCCTCCGGGTCTGGTAAGACGCAGGCCTTGAAGTGTCTTGAGGATCTGGGATTTTTCTGTGTTGATAATCTCCCTCCAGCGCTATTTCCCAAGTTTACTGAATTGTGTGGGCAAAGTGGACGCGAGGTGCGAAATATCGCTCTTGGAATTGACATTCGGGAGAGGGGATTTTTTGGAGATCTCTTCACCAACCTCGAACGGTTGAAAGCCAGCGGCTACGCGGTGGATTTGCTCTTTCTTGAAGCGTCGGATTCTGTTCTTACCCGTCGTTTTTCGGAATCACGGCGACCCCATCCGCTTCTTCCTCAACAGCCCCTTTCCGAAGGTATTCGCCTTGAACGACAACAACTTCAGGAGTTGCGCTGCCGTGCCGACCGTATCCTGGATACCTCGGAATTGACAGTCCACGATCTTCGTGACTGGGTGAGCCGGCAGTATGGCAACTGGGATCAGAAGCGCCCCATGGGGATTTCCCTCCTGACATTTGGCTATAAGTATGGAGTGCCCTACGACGTGGATATGGTCTTTGATGTCCGCTTCTTGCGAAATCCGAATTTTGTGCCAGATTTACAACCCCTAAACGGTGAGGACGAGAAGGTTCAACGGTACGTTCTGGAGAGCAAGGAGAGTGAAACGTTTCTCCGGCACTTGCACGATCTCTTCTCTTTTATTTTTCCCTTGTTCGAAAGTGAGCGACGTAGTTATCTGACCATTGCCATTGGCTGTACCGGTGGGCGCCACCGTTCGGTGGCTATCTCGTCGCGATTGCGCCAAATGTGTGCTGCAATGGGGTATGAGGTCACCTGGCGGCATCGGGATATCCACCACGCCCAAGAATGACCGGTTTCCTGGCCTGAATTCCAACACAGCCCTTTCCATCCTTGGAAACTGATCGCTGCTTCCTTGAATTTACTCAGTTATCCGAATAAACCAACCCATTAAGAAAAGCGCAGAAAACATGCTTCTTGACCACGATTTTCCCCGATCCCTCGCTTCTCAATTCCCCACGATTCTTCAACGGCTAAAAAGCGGTCCTAAGCCAGAATCACCACAATCTTTAAGAGGTTCCATAATCCTTTTGGATTGAAGGATAGACCTGCCTTAAGTTTCATATCTTCAGCTACCCCGTATACCCCCTCGGAAGAGGGGGGAAATCCACTGGTTGGAATGAAGAGGGCGAGTCTCTGGGGTAGAGTCTGGCCTTTTCCTGCTGACCGCAGCCTACGGGTAGATGTGAACCCGAGCGAGGTTGGGATAATTTGGTAAAATCCACTATAATTCTGTGGCGCTATTCCGTCATGCTTTGTGAATCACTGTAACGGTAGCTCCCATGAAGGTTCCCGATACAAGCAAGTGGCGTGGTTGGTGGAAAGGCTGGTATGGTCTAATCCCGGCCAGGTTCATCGGGAAAACTGATCCTCTCGTGGGGCTGGATATTGGTTCTCGGGCCATTAAGCTGATCCAGCTCGAACAACGGGATCAGGGTTATCGGTTACACCGGTGTGGGCTCAAACGGCTTTATCCGGGAATGCTGGATGGGGAGCGGTCTCTGAACAAGAGTGCCCTTGTGTCAGCCATCAAGGAGTTGTTTGAGGAGTGTGGGGTGAGGGTCACCCGCGTGGCTATTTCCATCTCTGGTCCCTCCGTGATTATTAAGCGGATTCGAATTCCAATGATGGCCATGGAGGAAGTGGAGCAATACCTTGTATGGAATAGCCAACAATACATTCCTTATGATAGTGATGAACTATATCTGGATTTCCATGTGGTTCCCCAGGTCAACCCTGGACGGAAATCCACTCAATTGGATCTTTTCCTCGTTGCCGCGAAGAAAGACCTTGTCGAGCAAAGGAGAAAGCTTGTCGAGAATGCTGGCCTCGATCCCGTGGTCTGTGAAGTGGACAGTCTTGCCCTCACGAATATGTATATCCTGACTGATTGTCCAAATTCACATCAAACCGTCTTGTTGGTCAACATCGGCGCCAGTGGGATGAATATGGCAGTGGTCAGAGGAGGGAAACCGGTTCTCATGCGGGATGCCTCCACTGGAGGTGATCGGTACAACGATCGGATTCGTTCAACGCTTCACTGTTCCGAGAAGAGAGCCGACCAGGTTCTTTTTTCGCAGGTGGAGGAAAGGGATTTTTTGCCTCTTTTAGCGGAGGTGCATGAGGAAATAGGAGGAGAGATTAAAAGAACAATAGAGTACTTGGCGGAAACCGAACCAGGTGGAACCATGGACAAGGTTCTTCTCTGCGGAGGGTATGCCAGGGTGCCTGGTTTGGTAGAAAGCCTTTCCCGCTTTTTGGGCTTGCCGGTGGAACATATCGATCCATTTCATGGCGTGGAAGTGGATGAGAGTGGTGTCGACCGGGACGCCTTGTATAACCTGGCTCCGCTGGCTGCTGTCGGTATGGGGTTGGCGTCCCGGCGGGCAGGTGACCGGTGATTACCATCAATTTGTTGAGAAACCAACGTGTCAATGAGCGTCGGCGGCAGCGAGGTCTGAGAATTCAGGCTTTGGCAAGTGTGGCGGTGGTTGCCTGCGCTCTTGGTGCCTGTGCCTATATGTGGGTGAGCTTGGATCGCGACCTTGACCATTGGAAAGTGGAAAAACGAGCCCACCAATCCCGGCTGGAAACCTTGACGAAGCGGGTCCTCCAAGCTGAAGCACTCGAGAAAGAAATCCGGGTTCTCATTGAAAAAAACAGAAAGATCAGGAAGCTGCTCGCGCAGCAGAAAAATCCGATCCGTCTCTTGGATCATGTCAGTCGAAGTTTGGATCCGCTTAATCTCTGGTTGGTGGACCTTCAAGCCGAGGGAAGTCGAGTGGCTCTTAATGGAGTTGCTGCCACAAGACAGGACATTCTTGAATTTACCAAAAATCTGGGAGGAACTGATTTTTTTCATGCTATCAAGATCGTCGAAACGCGTGAAGAAGCCAACCGACCTGGGCTCTACCGTTTTACAGTGACCATGGTGATGGAGGAGCCGACCTATGCCGGAACGCATTCTTGAATGGTTTGAGGTTACCCCACCTTTTCAAAAAATCACTCTTATTGGAGTGATGGTGGGCCTGATAGGGGTCGGTTTCTATTTCTCAGTAGCGGAACCCAAAATTCGTGATATCCAAGCGCTTCGGGGGGAGATGCAACAAATCGATCAACACTCTGAAGAGCAAGCCCAAAAAGTGGCTCGATTGGAGGAGCTCATTGTCCAAGCAGAACGGCTAGGACCGTTGCTTCAAAGTCAAGAACGAATGCTGGGGCTTGATGTGGAGTCGAGCCAGTTGCTCCAGGGGGTGTCGGAAACGGCTCAAAGACTGGGGATTACCTTGACGCTGTGGAGACCCGGGGAGCCGCTTCAAGATCCTACCCAGCTATTTCTCCAGGTGCCAATTACCCTTCATGTAAAGGGTGGTTACCACAGGATCGCATTGTTTCTTGAGGCGATACGACACCTCCCCAAAGTCTTGAGCGTCACCCGGTTGACCATGCGTGCTTCAAGGGGAGTACAGGATCCTCTCGAAATTCAAGCTGCCTTCGAGTTGGTTGGGTACGAGCGCTCTGGTGAGGTTCGAGCTGCTGATAGGGGCTCCATGAACGGATCCATAGGGTTGGTTGGAACAGAAAGAGAAGGGGTATCATGACCCCACGGAAATCCCACCCATCCCCAACAATTCGCATGGGGACGCTCGTTCTTCTAGGGGCACTATGGGGAGTGGTCGCAGGAACTCCTGCCGAAGAAATTCCTCGTGCGGGAGGTGAAAGGCCTCCATTGGCAGACCAACTTGAAGGGACATTCTCGCTTTTGGGCCTCGATCCGTATCCGTATGATGCTGGAAACAGGCGTGATCCCTTTACGCCAATGTTTCCTTCTTCCTCTCAAGGAGGGATTCCGAAATCCCAATCAGTCCAATCCCAAACACTGGGATACGATTTTCAACTGCTTGGCATTATGTCGGGAAAGCATGGATATCATGCTCTAATCCAGATGGGTGATGGGCGTGGTGCCATCGTGGGGATCGGCGCTCGTATTGGCCCTGATCAGGGAAGGGTCAAAAAAATTACAGACCAGGCTGTGGTCATCGAAATTTTCTCCGAGAGAGAAGGCACAGATGTTCCCTTTCAAAGGGTGCTTCGCCTGCATTCTGGTGAATGAGGAGGAGAGCTCAGAACATTTGACCAATGTGGCGGTCCAATAGGGTTGAGGCGACATCATCGTTCATGCAGGGTGAGGGAAAGAGGGGTCGGTGTGATAAGTCGCCACGCTTGTCTTTTCCAGATGGGGCAGTGATTTTTCCCCACGGTGGTAGGAGCAGCCTTAATCGGTATCGTCTTTATTAGGGGATAGGCCCATGTTGCGATATCTGAATGCAGGTGAATCTCATGGGCAATGTTTGATTGCCGTTCTGGAAGGGGTGCCGGCTGGCCTTCCGTTAACCGCGGAGATGGTTAATGTGGACCTCACGCGGCGGCAGGGGGGATATGGTCGGAGCGGACGCATGCGCATTGAAAAGGATCGGGTGGAGTTTAGCTGTGGGGTCCGAAAAGGGAAGACGATGGGAAATCCGATCGGGCTGGTGATTCGGAACAAAGACTGGGAAAATTGGAAGAACGTCATGGCAGTGGAGCCTGGGCCGGCTGTGACGGAAAAAGTAATCACGCGACCTCGCCCTGGCCATGCAGACCTGGTTGGAGCCATTAAGTATGGGCACCGGGATATTCGCAACGTCCTGGAAAAGGCCAGTGCGCGCGAGACCGCGATTCGGGTAGCGGTAGGGGCTGTGGCCAAAGCCTTGCTGGCGGAGTTCGATATTCGCATCGTGAGTTATACGATGGAAATCGGAGGGATCGTGGCTCCCAAGGTGGAGGATCCGTTATTGGCCTACGAACGGGCTGAAGATTCTCAAGTCCGATGTCCCGATCCTGTTGCCGGCGAGAAAATGGTGGAGCAAATTCGTTTCGCAAAACACAAAGGAGATACGTTGGGTGGGATTTTCGAAGTGGTTGTGACGAACCTCCCTATTGGTCTGGGAAGCTATGCCCAATGGGATCGTCGGCTTAGCGCTCGATTGGCCATGGCCGCGATGAGTATTCAAGCCATGAAGGGAGTTGAAATCGGGCTGGGGTTTGAGTCTGCCAGGAGGTTTGGCTCGGAAGTCCATGATGACATTTACCATGATGCGGAGGAAAAACGATTTGTTCGGAAAACGAACAATGCCGGGGGGTTGGAGGGGGGCATCACCAATGGTCAGCCAGTTGTTGTCCGCGTGGCGATGAAGCCTATCGCGACTCTTTATAGTCCCAAGGACAGCGTGGATATTGAAACGAAGGAACCCTTCGAGGCTACGGTACAACGGTCGGACATTTGCACGGTCCCAGCGGCTGGTGTCGTGGGAGAGGCGGTCATTGCATTTGAAATGGCCAATGCGATGATCGAAAAATTTGGTGGGGACAGTCTTGATGAAATGAAACGGAATTTCGAGGCTTACCAAGCGTATGTGAAAGAATTTTAGCTTGTTTCCGGCCCGTCCTCTTGTGAACCGGTTTCTCCTGCCTTCAATCCCTGCGAGTTTCTCTTTATGACGCTACGGAATTTGGGTTCAATCCAACGGAGGTTGGGTGTGGAAAGAGCCTTGAATCATGGCTAGCCCTGGAAGCACGGTGAGAGTTTCATTAGGAAAGCGGAGTTATGACGTTCTCATCCGTGATGGGGGTATTCGCCACCTCGGGAAATACCTCTGGGATCTAGGTTTCACGGGAAAGGTCGGGGTGGTGACGAACCCGATCGTTCATCGCCTATACGGGAGGAGAGTCGCCAAATCGCTCAGGGAAGCCGGCTTTCAATCCCACTCGATCCTCATTCCCGATGGCGAACGGGCGAAAACCCTTCGGTGGGTGTCACGAATTCTTGATGAATTGGTGAGGGCTCGCTTTGAACGAGGGTCGGTTTTGGTGGCCTTCGGGGGAGGGGTGATCGGCGATATTACCGGGTTTGCAGCGGCCGTATATCTTCGTGGCATACCTTTTGTTCAAGTCGCCACGACTTTAGTGGCTCAAGTGGATTCCAGCGTGGGAGGAAAAACCGGCATCAACCACCCCTTAGGGAAGAATCTGATTGGGGCATTTTACCAGCCCTGCCTAGTCCTGTTAGACACTGAAACACTACGGACCTTGCCGGAACGGGAGTGGGTGGCGGGTCTCGCCGAGGTCATTAAATATGGGATGATCGCCGACGGGAAGTTTTTTGCCTATTTGGAGAATCACATGAGCGCGTTGCTTAAATTGGATGGCCCTGTCGTTCAGCATGTGATCAAGCGGTGTTGTGAAATTAAGGCCTCCGTCGTAGCCAAGGATGAGCGGGAGGTGGGGTTGCGGAGGATCCTGAACTACGGGCATACCATTGGGCATGCCTTGGAGTCGTTAGGGCAATACCGGAAATTCATTCATGGGGAAGCGGTGGGGGTGGGAATGGTGTGCGAGGCGGACCTGGCTCGTGACTTAGGCTATTGCTCGGAGGAGTTGGTCGGACGTCAACGCGAGTTGATACGCCGGGCGGGTCTTCCGGTAGAGTTGCCGTCGCTGAGATTTGGAGATCTCTGGTCAGCCATGCTTCATGACAAGAAAGTGGTGAAAGGGCAAGTTCATTGTGTCGTCCCTCGTACCGTGGGAAAAGTCGAGGTTGTCGCCTTAAGGCAGAGTTCCGTCAAACGATGGTTCCACAGTCGGAAGACTCCTGGGCCTGCTCAAGGGACAGCGGCTCGCCAAGCTTCTTTTTCGCTACTGAAGGTGAACCCATGACTCCTACCGTGGAACCGCGAGGTCGGACCCCTAAAGATATTCTGACCGTTTTGCGCGAACGAACGCGCGAGGTGGGAGTTTTGCATCGCATCAGTGAATCAATCAGCAGTACCCTTGATCTTGAGGCCGTGCTGAAACACATTGTCGAAGTGGTGGTTGAGGTGACCAGGGCGGATTCATGTCTTCTATACTTGGTCTCGACCAATCGAGATGAATTAGTCCTCCGGGCCTCCAAGAACCCTCACCCAAACCTGATCGGGAGGATTTTACTTGGGCTGGGAGAAGGGATCACAGGGTGGGTGGCGCAGGAGCGGGTTCGGGTGGTCATTCCAAGGAATGCCAGCGATGACCCACGGTTTAAGTTCTTCCACAAACTGCCGGAAGACCGATATCAGGCTTTTGTCTCGGTCCCGATTGTGACCAAGGGAGACGTGGTTGGGGTGATCAATGTTCAACATAAACGGGCCAAGCGCTACCGGGAAGCGGAACTGGCTCTCTTGTCCACCATAGCCAATCAAGTGGGGGGAGCCATTGAAAATGCCTGGCTCTATGAAGAGATGAGACGCCAAGCCCTACAACTTGACACCCTGTCGCAGGTCTCGGAAACAGTGGCCTCCAACCGGTTAATCGAGGAAGTCTTGCAGCTAATCGTGACCATGACGGCCCAGATGATGAACTCCAAAATTTGCTCCATTATGTTGGTGGATGAGGCGACGGGGGAACTACGGATTGCGGCGACGCAAAGCCTGAGCGAAGCCTATCGACGAAAACCTCCCCTGAAGATCGGCCAAAGCATGAGTGGCCGAGCGGTAAGGAGCCAGCGGCCGATTTTCGTTCCAGAGGTCACGAAAGAGCGGGGATACTGTTACCAGGATTTAGCCAAAAAGGAGGGGTTGTGTTCCCTCTTATCCGTGCCCATGATGAGTAAACAGAAGGCCATTGGGGTGATCAATACCTACACCTCCACGCTGCACGTATTTGGTCCCGAGGAAATAAAAATTATGCAGGCCATTGCGAATCAAGCCGCCGTCGCCATTGAGCATACCCGGTTGATGGAGAAATCGTTTGAAATGCAAGAGGCTCTGACTGTTCGGAAATTAGTCGAGCGGGCCAAAGGCTATATCATGCAATCCCGGAACCTTTCCGAAGCCGAGGCCTTTCGGGTGATGCAGCGGCAAAGCATGAATAGGCGGAAATCCATGCGAGAAATTGCAGAAGCTATCATTCTCGCAGAAGAATTAAAGGGGTAGTTCTGGTAAAGGCTCAAGGCTCTTTCCCTTCCACACCCGATCGATTCTCTTTTCTCATGAATTGGTAAAAGGCCGGAATGATCACCATGCCCTCACCTCAGCCTTGGTCGTCAAAAAATCAGTGTTGAGAAGCGGATGGGTGCCTCAGAGGCGGATGACCTGGCTGTGTTGTCTGGCAAGAGTGGTGGGTACTACGTGGAAATGGTGAGGACCGAGGGCCATCGTTTCCTTAACATATTCTCTCTTCCCGACGGTGGTTGAGTTTAGGCCCACGGGATCCTTGGCGAGAGAGAAGGGGGCTCCTTCGAAGCCTGTTTGCAGAGGGAAAGGGTCGTGGGGTGGATTGGAAAGCGTTAACCTTGACAGGTCGCCGACATCGCTGTTACAAGCTATTTTACTGAGGTAGGGGAGACGACGAAGTCTCCACTCTTGTGAACCTGTAGCGCGGAGTTGGACAAGGGCGTCCTTGATCCCATGGGGGGAAGGGCGTTTTTTTTTGAGATGCGGTTCTGTCGTATTGCCATGGTGCAAATGAATCCAACCGTGGGAGATTTGGATGGAAACGTCCGGGCGATGAGGGGGTGGGTCAAAGAAGCTCGTCGGGCGCGGGCCGATGTGGTCGTGTTCCCGGAAATGGCCATCACGGGATACCCACCAGAGGATTTGGTCCTGAGGGCCAGTTTTCTTAAGGATACACGACAGGCGTTGAACCGCTTGATCAAGGCATGTCGAGGGATCACTGCGGTGATAGGGTTTATTGAAGAAGGAATCCCAACAGGACGGGGACCCTCGACTCCCTTCATTGTCCCGTCCGGGCCTCACGAGATCTTTAATGCCGCGGCCATTGTGCACGACGCCCGGTTGGTTTCCACTTACTCAAAAATGATCCTCCCCAATTATGGGGTGTTTGATGAGAGCCGATACTTTCGCCCTGGCACAATCATTCCAGTTTTTGTGGTCAATGGGATTGTGATGGGTGTCAACATTTGTGAAGACGTTTGGTATCCAGAGGGTCCCACCCGTCATCAAACTCTGTTTGGAGGTGCGGAGCTGATTGTGAATATCAATGCTTCCCCCTTCCACATGGGTAAAAGCCGTTTTCGTGAACAAATGCTGGCCACGCGAGCGCGAGAGAACGAAGTGATTTTGAGCTATACCAACATGGTGGGTGGTCAGGATGAGTTGGTGTTCGATGGCAATAGTCTCCTGTTGGATCAGAGGGGGGAAATTATCCTTCGGGCCAAAGCCTTTGAAGAGGACTTGCTGGTGGCTGATCTCAACCTGGATGCGGTGGTGCGTGGTCGGTCCCGACAGCCAAAGTATTTGCAAGGCCGGATGGGAATGTTTGCAAAGGTAAAACAAGTGGTGATTTCCAAATCCCATCGTGCCAAGGTCCGACGTCCTATGATGTCCGGAGGATCTTCCCCTTTGGATTCCTTAGAAGAAGTCTATCGCGCCCTTGTGGTGGGTGTTCGAGACTATGTCAGGAAAAACCGATTCCACAAAGTCCTCGTGGGTCTGAGTGGCGGAATTGACTCCGCGCTCACCGTGGTGGTTGCCACAGATGCCCTTGGTCCTTCGAATGTGTTGGGGGTCTTCATGCCATCGCCATTTACCTCACGGGAAGTCGGGAGGATGCGGTGGCCCTGATGAATGGATTGGGAGTTCAGTTACTCAAGATTCCGATTACAGGTCTGTGGAAAGGTTATTTAAGGGTCCTCTCTCAGATCTTTAAAGAAACTGACCCAGATACGACTGAGGAGAACCTCCAGGCCAGGATCCGTGGGAACATCCTGATGGCGTTGTCCAATAAGTTTGGGCACCTGGTTCTCACGACTGGGAACAAAAGCGAAATGAGCGTCGGATACGCCACCCTCTATGGAGATATGGCCGGGGGATTCGCCGTGATTAAAGATGTCTCGAAAACTCTCGTGTATGACCTGGCCCGGCTTCGAAACCGTCAATCCGAGTCCGTGGAGGGGAGGGAAGTCATTCCCAAGCGAATCATTGACCGTGCACCCACTGCCGAACTTAAACCAAGCCAAACCGATCAGGATACCTTACCTCCGTATGGAGTATTGGATCCGATTTTGGAGGCCTATGTCGAAGAGGATCGGTCGCTGGAGGAAATTCTCCAAATGGGGTTCACCTATGGAACCGTGAAACGGGTCGTGGCCATGGTTGACCGAAGCGAGTATAAACGCCGACAAGCTCCGATCGGGATCAAAATTACGCCGCGGGCCTTGGGGAAGGATCGCCGAATGCCCATTACCAACCGTTATTTGAAAGTTTAATTGGTCCTTGAAGTCCTGGTGAGAGGGGTTTTGGTGCTGTTTATGGATGACCGATAAGGAAGAGAAGGAAGATTTGTTTAAGTAGTAGGGAGTGGGGTCAATGGAATACACTGTGACACCGGAGGGGGCGGTCTCTAAGCCGGCTGATCCTGAAACGGCGACAGCCCAGGCGGTGATTCGGGAACGTCGTGAAGGCCTCCATCGCCGCCTATTGAATGGGGCATCAGGGTCGGAGGTTGTCTCAAGCTTTACGGATCTGGTGGATGCAGTCCTGATCGGGCGGTATCGAAACGTCGTTCGCCGACAGGGCACGGAGGCTGCAGTGGGTATGCAACACTGCTGCCTGGTGGCGGTTGGTGGATATGGTCGTCGGGAACTGGCGCCGTATTCTGACATCGACATCATGGTGTTATACCATGCCCGAGGGGAAAAGGTTGTTTCCTCCCTGTCTGCCCAGGTGTTTCATCACTTGTGGGATTTGGGGTTTCAGGTCGGGCACAGTGTACGGTCAATCCAAGACTGCTTCACGGTTGCCGAGGGCGATCTTTCATCCAGAACCGCTTTGATGGAATCCCGTTTTTTGGCTGGCAGTGCGGCGGTTTTTCAGGAGTTTCAACGGCGGTTTTTCCGACGGATGCTGGGGCGGCGAACGGAGAGGTTTGTTAAGGACAAGGTGGGGGAGCGCAACCGGGAGTATGCCAAGTTTGGGGAAACGATTTATTTACTTGAACCCAATATTAAAAAAACTAAAGGGGGCCTTCGCGACATTCATTTACTTCAATGGGTTGGGATGGCCAGATACCAAGCCGCGACGGTGCAAGAGTTGGCCAACCGGGGCCTTCTGGCGCACCAGGATTATCTGGCGTTGGTGGAGGCTCGGGAGTTTCTCTGGCGTGTGCGAGCGTTGCTCCATTTGGAGGCTGGCCGAGCCCAAGAGATCCTTACCTTCGAAGAACAGGTTCGGTTGGCTGAGCTATACGGGTTTCAAAATCAACCACATCTCCTGGCCGTTGAACAGTTCATGCAACAGTACTATCAACATACAACTGGGATTTACGACCGATGCGTCAGGTTCGTGGGTCGATCGCGGAGGGTCTCCTGGTGGAACGGGCTGGCAACATGGTGGCCTTCTCAACTCCATGATGGGTATTTTCGGGTTTCGGGAGGCCGGCTGACCATTCCTGCAGATAAGCTTGTTCAGGTGCTGGATGATCCGGAGGTGCTCCTTCGCCTGTTTAGGCTGGCCCAAGAGCAACACCTCGTCATTGAGGGCCTGATAGTAGAAGAAATTCATCGCCATATGGAAAGTGTGTCCGATGAGGTATTTCGAACCCCAGAAGTGAATCGAATGTTTCGGCAGATCCTGTCCGGACCTGACTCAGTTGCCGAAACGTTGGAGCTTATGCATCAGGCTCGTATTTTGGAAAAGCTTGTTCCGGCCTTTGCTCGAGTTCGTGGCCTGATGCAGTTCAACCAGTACCATAAGTATACCGTGGATGAACACAGCCTCCTGGCGGTGAGGGAGGTGGAACGATTGGGGAAAGGGCCCGGTCTCTTCGGACAGGTTTATCGGGAAATTCGTCATAAAGATCTCTTACACCTCGCGTTGCTTTTGCATGATGTGGGCAAGGGTCTTCCTGAAGATCATAGTGAGGTGGGGAAGGTTATTGCCCAGGGGATGGCAGAACGATTGGATTTGGATATGCAAGAGGGACACGCCCTGGAATTTTTGGTCCACCACCATCTCCTTATGTCCCATGTCGCCTTTCGACGGGACCCCTTTGATGAAAAGGTCATTTTAACCTTTGCCCGGGCTGTCGGCACCCCGGAAATCTTACGGAAGCTGTTTCTTTTAACTGCAGCGGATATTGCAGCCGTGGGTCCTGATACTCTGACCAGGTGGAAGGAGGCCCTGCTGATTGAACTGTATTCCCGAACATTACCGGAAGTGTCGGGTGGCCGGGAATCGGTTGGAACATCTGCAGATGTGAAACGAATAGCCACCGAGGTGGCAAACCTTCTGCCTGGGTTTTCCTCAGATGGGAGAGAAGCCGACCGGAATCAAGGGGAGTGGAATCTAGACTGGATTGAACGGCAACTCAAGCAATTCTCACTTCGCTATCTTTCCGGAACGACTCCGGAACGTATTGCCGCACATCTGCAAGCAGTTAGCCGATTAGAGTCCGGGAGCCCCATTGTCGAGTCGACGTTTAACCAGGAATGGAATGTCTGCGAATACACCCTTGTGACGTTGGATGATATCAGACCAGGACTTTTTATGAATGTCACGGGGGTGTTGGCTGCGAAGGGTTTGCAAGTGCTTGATGCGCAAATCATCACGCGGGAGGACGGGATCGTCGTCGATACTTTTTATGTGTGTGACCCTGATTTTACAGGTCCTCCCCCAGCGGAACGATTAGACAGCGTCGGCCGTACTATCCGGAGTGTGTTAAGAGGCGAAACCTCAGTTTCTGACCTCATGCAGGGGAGTCGTCGGGTCACGTTTGGTCGTCAGTTGCCTCTTAACCAGGATCCAACCGAGGTCCAAATTGACAATGAAACCTCTGACAACTTCACTATTATCGATGTTTTTGCTCATGACCGCCAAGGGCTCCTATACGTCATGGCCCGGTCTTTGTTTAACCTCGGGGTGTCGGTTCATGCAGCCCGGATCGCCACGCGGTTGGATCAAGTCGTTGACGTGTTTTATGTGACCGGATCAAATGGGTCGAAGATTGAAGATTCCTCAGCCTGTGAGGAAATTCGGAGAACCTTACAGGTGGATGTCGATGGTTTTTTAACGACCGGTAGTAGTTAAGGCCACACCCCAAGCATGAGCCAACCACCCTTTCCGTCTGTCCCTCCCGGCCTGGCCTCGGAAAAATTCAGGGCTCTTTTGAAGGGTGATTGGCAGGTTTTTTGACGAACCCCGACCTTTGGCCGTCAAGCATTGCTCCAACTTGATCGAACCGGTCCCAAGCATTGGCGGGGCGGGGCCCGTAAACCGGGATCGGTCTTTTCCCACCTGACCAAAAGCTCGCTGATAATCGGTTTTGTCTCTCTCGAACTCTCCGAGTTGGGCTCCGGGCTTGGCCCAGCGGTTGGGTTGGGAGCAGCCGGAGATAAAAAATCCAACAACCAGACGGAGGGGCAACAGTTCCAAATTCAACTTTTGATTTCTTCGTGGAACCTTGACAAACAAGCTTCCCGGCAGTGGTATGTGATGGAAGGGAAAGAGGCTGAAAGTCCAATTTAGGGGGGCGCTTAGGCCTTTTGCCGGGTTTTCTTGGAAAAGGAATAGAAGGAAACCTCCAAGAGGTTCCTATTCAGTGCCCCCTCTCATCATGAGAGGATGGTTCAAAAACCACATCTCGTACAAGGGAATGACGAACATCACCAGAAAGCTCATGACCATGAGGAGGTCTCCCGTCAACAACGTCACCACAAATAAGGGTGAAACATAGGTAATGAGCCAGGGGGAGGCCACGTCCAGCGTTACCCCGAGAAACGAGGCCCAGGCGATGAGGACTTTTACCGTGGGGCTGGCCATGGTGAGATAGAGCACATGCACCATGATAAGAAACACCACCGGCATCGTAAACAAATGAAAATGGGTTACTTCAGCTAACTGGCCAAACGACATGGGCTCCCCAAAATTGGCATCAGAGCCGCGGTAATGAGCGGCAATTCCTTTGGGTGTAAGATCCGTCATGCTGTGAGCCCAAAAAAACGAAAAGACAAATCCAGCTAACATAAAGAGAAGGAACCAGGTGTATACCAACCGGATGTGACGGTCAGTGTCTCGCAGGCGAAACCGGGTGTTGAAATTCCGCATCCGATTTCCGTGCAGGCTTAAAGCCCTAAAAGGGATTCAAAAAACCCCTTTTCACTGCTCCCATTTGCCATGATATGACTGCCCAGACCCAGGGGCTTGAGGTAAAACTCATTGACCAGCACGAGGGCGCGTTTGACGCCGGCGCTTGCGGAACGGACTGACATAGTCGCACCGGTGATATTAATGATGTCCCTGTTGATCCGGATCGGATCCTGAACGGTTTTTCCCTCGTATTGGTAATTGAAACGCTTTCTGACGATTTCATTACCGCGCGACTCCCGGTAGACCAGCACTTCGAAGTTTGTGACCTGGCCCGTCGCGTCAATCCCCACCATATAGGTGATCGGCCGGTATTTGCCAATGGTGTTTTGGATGATGGCGAATCCATCGGCCTTGCCATTGGTCTCACCAACGAAAATTTCAAAGGAGTCTTCTGGAAACTCCCATCCGATGTACGAGATCACCAAGGCTTTCTGCTCCGGTGTGAGTCGAAGAATCTCCTTCCGAATCCGCTCCGAGTCCGGAAACATGAGCTTGGCGGCCTGCTCCTCTGTGAGATACACTTCGATGTGTCCGATGTCTTCCTGACTGAGCCATCGTTTCACTTCATCATCCCAGATGAGTTCGGGTTCTTCCTCTCTTTCCTCTCTTTCCTCCCTTTCTTCTCTTTCCTCAGTTTCCTCACGGTCTTCGGAGGCCAGAAGAGAGGGAACGGGAAGAAAGACCAGCAGGAATAAGATCCCAATGGTCAGACTCAAGGTCTCCGTCATAAGTCTCCTGGTTAACATCCTCTGTCTTTCAACCTCTTCTCAATCCGTTCGGCTAATCGTGCCTCCTCATCTTGGTGGGGGGGGACCCGACGCCATTCTCGGTATCGCACCCCCATGGGGGACCACGTCTCCCGGAATTGTTGGACCGCAACCGAAGCTCCCTGGCTCTGCGGTTCAATATCGACGATGAAACGCACCCGTTCTTTGTTGACATCTCGTTGGAGCAAACCTGCTTTTGTTGTCGCTTGGACCGTGAGCCAGGATGTTTCAATGACGCCCTTGGCACCGTTGACGTGGTCTAAGTCGAACTCATCAAGCGAAGCCAAGGCCACACTCCAGGCCTGGTCAAACGGGCAGTGGGTGGTCACTTTGGGGGATCCCAAAAAACCGATGCACCCTGCGTAAACACCGGCGGTCAAGATCAAAAGACTCATTCGCCACAGATTAGGGGTCATACAAAATCAATTTTTTCCGGTCAGCTTGAAAGGCTACCCCAAAGCCGTATGATTCAATGACCATGGAGCAACTTGTCCAAGCACTTCCTGGAAAATCCGCCTCCCTTCACCCCTCCCCTTTGGAAGAAGAAGGAGAAGGGGAAAAGTAGGGCATTGGAGAATATTAGAAATAGGTGGCAATAGAGAATTGCCACCCATTGTTCCGGCCCGGATTGTCGTCTGGAGCCCCGGTATCTAACGATCCCGCATTCTCGTCGTTGAATGTATAGCTGAACTTGAAAACAGTGTCCTCGATTGGTCTGAAGTTGCCTCCTAGAGTCAGTCGCTTTAATTCCCCACGGTTCCCACCAATGTCCGTATTAGTATCCGACTCTCCATAACGAATGACGGCCGTGAAGGTCGAGGCGTCTGTAAAGTGCGTTGGGGCCATCCGTTTCAAAAACGCGGGCATGAAATGATAGTTCCCCTGCACGTAGAAGCCGGCCATATTGCGTGGTGGGGTGCCAGCGGTGGTTGGTCCAGACGGACCATCTCCATCTGGGTCGAATGTTCCAGTAATTCCAGCTGCTGAGGGGGCCCCATCTCCACCTTCAATGTGCGCCCATGCTGATTCACCGATAATTTCAAACGGTCCGCGCTGGAGGGACCAATCCACGGCCGTGATGGTCAAGTCCTTGTCGCCGGCGTCGTCCCATTTCCCGTGGTGAATAGAACCTCCTACCTCCACTCCGAGGAACGGGCTCACTGCAACACGGGCCAGGATCGACTTGCTTTGGTTGTTATCCGTCTTCTGGCTTCCCTTAGATTTACTCACCCCGTCCGCCTCTGAGAACAATTCTTTTGTTTCTCCGTCAAACCCATTGACAACATAAACCTCGTAATCCACTTTCGACAGACGGGTAGGGTAAAAGGTTCCGTACAATCCAAGCCCGGATTCGGACAAGGTGGACGGAATGATGAACCTGCTGACCAGGGGCCGGTGCGTGAGGTCATTGAGAGGAGAGTCATGGAGCAGGTTAAAGCGGCCGAGCGGACTCAAAAGGATTCCGGCGCGAAAGTTTACCCAGTCCTCGATCAAGTAGTCGAATGTAGCGAACTCGACCTTGACCTCTCCATCGCCCTGGTTGTTGTCCGTCCCCCCGTGTTCGAATTCAATTTCCGCGGCGACCTGAATGCGGTCCGTGACATTCGAGTAGATAAAGGGGATAAATCGCACCTGATCGAACTCGAGCCCCTCGGAACAATCCTTGGCGGCGCCGTTACAATCCGTCACCTCAAAGTCCATGTAGCCGCCTAAGACGGCCTTGGGAGATTTGACGAACGGTTTGGCGTAAATCGTCCTACCGCCTAGCAGGGTTCCGCCTCCTGTGAAGGCCTCAGGACCAGGTTTATCCGATGACGGAGGAAATGGAGTCAGGCCTCCACTCTTCCTCATTTCTTCCATTCTCATTTCTTTAATCATTTTTTGAATGGCTTCTCGCTGCTCCGGAGTAAATTCGTCATTCCCGTCTGCCCAAGCCCCGGTTTGCAGAAGGGCTGTCAGGACCACAAGAGCCCCCAGAAGAAACCATTTTCTCATCGGACCTCCTCCAACAAGTTGATTGGGGACTCGGGGGTCCTCTGGAGTACTACTAGGATTCAGATGGTCCTCGATTATTGGAGCTTCAACCAATTGTAGGTTGCCTCCTACTGTAAATTGGATTAGCTCCTCGGTTTTCCAAAAATTCTTTGTCCCCTTTGACCTCCTAATTGGCAGGGCAGGGCTGTATAGTCACTTCAGCGTGCTCGATACGTGTATAGGGAATAGAGATGATCCGCTT
>SMUX01196134.1_pt1 | contig 19758 bp, 16 predicted proteins | sample 2456431 | NCBI WGS metagenome assembly SMUX01 (sample SAMN11095930, study PRJNA526329) | marine sediment metagenome | biome: Marine sediment; feature: Surficial sediment; material: Deep marine sediment; isolation source: Hadal surficial sediment | place: Pacific Ocean | collected 2014-11 | depth... | reverse complement strand
TGGGTCGAGAGATTTACCACGCATTGGAAAGTTGTGGTAACCATATTTATTGTGCTTATTGGACTCACCTTCTATATGTTCACAATTGTTCCGACAGGATTTGTTCCCGAAGAGGATCAGGGCTATTTCATTGTTAATGTACAAGGCCCCGAAGGGTCCTCACTTCAACGTACTATTGAAACAATGGACGAAGTTTATAACATATTGAAAGATACACCCGGAGTTGCACATGTTGTGGCAATGGCGGGGATGAACCTTCTTACCTCAAGTTCGGATTCTAACACAGGGGCAATGTTTGCCATACTAACTCCTTGGGACAAAAGAACATCAAAAAAATTGTCAATTGATTACATACTCTCAAGTGTTAGAAAGCAATTCAAAGATGTTCAGGGGGCTGTAGTAGTAGCGTTTAACGCCCCACCTATACAGGGGCTTAGTACGACCGGAGGATTCCAGTTTGAACTCGAGGATCAGGGCAGTCTCGGTCTTCAAACGCTTGCCAAGGTTATGAATGAGATGATTGAGAAGGGGAACAAGAGGCCTGAACTAATAGGTTTGTTTAGCTCATTTACCGTTAATGTTCCGGGATTGTATATAAAGCTCGACCGTACAAAGGCCAAGACTCTGGGGATTTCAATTTCCGCAATATTCGATACGCTGCAAGCATATTTGGGTGCTCTTTATGTGAATGACTTCAACAGATTCGGCCGTGTTTATAGAGTATTTATTCAAGCAGAAGACAGTTACAGAGCCAAAATAAGTGACATCTCCCGGCTCTATGTGCGAACGGAAACGGGCGGTATGGTACCGCTTAGTACATTGATTGAAATAGAACCGGATGTGGGCCCGGAGACTATTCCACATTACAACCTTTACCGTTCAACAGAGATAGACGGGGATTCGGCTCCCGGCTATAGCTCGGGGCAGGCGATAAAAGCTATGGAAGAATTGGCGGAAGAAATACTGCCTGATGGGATAAGTTATGAGTGGTCCGGGGTTTCGTATCAGGAAATAAAAGCCGGAAACCTTGCACCTTTTATATTTGCATTATCGCTTGTATTTGTTTTTTTGTTTTTAGCGGCGTTATATGAAAGCTGGGCAATGCCGTTTATGGTCATGCTGGCTGTACCGCTTGCTCTACTCGGAGCAATGCTTGCCCAGCACTTAAGAGGCTTATCAAATGATGTTTATTGCCAGATCGGACTAGTAATGCTGATAGGTCTTGCGAGCAAGAACGCTATTTTGATAGTTGAATTCGCTAAGCAGCGAAGAGAAGAAGGGCTCCCAGTGATAGAGGCTGCAATGCAGGCTGCTATGATAAGATTGCGCCCTATTTTAATGACCGCTTTTGCTTTTATCCTTGGTGTTTTCCCCTTAGTCATAGCAAGCGGCGCCGGAGCAAGCAGCCGACATTCACTTGGTACAGCAGTATTTGGGGGAATGATACTTTCCACCATGCTTAGCTTGATAGTTGTTCCTGTGTTCTACGTGATTATTGAGAATCTTAGGGAACGAGGCGCTAAGTCTTGAAAAAATAGAGGAGCATTGGAGGGGCGGAAGACAGACTAAAGAAATGGCATAATGGTATATTCTTAGAATATGGATAAATCTATTTGAGAATCTCCCCCGTTTTTTCACTCCAGAGAAGTAAATCAAGCTCATCTAAGTGAATGCCTATATTGTTTGCAAATTCTTTAAGCTTATGCTCAATTTCCAAATACCTGTCTCTTGTTGTTGGAGGTTTCGGGTTTTTAATAACCTTTAGTTCATAGAGTGTGTTTAGAATATGTTTATCAAGTATTGCATAGCCCGAGAATCCTATATTTCTAAGAAAGTGGCTGGATTCTTTATACCCGATACCCTTGATATTTTTGTTCTTAGCAAAGAAATCTCTTCTTTCGACAGGATCTTGAAATGATTCGAGTAAATCCTTAATCTTAAAATCGTGTTCACTCTTTAAATACTCTCTTGTGTGTATTATGTAAGCCGATCTTGCATTAGGAAATCTATGTACTCCGTCAAGTCTTTTACGGAGCTTCTTTAAATTTCCCCCAGGAAGTATATCTCTCATCGCATCAACTGACTTAAGACCCATCTTTGCGCTTGCTCCCGCTGTGCAAATACAAAACGTAAGCTCTTCAAATATCCTAATGTCGCCTTCATCTCTCAGAATTTTCTTAAAATCGTTCAATCTTGCTCTTATTGATCTTTTCTTTTGTATATAGGCCTGCTTCAAGTTGCGTGAAGTCTGTTTCATCTGTTGAATAAAGTACTTATTAAGGTGGAGAAGAAAGAAATTATTTGTAAATTGTTAATTTCTTGCCCAGAGCTAGGTTGTTCGACTTTAGATTATTCCATTTTTTTATATCAGCTACAGTCACATTATGCTTACTGGCAATTTCCCAGAGAGTATCGCCTGATTTTACTTTGTAACTTACAGGACCGCTGCCGGATGACTTGTTTGAGCTATGGTGTCCATTGGGAATGACCAAGGTTTGTCCTACTCTTATCGAAGAGCCGGAAATGCTATTTGCGCTTTTAATTGACGCAAGTTTAACACCATGCTTTTGGGCGATACCGCCTAAAGTATCACCTGATCTAACTTTATATTTGCTTGGTTGACCGTTACTGGATGAACTGCTTGAACTTGTGTAGGAGCCATTAGAACCTGGTATTGTGAGCACTTGTCCTTTTTTGATGGTTGAACCCTTTATGTTGTTGGCGCTCTTCAGTGATGCAAGTCTGATTCCATGTTTCTCCGCGATACCACCAAGGGTATCACCAGACTTAACTTTGTACTTAGAACTTTTAGTACTGGTGGGTTTTCCACTTGAGCTGGCATAGGTGCTGTTTGTTATATAGGGAATGCTTAGTATTTGGCCGGATCTTATATTTGATTCTTTTATTCCGTTTGCTCTTTTTATAGTTGTAATACTAACTCTGTGTTTGGCAGCAATGCCTCCTAAAGTATCACCGGATTTAACTGTGTATTTCGCAACTTTAGTACTTTTTTTAGGACTTATATCGTCTCCAGAGTAACGGCCTGAAGCTCCTGGAATTGTTAGTACTTGACCTGATCGTATAAGTGAGCCCCTAACCCCATTTGCTTTTCTTATGGATGAAATACTTACTCTGTGTCTGGCTGCAATTGCACCTAAAGTATCACCTGACTTAACTTTATACTTAGCAGTATACGTGGTGTTTTTAGACGATGAATATGTCGGGGCATAACGACCCGGTATTTTTAGATTTTGACCTATTCTTATTGTAGAGCTTTTAAGTCCGTTAGCTCTTTTTATTTTGGAAACGCTCGTTCGATATTTTCCGGCGATTTTACCGAGCGTATCCCCCCTCTTTACCCTATACCTATGGGTAGTGTTTCTCTTAGCAATCTGTGGGTTTACATTTTTAAGTGACGCAATTTGTTGTCCTTTTTGAGCAACTATTGTGCCATAGCCAAGAGGCACATGTATGGGGTAGGGGTTTCCGGGAGGGGTTGCATCGTGTATCAAAGCAGGATTTAATTCGATTAATTTTGCTGAGCTAACCCCTATAACTGTTGCTATATCACGCAAGTTTTTTTGAGGAGCTACTCTCAGCGTTTCGTAAGGTACAGGATCATGGTAGGTAATTCCTACAAATCCATATTTCGCAGGGTCTTTGGCTATTATAAGAGCAGCCATTAGTTTAGGGACATAGTTTTTAGTCTCTCTGGGAAGCGTAAATTCTGAAATTTGCCAAAAATCATTTATCTGATATTTATCTATGGCGTTTTGCACTCTATCTTCCCCACAGTTATAACCCGCTGCTGCTAGTTCCCATGAATGAAACATTGCATATAAGTCGCTTAAGTAATTTGCAGCCGCCTCTGTAGATTTCTCTGGATCCATTCTTTCATCTACCCAGGAATCCACCCTGAGACCATAACGTTTAGCCGTGGGTTTAATGAACTGCCACGGGCCCACGGCTGCGGCATGGGAGCGTGCTTTTACATTAAATCCGCTCTCTATCATCGCAAGATAGACTATCGGTAGGCATCCCGCGCTGGTGTAATATTTTTTTCATGTTCGGGATATATTTGCCCGATCGAGCAAGCCAAATGCTAAAGGATTTGCGTCCTCGAGTTTGGAAATAATTCATGAAATGCATAACCCTGTCGTTTAAGACAACAGGGATTTCTTTTTCATATTCGGGTGCAACATCAGGAAGTTCTATAAAAATGTTTTCAAAGTGATAATAGGTTTTCCAAGCTTGGATATGGGGATTTAAGAAAAAGAAACTCGGCTTAATATTCTCTTGAGATTTGTAGTTTCTGGCGTAGTAGTCAGTATCTCCGTCAATAATTTTGATTTCGGGATTCGAATAATTATTACCCCAGTATATGCCCGGAACATTTGCTTGGGACGTATTTTGGGATTGATACCTGTTGCTGCATCCTATTATGAATAGCAACAAGAGGGTTGTTGAAATTAAAAAATACCTATAAAACATTGACTTTTTTTTATCATAAATTGACACAGAAGTCAACAATTTTGGGCTCAAAATTTAGTATTTAGCTTAAAAACGCAAAATTTGTATCATATAACACTAAAGTACGCTTTGAATTCATTTGGCTTCATATTTGTTAATTCAGCCAGTTTTCTAAGTTTTTCCCGGTTTGTAAGATCTTCTTTGCTAAGCTTTATCATATACTTTTGAGCGACCTCGTAAGATTCTGTATTTATATCCACAAATCGAATCTTGGTTTTGTCAGTTTTAGAGTCTATAAGCTTATCAAAAGATAAAGGAACTTTCTTGCCTCTTTGAATAGTGATTAAGGCTCCTCCACCCCCGCCAAGCAGGAACTTTACAGCGCTATACCCTAAGTCCCTAGTATATTTAGCGTCAAAGGGTATCGGCGGGGCAGATCTGAGTTCATATCCTATTCTTTTATCAACTATTCTTGTATGAACTCCTTTTTCACTTAGAGATTTTATAGTTTGCTGTTTTAATAACTGTCCTAAATCGACTTCTGATAGCCTAATCCTTCCATGCTCATCGACGCTTAAATCTTTTAAATTATTGAGTTCATCCTCGTCCAGTTTCTCGGTAATACCTTCGGCCAGGATTGCAACCCCGTCTTCTCTGCCCACTGACATTCTCTTTATTATGGCCCCTTCAAGTATGGTTATTATCTTTTTCAGGGATATTTTTTTCTCCCTGAATTCCTCGGGGATTAACGTTAAAGTTGCGCCGGAGGCTTTGCCTATTCCAAGAGCAAGGTGGCCGGTTTTTCTCCCCATAGTCACCACGAAATACCACCTTTGTGTAGTCCTGGCATCTTCCATTAGGTGATGGACAAGCCCAGTGCCTATATGACGAGCAGTTTCATAGCCAAATGTCGGAACGTATCCGGGAAGAGGCATATTATTGTCGATTGTTTTCGGAACCTGGGCTATTTTTATCTGTCCCTTCGATTCTTTTTCAAGCCTGCTTGCCAGATAAAGAGTTCCATCTCCTCCAATAGTTATAAGATATTTTACTTCCAGTTTCTTTAAGCAGTTTATAGTGTTTTTCATGCCCCTGCTGCTTGATAGAGGGCTGACTCTGGAAATACCGATTATTGATCCCCCTGTGTTATGAATTCTGGACGTATTTTCTATTGTAAGTATATCTATATGCTTGGTATTACCTTCAGATATCCATTTAAAGCCGTCCCTTATTCCAATTACCTCTATTCCTCGATTTACTGCTTCGATTGTGGCTGCACTAATTACTCCGTTAATTCCTGGAGCAGGTCCACCCCCTACGAGTATTGCGAGTCTCTTTCTCTTCTTAGTTTTTGACTGAGCCATACTTAGTTACCGTTGTTCTATAAAGTATATTTTCTAATGATAGTATCTTCCGGGTCTTTCTTTAAATTCATATTTTTGTTTATAAAAAAACCGTACAAAAATCAGTCCCGCGACAAAGCCGCCAATATGAGCCCAGAATGCAACTCCTCCCGTATCCACTGATTTATCAATGGTACTTATACCGTTTAGAAATTGAATCACGAGCCATAAGAATATTATAGCCGCTGCCGGGACAGATCTTATATTCTTAAGAAAAAAGATAGGGACGGGGTTTCGGAATTGAGAAATTGGAAATAATGTTATGTAAGCTCCGAGCACTCCTGAGATTGCACCGCTTGCACCTATCATAGGGATGAGTGATCCAAGGTTGGTCAATACATGGAATAAAGCAGCGGCCAATCCGCATAAAACGTAGAAAATCAGGTATTTATAATGCCCCATCTTTACTTCAACGTTGCTTCCGAAAATATATAGGAAAAACATGTTCCCTATTAGATGAAGCCAATCTCCATGAATGAACATTGAGGAAACAAACGGGAGGAAACGCTCTGTGAGATCTACATTTAATGATATTGAGAATACCTTTGCGGGGATCAACCCATATGTGTGTATAAATGAATAGATAGACTCACCAAGAGATTCTTCATGTATAAAGACTAGAATATTTAATGCTATCAGCGTTATATTGATAATGGGGAAAGAAGATACACTTCGGCCAATGCTCAGTTTTGACATTATTTGCAAGATTATACATACCTACTAATTTTCTTAAAGTTTTTTCTTTCTGTATGGAATATACACCGCAAAAATATGAACAATCTGCAGGTGAGAAATGACTTGCTTGAATTAAATGGTATTTACACATAAACTGCTAGGCTGTTCCATAGGGCCAATAATATGTTTCAAAAACTTAGATCAGACCTTGTTAAAGAACTAAACCCTATCAGACTACTTTTAGTCAATGCCAACGGATTTTCTTTAAATGGAGTCGGTCCTTCATTAAACCACCGACTAAATGGGAATCAGATTGAGCTTTTAAGAGACTCGGGCGTTGAATGTGTTGCTTTTTCAGGAGCTAAGTCTGAGGAAATTTCATCTGTGGCGGAGAATTTGGGAATAGAATTGCACGAGGCCGTATCGGATATAAAACCATTCTATGCTAAAACGAAGTCCGAATTATCTCTCTCGGATCACGAGATTGCTTTTATTTGCAGAGACTATACCGATCTTCCAATAATGAAAAATATTACATTTACAGCTGTTACACCTGATGCTCCTCTAGCCGTTAAATCTGAGTCTTATTATGCAGCATATGGTATCGGAAGCCATGCTGTAAGAGAGATTGCGAGTTTAATATTAAAGTCAAAAAGATATCCTAACGGATGGTCTGAATAACCTTACTTTCCTAATTCTCTCATTCCTCCTTCATTTATGTGATAAAATAGGCTTTGATGGATACATTCAGTTTTACCAAATCTATAAAGGATAAGGCTCTTGCTTTAGGGTTTGATCTGGTAGGGGTCTCACCTGTAGATTCTTTTCCTGAGAATCAATATTTCAAAGAATGGCTGAGTAAGGGATTTTCAGGTGAAATGAAATACATGGATAGAGCTCCTGAAAGAAGGGAGCACCTAAAACATGTCCTCCCTGACGCTAAATCAGTCATATCATGCGCACTTAATTATAATACCGATTATCCATATTCCGTAGATGAAAAAGATAAATCAAAGGGCTGGATCTCGCGTTATGCCTGGGGGGATGATTACCACCATGTTATGGAAGATAAGCTCGGCGCTGTTATGAATTATATAAAAGAGGAAGCATCTGAGGAAGTTAGTAGTAAAATGTACGTTGATACGGGTCCTGTACTTGAAAGGGTTTATGGTAAATACGCGGGTGTAGGGTGGATTGGGAAAAATACCTGCCTAATAAACCAGGAAATCGGTTCATGGATTTTTATAGGGGAAATAATAACCAGCCTTGAGCTTGACTATGACAATCCTGTCCCCGATAGGTGCGGGACGTGTACAAGATGTATAGACGCATGTCCGACGGATGCGATTATAGAGCCGTATGTGCTTGATTCTAGGATTTGTATCTCATATCTAACAATTGAGCTTAAAGACAAAGTGCCTGTCCAACTTAGAGAGGGTATCGATAACAATATATACGGGTGTGATATTTGTCAGGATGTATGTCCCTGGAACAAAAGGGCCCAAATTACAGATGAGCCTGGATTTAAACCTAGAGAAGATTTGTACAGCCCGGATTTATCATACCTATCAGGGTTAAGTGTCGAGGATTTTAGAATGGTGTTTAAAGGAAGCCCTATAAAAAGGACAAAAAGGCGTGGACTCTTAAGAAATGTTATGATTGCTATGGGGAACTCAGGCAACAAGAATTTTATCCCGCATATCAAAGAATGCTTAAATGATGAAGAACCGCTTGTCAGGGCTCATGCGGTTTGGGCTTTGTGGCGAATAGACGGCCCCGGATCAAATAAAATTCTTTTAGATCATAGAACTGTAGAGACTGATGATTCGGTAAATGAGGAAATTGATTTACTTTTGAATACAGATTAAAGTTTTTATCTATATTCCATATAATCAAATAAATCGTTCATTTTACGAATACTAATTTCTATCAATTGAAACTCAGGGAACATATGACGGAAAAACAAAAACATGATGTTTTAGAAGCGAATGATAATTTTTACCATGCTGTCAAGAGTGGCGATATTGGCCAAATGGATAATGTTTGGATAAAAGATGCAAGTGTAAAATGTGTTCATCCGGGTTGGCCGATGCTCTATGGATGGGAAGCCGTCCGCCAGAGTTGGGAAAATATATTTAGCAATGGAGGGTCTCTCGACATTGAGCTTCCGGATATAAGCGCTCAAATTTCAGGGGATATGGCGTGGGTAATTTGTATAGAGAAGATTAGTTATAAAGTAGGAGATGAAATACAGTTTGTATTTGCTCAGTCAACTAATATATTCAAGTTTGATGGATCAAGCTGGCTTTTAGCGTTGCACCATGCGTCGCCAATCCCGGCACCGAGACGTGAAGTGATATCAAATGAAATATTACAGTAAAGATAGATAGCCATATGCTAGAAATTAAAATTGTAGAATAGATCAGCTCCGGGATTCTCTCCACCTACGTCAGCATCAATTGTAACATTTTTAAAAATCTGATATTCAACAAGAACTTTGTTATATGTAATATTAGTTGAGTCGATTATTGAGTTAGTTGTGCCTCTTTCGTAGGCTATGTAAAGGCCCTCAGCCAGGTATTTCCCTATTTCAACATTTGAAGTCGATACGCTTACCACATCAAGTGATACGGTGCTACCCAGCATTCTTTCCAACTGTGCTGCTGCAATTCCGCCGGCTACTCCTGAGGCTACATTTTGTATAGATTGCCTTTCTCCTGAGCTGATACCTGAAGATGAAGTTCCAAATACTAGATAAGATACGATGTCTGTTTCATCCATTGCGGGATCACTAGTTAGTTTTATTTCCGGTGATGATACCCTTCCGCTTATGTTGATATAAACATTGACATCTGAGACTCTGTATAGCGCCGTTATATCAAGGAATGGATCGAGTTCTTTAGATCCTGAAAAACTGACGTTTCCTTCCTCAATCCTAAAGAGTTTGCCAAGGGTTTCATAAGTGCCCCTTATAACACTTATATCCCCAATTATTCTCACCGTCTGATCATATTTTTTCTTGATATCCAGGTCTCCGCGTAACTCAATGTTTGCTCCGCGACCTCTTACCCAGTTATTATTGCGCATCTTTACCTGCAAATCGAGAGCGACATTCTTATCAAAGTAGTTTTCTTCCTCTCCGCTATCTAAAACAAATTCATCCTGCTCTACATCGGCGAATTGAATTTCCTCTACTTCCCTTTGTGGCTGATCGGGTATTGTGACCCTGGTTTTTGCAACAATAATTTTCCCAGCTATATATACTTTTTCACCTTCTCCTTTTATATTTAGATCACCTGTAAGTTGAGTTGAAATACTCTTAGGCTTTATTAAAAAGTTGTCCATTTCACCGCTTAAAGTGTATGAGAGAGTAGGTATGTCCAATTCCCCATTAAATGTAGCGGTGCCATTGCCGGAGTTTATTTGCAAATCTTGAAGTACAGCTTTTTGACCATTCATTTCAATGACAGCGTTGGGGATGCCAATATCATTCCTGATCGACTTTGTCTGAAATGTAGCTTCTTGAAGCTCTATCCGTCCAATTAGTGTAGGGCTTACAAGGTTTCCTGATGCCTTAAGATCGATAACCAGAGTGCCCTCTGACTTGGTGATTTCGTCAGCCAAGCTTGAAACAGGGCTTAGATTAATCCCACTTGAAATTACACTTAGATTAATTGTCGCTTTTTCAATATTCTCACCAAGTTTATTAAAGTTAAGGTCAATATTTGAGTTCCCGATGGCCTCAAAAACGTTTGTCGAACCTTCGGTAATTAGAAACTGTATATTAAGATTTTGATCTTGGTAAGAAAGGTTAAAAGACACGTTATCATTATCGAAATCCTGATACTGCAAGTCCTGGGATTGTATATTCGCGTTTATAACCGGGTTCTGCATCGTGCCCTGGAGCTCCAGGTTAGCGGTTATGGTTCCCTGAACAGGGGTCTCGAACTCAAGGGCTTTTGTTATATCATCCAAGCTTAGATTGTTTAATTTTACATCTGCATCTATGTTGCCGTTGTAATATATATTTGCATTGGCTAGGACAGAGTTGTCGTTATAGAAGAGGTTAAAATTCTGAAGTATAAAGCTGTCAGGTGCGATGGTTATTAGTATGTTTTCTCTGTTATCAAGTGTTGTGTCTTCAAGCTTCAATATCAACTCACTTATTTCTATGTCTTTTTGAGTAGTGCTCAAATCAAGCAGCGTCGCTTTCATTTCATAACTAAACTGATCATCTTCAATAATGTTTAGATCAAGGTTTATGGCTGTTCCCTCGCTCGTTATATCAAGTGTAATTTCTTGTATTTCCTTCTTATTTATTGCCGCACTGTTGATATCTACTTTAGCTTTAAGCACTGGGTTTTCAGTGCTAATTGTCCCCTCGCCGTCAATTTTTATTGATTTTGCGCTGTATTTCTTGTCCATTGAAAAATCCAACACTTCTCCGTCTATAGTGATTTTTGGATTTTGAAGGGCTCCCGTCACATCACCGCTCGCCTTCAGGCTTCCTGATAGAGCAAGATTTGGAGACATTTCTGAAATAAAACCTAGATTCTCGACCTCTATCTCATACTTGAAGTCTGCTCCCAATTTCTCGGGGCTTTTGCCGGATACAATTAATTTATTCTTGTCAGAGTTAAGCGTAAGAGATTTTATGTCTAGTATCTGATTTTCATATGAAACGTCTATACTTCCATCTGTAATGTTGATTCCAAAAATGCTTGAAGGGTCTATATTGCCTTCGACATCTGCAGAGAGGTATTCTAAGAAGTCTCCTTTTAAAGGTATTTGACCTTTTATATTAAATTGTGATGTTATCTTGCTAAAGTAATTTTGATCTGCGAGTATGGAGCCAAGGTTCACTTCCTCTAGCGTTAATTTCACATCAACTCCAGCTCCACTAGTTGAATAATCTGCTGTCCCCGTTAGTTTCAAATCTCCGGCGTCACTACCCTTAATTTCAAATTTCTTTATGTTTGCTTTAACGTTTAGGTCTGAAAACTCTTCCCAGCTACCAACCACATTTATCTCGGAGTTAAGGACTGCCCCAAGTTGAGTATCAATAAGAAGGTCTGAAGGAGTGTCGATTGCTGCTTCAAGAAGTGTAAAAATCTCTGTTGTCTTTATGTCATTTAATAAAAGTGTGAGATCAAAATTATTATTACCTTCTTTAGAGATTATCCTATTAAGATCAATATCCCCGTCTAGTTTTATTGCTCCCAAATCGCTATTAAAGTTGCCACCCGTTATTTGGATAGTTGTGCCGGACATGGAGATCTCTTCCAATGTTCCTGATACTTTGTTGTGGAAAATCTCTGACTCGGGGATTTTAATAGTCGCCTTGGCTCTAATATTCGTATAGCTTATATATTCTCCGCTGCCTTCAGTCTCTACGTTTAAAGTCCCGATGTTTTCTATTACAAAATTTTGGACCGAAGCATTAAACGAAAATTTAGGTTTGTCTTCAAGGTTATCCGCTTCTGCGTCCAATTTGATCTCAGCATTATTGAATAAGACTTTGAAGTTTTTTATATAGGCTCTATCGCTTGAGTAATAAGCTTTGGTTGATAAGCCTTCAACAGAGATATTTTGATCAGGGGCGTTAAAGTCCGCATTTTTTAAATCAAGCTCTATTTCTCTGTATATATCGATTAATTTTACTGATAGATCTACTTCAGGAATTACGTATTTTGAAACCTTGCTATCGACCCTGTCATCCGTAGTTATTAGAGCGTCTTGTAGAAGGAACTTGGACAGTATTATGCTCCAGTCAGGAGGACTCTTTTCTTTATCGTTTTCTTTTTTTTCTTCAGCTTCGCCAATTTTTTCAAAATTCCATGTGCCGTCCGTATATTTTATAAGATTTACTTCTAGACCGTTTATTAAGAGATTGTCTACAGGTACCACTTTACTGAATAATGTTGAACTGTTTAGCATATGAGGAAGGGAGTAATCAAGTGCAATCTCTTTTACTGTTACAAAGTTCTCACCTTCAATGACGAAAGAAACGTCTGACAATTTGATGTTGTTAAAAAAGTTTCCCTCAAGCTCTCCGATGGTAAATATCTGCCCGGTTGTGGAGCTTACGATGCTTTCAGCTGTACTTCTTACCAGGTTCCTGAAATATTGGGTTTGGGATAGAAAGAAAAGACCTACTAGAGCGACAATTATAACGATGAAGAAAATTCTGATGGAGGCTAGGATTCTTTTACGCATGATTTAAATTATTGGGAATTTAACACTAAGCTCACAAGTAATATTATGTGTAAGAATGATGCTAAACCGCCAAACTAATAATATTACAGAGTTATTATACCCTAGAGGTTTTTTAAAATCATATGAATTTAATTGTTCCATGTGACAGCTATTTTCTAGAGACTTGATATATTCCAATAAGTATCAGTGCTCCACCTACAATAACACCTCCGTCCAGTCTGTTTCCAAGGATTGCCCAGTCGAAGATAAGTCCGAAAACAGGGACTAGCATGGAGGAAAAAGTCGTGATTTTGATATCCAGGTTTTTAAGCAGGTAAAACCATATAGTAAAGTCCACGGCTGAGGCTATTAAACCGGTAAATAGGAGTATGTATATAGAGTGCGCATTCCACTCGATGTTTAATATTCCTTCAGTAGGTATTGCTAGCAAAGCTAGACCAATAGCACCTATGGAAAGCTGCAAACTGCTGACCATATAGATATTCTCTCCGCCCATACGTTTCTTAACCCAAATATTTGAAACCGCCCAAGATATAGCTCCACCAATTATCAAAAGTTCTCCGAATAGTATCTCGGAGTTTTGATGTACTAATGTATCCCAGCCGAGGATACAAACGATTCCGATCGTACCAAGTGCAACCCCTAGCCACTTGCCTCTATTAAGTCGTTCTTTTAAATAAAAGTGAACTAGAAATATTGTCCATATAGGCATAGTATAAAGAAGTACTGAGGTCTTTCCGGCTGTAACATACTTCATGCCGTATAACATAAGACCAAACATTAGGGTAGTTTGGAAAATTGCGATCATTAAGTAGTCTGGAAGCTTTTCTAATTTTGGCCATTCTATCGACTTCACCCTTACAAATATGATCATTGCTACGCCGCCTATTGCACATCTCCATGCCGCAAAGGTAAAAGGCTCTGCGTACCCAAGTCCCATCTTCATGAGCACCCATGAGTATCCCCAGGTGGTGATTGTGAAAACAAGTAGAAAAATGTATAGAAATGTTTTATTCATTTAGAATGCCAATTTATATTCTTTACTGATATTACAGCTATTTAAACTCTAGAACACGCATAAGTACGTTGATTCAATTAACTCATTATCCTATGCAATCTTCTCGTCTTGACAAGGAAACTTAAATATTTATAATTACGTACCCTTTAAATTTTATCTGGGGTCTATTTTTTAAATTGGTCTAATCAAAGTAAAGGTGAGCAGGCTGTAATTAGTTCTAATTTATATCTTATTATAAGGCTGAATCTGGTTGCAGGGGAAGCCGGAGATGCTAAACTAAGTCAGTCTAATCCTATATAGTTTGTACCCCAAATCTTTAAATATTTAGCAGTATTGTATGTATTATTTAACTTTTGATCGGAGGTATATAAAGGTGAAGATTTTAGTAATAATAAGTCAAACACAAGATACAGAGGCTAAGATTCAAGTCTCGGCAAGCGGTGATTCCATTGATACTGAGGGTATGAAATGGATTATGAACCCATATGACGAGTTTGCTATTGAAGAAGCGATTCAAACCAAGGAAAAACACGGGGGGGAGGTAGTGATTGTAGCAATAGGTCCTGCGAGGGTCATTGAAATAATAAGGCAGGCGCTTGCAATGGGTGCGGATAGTGCTGTGCACATTAAGGGCGATAGTTTTGCGGATACTGATTCGTTTGCTACAGGAAAGCTTATCGCGAGTGAAATTAAAAAACTTGGTGAGTTTGATGTGATTTTTACGGGTATGAAAATAATTGATGAAGAATCCGGGCAAGTCGGCGTTCAAGTAGCCGAAGAGCTTGGCATTCCTCATGTTTCTTTGGTAAGTAAAGTAATTGAGATTAACCCAGATTCAAAGAAGGCGATTTGCCAGAAAGAAATTGATGGTGGGCATGTAGTTGTTGAGGTGCCGCTACCCTGTCTTATTACCTGTCCGGACGCTATGAACGAACCAAGATATGCATCATTGCCAGGAATTATGAAGGCAAAGAAAAAGCCTCTTACTGAAGTCAGTATTGATGATATTAATTTTGACGACTTGGGATTTTCAAAAGATGCGGTAAGCAAAGAAGGCGCAAGAGTTAAAACCATTGGTATCGAAGTACCACAAATCGAAAGAAAATTAAAAATAATCAAAGGCGATGACGAACCTATGGTGAAGGGAGAGGCAGTTGCCAAATCTGCTGAGGAGCTTATTAAACTTCTTAGGGAAGACGCCAAAGTTATATAGCACGACATACAACATATATAGAAAATGTAGGAGGAAAGAAATGAGTAACGATGTTTGGGTAGTGGCTGATCTAAAATTAGATGGAACCATTAGAAAAGTGACTTTTGAGGCACTAACAGAAGCTAAAAAGAAACTGGTAGGGAAACTCGGTGGGCAGCTATGTGCCGTGCTTCTTGGCTCGGGAGTTTCAGGGCTTGAAGGGGAGTTAGGCAAGTATGGTGCTGAAAAAGTATATGTCGTTGATAGCGAACTATTAAAAGATTTTAATACCGAAGGCTATGTTATTGCACTAAGCGAATTAATTAAACAAAATGAGCCCGCTGTTGTAATTGCCGGAAACACGGTGTTCGGTCAGGATTATTTCCCTAGAGTTGCCGCGCGCGTAGGTTCTGGGGTTGCGATGGACACGATCTCGATTGATCTTTCTTCAGATAACAAGCTCCAAATAGAGCGTTTTTCACATTCGAGTAAAGCTGTACAGAAGCAGGTGTTTCACGGCGGAACAACTATGATGGCAACAGTGAGACCAAACTCATTTAAAACAGAAGAAGCTCCAGCTACGCCCGAAGTTGTATCAGGCTCGGTAGAATTAAACCCTGGAGATATTCATGTAAAAGTAGTCGAGCTTCAAACAAAAGAATCAGACAGGCCCGAATTGACTGAAGCAGAGAGAGTTGTCGCGGGTGGGCGAGGATTGGGTAGTGAAGAGAATTTCAAATATATATATGAGCTTGCAGATGCTCTGGGTGCAGCTGCAGGTGCTACACGTGCTGCGGTAGACGCAGGCTACTGTCCTTACGACATGCAGGTCGGGCAGACCGGTAAAGCGGTATCGCCGAACCTATATATAGCGATTGCGATTTCAGGTTCTATTCAGCATATTGCAGGAATGGGTTCTTCTAAGGTTATTGTTGCTATCAATAAAGACCCTGATGCTCCTATATTTCAAAAATGTGACTACGGTATAGTAGGCGATCTTTTTGATATATTGCCGCCGTTTACAGAAAAAGTTAAAGCGCTACTTTCAGAAGGGTAACACTAAGTACTAACTATAGGGACGGCCGAGTGGTCGTCCCTACTATATCTACCATCTCTATTTTAGCTATTTTCTCACCCAAGAATCTTCCTGCCACAGATAAAAAAGTATCGGATATATCGGTCAAATAAAACTCTCTTTTGGACTGAGAATTGTTTTTGTTAAGAAGGTTTTCTTTGCTTAATATATCTTTAATTTGAGAGGCTGTTTCTTGGGCTGAATCAACAAGAGTGATTTGATTGCCCATAACCTTTCGAATTGTCTGTTTTAGTAGCGGGTAGTGCGTACATCCAAGAACCAGAACATCTATTCCGGTGTCTTTTATAGGATTTAGGTACTGCTCAGCAATACGTTCAGTTATTTCCCCTTCTGTCCACCCTTCATCAGCTAACGGTACGAACAGCGGGCATGCTTTTGAAAATACTTCGATTTCGGAATTTATATTTTCTATAGCTTGTTTGTATGCACTGCTATTTATGGTTGATGGTGTTCCTATTACTCCGATCTTTCCTGTTTTAGTAACACTAGCAGCTTTTCTGGCTCCCGGCTCAATAACTCCTATTACCGGTATATCAAATTCATTCTTCAGACTAGGAAGAGAAACAGAGGATGCAGTATTACAAGCTACTACCAATAGCTTGATGCCTTTTGATATCAGGAACTCTGTGTTGCTATGCGAATAAGCAATTATAGTCCTGCCTGATTTTGTTCCGTAAGGAACTCTGGCTGTATCACCAAGATATATAATATCTTCACCCGGCAAACTCTTAATTAGCTCTTTTACTACCGTGAGGCCGCCTATACCGGAGTCAAATACACCAATTGGGGCATTTTTTATTTCATTTTTCATAGGTTCATTCATATGGTCAAGAATAATGATATTGTTGCTTAGAAGAACACTTCAATCGCTTTCTCTATTGAATCCACTCCGACAAGAGAGATAGAATTATTCCTAGACGCGACTCTGTCAAGATTTATTTTAGGAACTACACATTTGTTAAAACCAAGTTTCTGGGCTTCATTTATTCTCATATCAATGTGGGAGACGCCTCTGACCTCCCCCGCTAAGCCGATTTCACCAAATACTACAACCCCAGGGTCTAGCGGTTTGTTCAAAAAGCTTGAAACAAGGGCCATAGAGATTGCCAAATCAATTGCGGGCTCTTCAATCTTTACTCCCCCTGCTACATTCATGAACACATCTTGCCCCAGTATTTGAAGCCCTGCTCTTTTTTCAAGAACTGCTAAGAGCAATGACACGCGGTTATTATCAAGTCCTATTGTAGTTCTTCTGGGCATCCCAAAACTACAGGCAGACACCAGAGCCTGAATTTCAACGAGTATTGGTCTTGTCCCTTCAATGCTCGGTGTGACAACAGAACCAGAGGCATTTTCCGGCCGCTCGGATAAGAATATCTCAGAAGGGTTCTTGACCTCTTTGAGTCCTATGTCCATCATCTCAAATACGCCGATTTCATTTGTAGAGCCGAATCTATTTTTTATAGCTCTTAAAATTCTATATGGCTGGTCTTTTCCTCCTTCAAAATAAAGCACTGTATCGACCAAATGCTCAAGAACTTTAGGTCCCGCAATCGCTCCTTCTTTTGTGACGTGACCAACAAGAAAGATTGCAGGGCCGCCCGTTTTTGCGTGCTGCATTAATTTAGCGGTGCACTCTCTAATCTGACCCACGCTGCCTGGAGCGGACGCCAGCTCCTCTGTATACATCGTCTGGATAGAGTCTATTACCGCTATTAGAGGTGAAAGAGCCTTTATTCTTTCGATTATGCTTTCGACAGAAGTTTCGCATAGTACGAACACTCTATTCGACGTGACCCCAATTCTTTCAGCCCTAATTTTAATCTGCTCGGGTGATTCCTCTCCCGTAACATAAAGAAGATTAAGACTATCGCCCATATCCGATGACGAACTAATATCGTTTAGCATCTGGAGCGCGAGAGTCGATTTCCCTATCCCGGGATCGCCGCCAACTAATATTACAGATCCTGGGACAAATCCTCCTCCAAGTACCCTGTCCAATTCTTTATTATGGGTGAGGTACCTCTCTTCTTTATCACTTTGAATTTCCGTTATTGGTATCGGCTCTGAGGTCTTATTAGTTTTATAAGCTCTTTTTGCTTTTTGTTGTTGCTCTTCAACGTATGTATTCCAGCTTTCGCATTCAGGGCATTTCCCTAGCCATCTGGGTGAAGAGTTTCCGCAGTTTTGGCATACGAACTGTGTGATTATTTTTGATTTTTTCATACGATATTTAGTTTGCTAAAAGTAAGGAGATTATACTACATAATTTAGGACAATGGACGATTCGATAAATAAAGGCTAAATTGATTTTTATAAGCCTGTTATTAGAATTTTGTATATTAAATGTCTATGGAGGACTCATGAGGGAAACTTTAATTGTTACATTAATGCTTTTGGTTGGATCTTTGACGTTTCAAATTACTCACAGTATTGCACACCCATGGACGGAATCAGAAATTGTTATTGTTAATCTTGAGCAAAACTATTTTGAAGCGCTTAAAAACCAGGACCAAGAGCTTATGGATTCACTTCTGCATGAGAACTTTGTCATTTCAAGTATGACTAGAATGACATCCCCGTCTCTGGACAAGCAAACATTTCTTACAACGTTGCCAAAACAAATTATCACATTTCAGGAAATAACACATGTAAAGGTAAATATTAAGGGGAACATGGCCAAGTCTGTAGTAAATATAAGTATGATAAAAACTTATGATGGTAAAGATCATAGCGGAGATTATGAAGTATATAGTATCTGGGTTAAGGAAGGCGGAAATTGGAAATTGCTTGACCGTAGAATAAAATTTGTAGAACCATATTAATAAATTATTTCGTAAGTGTTGTTAGGAACCCCGATAAATATTAACATGTGACGCAGAGATCAGGCTTTTTAATGGATATAATAAAAAGTAATAGGGGATGGGAATTAGTATAAGGAGATTTTATTAGTTATGATGGCAGCACTTTTTTTATTATATGTCATTACAATGGTTCTTGCCTGGTACGGCAAGAGACGTGAATCTATCTATTTATTCATGATCACTTTGATACTTTGTGTGCTGTGGTTTAGGCACCATATTACAGATCCTTTAAATATTAATTTATGAGAATCAAAAAATGACCCCTTCACTCGCCACTAGAATAAACTCTTATGCTGTTTTAGGCATTTGCGGTGTGTTACTGGGGGCATACTATATCCAGTTTGTCGAAGGAGAATTTCCTTGTCCACTGTGTTTGCTTCAAAGGCTTGCCATGCTAGGGGTTGCTTTTGGAGCTATGCTTAATTTGAGGTACGGCATACACACAAGACATTATGGGGTTTCTTTACTAAGTGCTGTTTTTGGTGCCTCAATTTCAATACGTCAAATATTACTTCACATTGACCCCTCAGACTCCGGTTACGGTTCACCCGTTTTAGGTATGCACCTCTACACCTGGGCTTTTATTGTATTTGCGGTTGTGATACTTCTTATAGGGATAATGATGTTTTTCGAAACTCAATTTGAGGATAGTTCTGAAAACAGGTCTGCCAAAAGTATCGGCTGGTTTGTAAAAGCGGTATTTTTCTTAGTTGTATTGATTGCCGCTTCTAATGTTATAACAACCTTCCTTGAATGCGGGTTCGGTCAGTGTCCGGATAACCCAACATCTTACAAAGAACTTTCCTAAATGCTTTTTATCTTGA
>SMUX01194565.1_pt1 | contig 19827 bp, 21 predicted proteins | sample 2456431 | NCBI WGS metagenome assembly SMUX01 (sample SAMN11095930, study PRJNA526329) | marine sediment metagenome | biome: Marine sediment; feature: Surficial sediment; material: Deep marine sediment; isolation source: Hadal surficial sediment | place: Pacific Ocean | collected 2014-11 | depth... | reverse complement strand
TGACCGCGGAAGTGTTCTGCGAGGTAGTGAATCGTTATCGCGATATATTCGAAGTATCGAGGAAAAACGCGCCGCCGCAAACTTAGTAGGAGCGCGCCCTGCGCGCGAAGCGAAGCGGCAGCCGCCAGGCTGCAGGAAAGGCCAGCACGGCCGCGGTCTAAGGACCGCTCCTACGAGTCCAGAAGCTCTTTCAGCTCACCCGAGTTATACATCTCGATCAAGATGTCGCATCCGCCAACCAGCTCACCTTTGACATAGAGCTGCGGAAACGTCGGCCAGTTCGAGTAGATTTTCAATCCCTCGCGGATTTCCTGATCCTCAAAGATGTTGATGTACGAAAAAGGCTTGCCAATAGCATTCAAGGCGGCGACAACCTGACCTGAGAAACCGCATTGGGGAAAATCGGGCGTGCCTTTCATATAGAGCAGCACATCGTGTGATTTCAGTTGATCTTCTATTCGAGCATTAATGTCCACGTCGTTTATCCTGTAAATACAATACTGTCGAAGTTCGTTATCTGGGGGCGCTTTAGTTTTCTACAACTATTTGATTGTTGACAGACTTTACGCCTTTCGTTCCTTTCGCGATTCGGCCCGCCTGGTCACGTGTCACATAATTACCCACAGCACCCGTCAACGTTACCGATCCTTCGTAGGTGCGAACGCTGATATTAAAGACACTGACGGTAGTGTCCGCAACGAATTGCCCTTTGATCATGACTGTAATAGCCGAATCGGAGGAAACGACCGCCGGTTCCCGCTCGTCTTTGCCCAGCTGGTAGCCGCCAACCGCCGCGCCACCGACAACCAGCGCCGTGCATGCTGACATCAAGACCAGAACCAGCAGCGCAGCAACTAATCGCATGGAGAATCTCCTTTCTCGGCCGCAATTGTAGCGTTATTTGCTTGACCGCGAGCAACGAGTTCATCCATGACCTGCCACTGCTCCGTGATGGACATCAAGGCCCAGGCTGAAATCTGAGCGAGGCTCCGACCGCAACCCAGGCAACGTTTATCGTCATCAAGGGTGCAGAGTAAAATGCAGGGTGATAGAGGTCTCGTCTCCCTGTCGCTGACCATAGTATTTGTACCAGTCATCATTTCTTTCTAAATCAACTCGTTACGAATTCTTCTCATTTGGCGCCCGCAATCTCTATAATACCGACTGCGGTTGCGACCGCATACATGGCCCGCACGCAATTTCCCGAAACAAATCCATAAGCATAAATCCTCGGAGAAACGAAAAATGAATCCCTTAAAGAGCATTGGTGGCACTATTATCGGTGGCGTCGTACTGGCGGCACTGATCGTACTTTTCCTGCCGGGCGAACACATCGTCGGCGTGACGATGAAGTCCCTCGTAATATGGCTGCATGTTCTGTCTGGCGTTACCTGGATCGGTTTGCTTTATTATTTCAATTTTGTGCAAGTTCCGGCGCTTGGCGAAGCTGCCAGTGATGAAGGCGGCCCGGGTGGCGCCGGCATCGCCAAGTATGTCGCACCTCGCGCGCTGTGGTGGTTCCGTTGGGGCGCACTGGCAACGTGGCTGACAGGCGTAACCTACCTTCATCTCAATGGCCAACTGCACCAGGCCTTTACGCTCGGGCTATTGGGCGACGCGCCCAACCCATATGCAAATATGATCGGTGTCGGCGCATGGCTCGGAACTATCATGCTGCTGAACGTATGGGTATTGATCTGGCCAAATCAGAAGAAGGTGCTCGGCATGGTTGAAGCGACAGCTGAAGAGGTTGCCAAAGCAAAGAACATCGCTTTTATGGCTTCACGGTCGAACACTTTGATGTCCATTCCCATGGTGATGAGCATGATCGGCCCAGGCCACGGCTGGATAATGTAATCACTAGTAGTTCGTAGTACGCGTTGCAATCGGCTTCGCACTGTGGGGGGTGCTGCTACGCGACTGCGCGGATGACGCGCTCCGGCTCCGACACGCCGTACCCTTGTGCGTAATCAATGCCCATGCCGCGGAGCATCGTAATGATCTCCTCGTTTTCGGCGAATTCCGCGATAGTTCGCTTGCCGGTGAGGTGACCGATTTCGTTGATTGACCGCACCATTTCGCGATCGATCGGATCGTGCAAGATTTCCTTGACAAAGCTACCATCGATTTTTAGAAAATCGACCGGGAAGTGTTTGAGATATCCGAACGACGACAATCCGGTGCCAAAATCGTCAAGCGCAAACATGCAACCGAGTTCCTTCAAAGCATTGATAAAGCGATTCGCCTGCGCATAGCTCGCTATGGCCGCGGTCTCTGTAATCTCAAAGCATATCTTCGTCGCATCCAGGCCACTCATCTTGAATTGCTCGATGACGAACGGCAGGAATTTCTCATCAGCCAGACTTAGTCCCGAAAGATTGATTGAACACATCGTCAGGCGCTCGCGCTCGTCCGCTTCCGACACTAACCAGCGGAAGGCGCTACGAATCACCCAGCGATCGATATTCGGCGTAATGCCATACCTCTCAGCGGCCTCGATGAAGAGCCCCGGCGAAATAATGTCGCCACTCTCGTCACGCATGCGCACCAGAATTTCATAATGGGCGCCGTCTTCTTCGGTCTGCAAAGGTTTGATGGTTTGGCGAAATAATTCGAAGCGATCTTCTTCGAGTGCATTGTTGATACGTGCAGCCCACTGCATTTCGCGGCGCCGGCGCATAAGGTCAATATCGTTTTCCTGAAAACTGTGGATACGATTCCGGCCAGCCTCTTTAGCAGCGGCACAGGCGCTGTCAGCGGCGCTTAGCATCGTGGCGACACTTTCGTTATCAGCCGTAATGGGTACAACTCCGATACTCACGCCCAGACGGAAGTTTCGTCCTTCCCACACGAATTTGTATTCGCCAATAGCCACGCGCAGTGTTTCCGCGGTGTTCATGGCTTCGTCGAGACTACAGCTCTCCAGCAGCACACCAAACTCATCTCCGCCGAGACGTGCCAGCGTATCGCGCCAGCGAATCTTGGACTTCAAGAGTGCGCCCAACTGACCGAGCAACGCGTCGCCGGCGCTGTGGCCGCAGGAATCGTTGACCATCTTGAACTGATCGAGATCGAGATACAGCAAAGCGTAGGATGTTTCTCTTGCGCGCGCACTTTTTAGTGCGCGTTCCAGACGATTCTCAAGCTCGCGACGATTTACAAGGCCCGTCAATATGTCGTGGCTCGCGTGGTAGCTCAAGCGGCGATTTAGCTCACGCGATTCGCTGACGTCATGAAATACCAGTACGCCGCCCGTGACGCTGCCTTTACCGTCACGAATTGGCGATGCCGTGCTTTCGATGTATAACTCATTACCGTCTCGTCGAATCAATAAGGTCGGACGCACGGACTTGATTGCGCGGTCACGACGTATCGATACGGTGAGAGGGTTTTCCAGCGGTTCGCAGGTCTCTTCGTGGAAACCGCGGAAGATTTCATCAATGGGGCGGCCGCTGGCATCATCAACCTTCCAGCCGGTTAATTCCTCTGCAACCGGATTGATGTACTCAACAATGTTGTCGGCGTCGGTCGTGATCACGCCGTCGCCGATTGACTGCAACGTTATTTGCGCGCTTTCCTTTTCACGGAATAGTGCATCTTCGTAAAGCTTGCGTTCAGTAATATCAACCTCGACGCCAAGCAGTCGCAACAAACGACCGTTGTCATCGAGCAGCGCCTTCGCACGACTCTTCATCCAGCGCCACTCACCATTCTGATGCTTCATACGGTGTACGGACTCGAAAAACGGCGTGTTGCCTTCCAGATGCTCACGCATTAACGTTTGAACTCGTGCGATATCATCGGGATGGACCAGGTGATACCAATCCAACGTCACATCTTCGTCATCCGCATCGTAGCCGAGCATGGTTTTCCAACGACGTGACAAACTAATTCGCTTGGTATCGCCGTCGAAATCCCAGATTCCATCGTTCGCGGTCATCGCGACCAGCGTATTACGCTCCTGCAACTCATCGAGCACTTCCCGGTCACGAACGCGCTCCAGGCCAATAGCGAGAGACGAACCAAACAATTTGATCAGGAGATGCAAATCGGCATCCCAGCTTTCGACTGCGCGCTCATTGGCAAGCCCGAGGAATCCGGCTATTTCGCCATGCACTGAAAAGCCGATGATCAGTGTTGCGCCGATGTGAATTTCGTTCAGCCGACTCAATTCGCTATTCGCCGACTTCGGGCCGCCGACAGTGTCTGCCACCTCAATTACTCGCAGATGACCGAGACGCTTGCAAAGCCAGGGCCAATCTTCAAGATCTTCGCCCTTTAGTACGCCGGGACTGCACTGCGCGAATCCGTTGCACGATGACAGTACGGCTTCTATCCGGTTTCCATTCTCGCTGATCAGTGCAACAAAGGCCGAGTCGGCGCCCGTGGCCTCGGGCAGCTCATCGATAATGGACTGCAATTGTTCGAGATGTTTGTCCGCATCGAGGTTCTGCAAACTCACGGCAATCTTGGTCTGCAGGGCATCGATAGCGCCGCGGGTTCTTTCGCCGGCACGTGGGCGCCGATGCTGAATTCCCGTAGAAGTAGTGGTGTCGGACGGATGCGTCATTACGGGAAAACATTTTGACATGTTGCCGAAGGAATACAAGGTAAGTCGCTGTATTTTTTTGCATTATGTCGACCCGGCCTACGCTGTAATTGGCCCTGTTTGGCGCCGCTCGTCAACGATTTCCTGGCCCGGGCGTTATTGCCTCTAAGAACAGATGATTGCGCACAAGGAGAGACACATGAACCTCATCGATAACAACCTGCCGGGAGTGGCGGGCACACGGAAGATGGCAATCTGGACGACGATGTTGCTAGTACTCGTTGCACTTGCAGCGTGCGGCGGTGGTACGAACGCTGTTAATGATCCTGTTGCCAATGCAGCATGCGATCCCAATGACTCGGCTACGTTCGCAGAATGCGGCACAGTAATGGTCGCGCTGACCGATGCTGACGGAGATTTCCTCAACTACACCGTTGACGTACTTTCGTTACGGCTCGAGACAGCAGACGGTCGGACTGTCGAAACGCTGCCACGCACGACACGAATCAACTTTAGCGATTATGTCGATCTCGCAGAGCTCGTCGCAGTCGCAACGATTCCTCCCGCGACTTATGTCTCTGGCACCATTCGCATTGACTATGCCGACGCAGAGGTATTCGTCGAAGCCAATGGCGAGGCGAAAGCGGCCGTGGTAACGGACATGGATGGCGTTGCCCTGGGTCAGACAGAACTCCGAATTACCTTATCCAATCGCGATCAGCTCAATATTGTGAAAGGACGCTCAGCGCTGTTGCAACTCGATTTCGACCTCGACGCTTCGCATACAGTTGACATCGTACCGACGCCGGCCACGGCAGCCTCCGAGCAGTTTATCGTTGCTGAAGTCGCGCCCGTGGACGAGAAGGACATTCGCGTGCGTGGTCCGTTGGTCGAAGTCAGCGAAGACGAGATGACCTATACGGTCGCTATACGTCCATTCCACGATCGGGACGGCGACTTCGGCCGCATTACGGTGCATGTAACTAACGAGACCGAGTTTGAAGTAGACGAGATGCTTTATGTCGGTGCTGAGGGCTTGCGTGCGTTGAGCGCTGCTGGCCCGAGCACACCAACAATTGCACAGGGTACATTGAACGTCGCGGAACGAATGTTCACGGCGAATATCGTTCTCGCTGGTTCCAGCGTACCGGGTATTGACAGAGATGCAGTCGCCGGCAACGTAATTGCCCGCGACGGTAATTTGCTGACCGTGCGCGGGGCTACGATTATCGCCTCTGACCGTCGCGCTCATTTCCACGACGATGTGACGGTTGAAATCGGACCCAACACCAAGGTGTTCAGGGACGGCCATCGCTTCAGCGACTTGAGTATCGACGCTATCTCGGTTGGCCAACGTGTCACTGTTCGCGGCACTATCTTGCAGACCGTAACGGACGCTCTCACACCGCAGATTCATTTCGATGCGACTGACGGTGCCGTACGCATGCACGTAACGCACCTGCTGGGTATCGTCAACACGATCATGCCGGGACAAACCGATATTACGCTACACGGAATCGATCGTCGCCGGGTACAGATTTTCGACTTCACTGGAACAGGCATGTCCGCTGATACGGATGCTGACCCAGACAACTATGAAGTTGCGACTGGCGATCTCACTCTCGCGGACTTTTCCACTGGCAAACCGATCGTTGCCTGGGGCTTCCCGAACGCATTCGGAGCAGCACCGCTCGACTTCTTCGGCCGCACCGTGATCGACTACACCAATGTGCGTAGTGCGCTGGGCATCGGTTGGAGTGCTGCTGGAACTGTCGCTCCGTTCATCAGCATGGGAAACGACGGCCTGATTCTGAATAACCAGAACGAGGACATCGGTCTGCGGCATTACATCGATAATGGCCCTGTCCTGATCGATCTGACCATGCTCGATTCCAACACGACCATCGTGCCGCCGGCCACCGATCGGAGTTTGTTTTATATCAAGACGGCTGACAGCCTGCGTGAGTACTCGAACTTCGATGACTTTGTTAACGATCTGAGCACAAGTCTCGACGGTGCGACGACAGCACGCTCGATGCACGCACGCGGCCTGTACGATTCAGATACCAATACGTTCACCGCGTACAAGATTGGCGTTTATTTGCTTGAGTCCTGATTCCAAGACGGCGCGACTCCCCTGCGCGCGCGGTCTTGACGGCTCTGCCCGCTACCGGAAGGTGGCGGGTTTTTTTTGATATCGACAAGAAGTCAGCTCGATACGCTACCAGCGCAGCGGTGATACATTGCCTTCTGCGAGCCAGCCCTCTGCATCTGCGTGATCCAACATATCTTTGATGCGATCACCGGAATCCGGGTGCGTCGACAGATAGGTGACAAGGTCCAGAAACCTATCATCGTCGATGTCCCAACGTTCGAACAGCCGCCAGGCTTCGTTCACGTGACCATACTCGGAATTTAGGACAGCCAATCCGAATTCATCTGCTTTTGTCTCCTGCCGCCGACTAAATCCGCGTAACGTAATATCTGCAACCTTGATACCGATTCCAGCGACATCATCGCCAGTGATGACGGTAAAGAATAAAGACAAGACAATGCCCCGCCCCAACGCACGAATATGATCGCGATTCTTGAAGTGCCCCAGCTCATGGCCGAGAACAAACGCAAGTTCGTTTTCGGATTCAACCTGATCAAGCAGCCCTTGCGTCACGATAATCAGGCCACCCGGCAACGCCATCGCGTTTGCCAGTTCGGAGTCATCGATTTCAACGCGAAATTGGTACGGTGAATCGGGCCAATGACGCGCGAGACGATCAACCAACAACTGGGTCTCGAGCAGCCGCTCGTCCGCAGGCGATACCGCGACCAGATCTTCCGGCAACCAGCCGTCAAACAGCTCGGCCTCATCCTCGACAGAGATAAATTGCATCGCAATTTCGATCATAAAGATAAGCGCAATTGCAATAACCACGAAAATCGCTGTAAGCCCGACCAGTAGCGTACCGGCCTCGACCAGCGGGTGCGTATCACTAACGTTGATGCCTTCCTGTGCTTGCTTCGCGACAAACCTCATCGCGAACTGGAAAACCTGCTGCCGAACTTGACCGCCGTACCAAACGCCAGCATCTCAACGCCGGCGATTCCCTTACCGTCGCGGCCGGCGTTCGCAAGCCGGGAGGTTTCAAGGCGAACGTTGATTACAGCGTCATAGCCTTGTGCACGTGCTTCTTCAAGCATGCGCAGGATCGCCTCGCGGCGCGCCCGCTCCAGCAAGGGTTCATAGGTTTTTATTCGACCACCGATCAGTCCTCTCAGGCCCGCGATTACCCGCTTGAAATAATCCAGAGAAATTACGATGCTTCCCACAACCAAATGCGAGCGACTGACATTCCAGTCATCCGGCATGGTACTGAACGACACCACTGGAAATCCGTGCGCATCGGCTTCACGTTTGCGAATACTTTGAAAATGGTTCTTCTCTATCCTGCTGCCAACGAAATACGCGATCATCAGAATCAGCAGCGGTAGCCCGAAATTCAGAAACATATTTATTTGTTCAAAAGTGTCGTCCACGTCATTCGACCCTTACGGCAGTCCCGTAGGCAAATAACTCAGCAGCGCCCTGCGAAATCGAACTCGTCGCAAATCGAATATTGACAACCGCGTTCGCTCCCATCGACTCCGCCTGTTCAACCATCCGTTCCGTCGCTTCTTTGCGCGAATCCTGCAACAACTCGGTGTAGCCCTTCAGTTCGCCACCGACGATATTCTTGAGACCGGCCATAATGTCTCGGCCGACGTGTTTGGCGCGCACCGTGTTTCCCGTCACTACTCCGTAGAACTCGACTATCCTGCGACCGGGAATGGTTTCGGTATTGCTGATTATCATAGTGACTCCTGCTGCAGATCAGATGCGTTACATCATAACATTGCTACACCAGTTACTTGTGTACACTGCGACAATGACTGACACCCATCGGATAAGCACCTATCCGGCTACCGAAGAACGAATCAACATCATTTCGCATGCGCTGGGATTGTTGCTCTGCACTATCGGCCTTGTGTTCCTGGTCATCAAAGCCGTCGCATACGGGCCGCCCGTACACATTATTAGTGCCGCCGTATTCGGTGCGAGTCTCGTGACTCTGTATGCGTCATCGACGATTTACCATAGCGCGACAGATCCTGCTCTGCGACGAGCACTGCGAACTGTCGATCACGCTGCAATCTACGTACTGATCGCTGGCACTTACACTCCCTACGCCCTGATTACGCTCGAAGGTACGGTCGGCTGGACCGTACTTGGCGTCACATGGGGAATGGCCCTGACGGGTATCACATTGAAACTGTTTTTCACTGGCCGCTTCAACGCTTTATCCACGGCAATGTACGTATGCATGGGATGGATCATTGTTTTTGCTATCAAGCCACTCATCGCAAATCTCAACCCCGACGGCCTGACCTGGCTATTTGCTGGAGGTGTTGCGTACACCGCCGGCGCGCTGTTTTACAGCATCACGAAAATGCCATTCGGTCACGCGACCTTTCACGTGTTTGTCCTGATCGGCAGCATTTGCCATTTTGTGTCGGTTTACTTTTTCGTACTCGCACCCAGTAATTCGTAAGGGCCGCCTTTCTCCAGTGCCCGCTGATAAGCCGGGCGCGCCTTGATGCGTTCGAGATACTCTGCAAGCTTGGGGTAGTCGTCCTGCAGTGACGTCCGGACCGACGCTGCTTCCACTGCGAAACTCATCTGAATATCAGCAGCGGTCAGTTCATCGCCGCAGAACCAAAGACTCTTATTGAGCGTCGACTCCATGAAGTCGAGATTGCGCTTTACGTTTCGATCGAGATATCCATTGCGAACCTTCGCCGCTATTCCCTTCGCGATTGGCTTGGCAAAAAATGGCATCGGTGCCGTTTCAATCCGGCTGATGATCAGCGAGAGAATCATCAACGACATGAAAGTGCCTTCAGCGTAGTGCAACCAATAGGTGTATGCCAATCCGCCAGGTGTTCCCTCAACAGGCCGCAACCGGCCGTGGTCGTATTTGCGAACCAGGTATTCGATGATCGCACCGGATTCGGCCAGCGTATCGTCGCCGTCGGTAATGACCGGCGCTTTGCCCAGAGGATGTAGACTCAGCATTTCCGGCGGCGCGAGATGGGTTGCAGGGTCGCGCTGGTATTTCTTGATATCATAGTCAAGACCCAACTCTTCGAGCAACCAGAGAATGCGCTGCGAGCGGGAGTTTTCGAGGTGATGGATAGTGATCATGGCTTGCTCTTCGTGGCGTAGACCGAATCAGCATCATGTTGTGATGCTTACGTGAGATTTGCCAGGAATACTGTCATCGGCAAGCAACAACCACTGGTCATGAGAATACCCGTTGCAACCAATTATTGAAAATGCGCTGTGATAATTACGTGAAGTTTCCGGTCTATTATCCCAATAACGGGGGGAAACGAGTGCCCAAGCGTCGAATTTTGATCGTCGAAGACGAGCAGGACATCGCAGAATTGGTCGCGCTGCACTTGAGCGCGCTATGCGATGAGACAGTTATTGCCGGTGATGGCCACGAGGGCCTGAGGTTGGCGACGTCCGATCAATGGGCCGTAATTATCCTGGATCTGCGGCTGCCGGGCCCGGATGGTCTCGAAATCTGCCGTGCCGTACGTCGCGAGCGACCCTACCAGCCCATCTTGATGCTCACGTCCAAATCGGCGGAACTCGATCGAGTACTCGGGCTCGAAACCGGCGCCGACGACTACCTGACAAAGCCGTTTAGCGTATTGGAACTGGTCGCGCGCGTGCGCGCGCTGTTCCGGCGAATTGAAAATATTCAACAAATGCAGATTGCTGCAAATGATGCAGTGATCCATGCCGGGCCGCTGAGTATCGACGCCACCAGCCGTGAGGTCGTGCTCGACGGTCAGATCATTGAACTCACGGCGCGCGAATTCGATCTGCTGAATCATTTCGCCAGAAATCCTGGTCGTGTCTTTCGCCGCGCCGACCTTCTCGACAAGGTTTGGGGCTACGGTCACGAAGGCTACGAGCACACCGTTAATTCACATATCAATCGCTTACGTGCCAAGATAGAGGAAAATCCGTCGAAACCGGAAATGATTGTCACCGTTTGGGGCGTGGGCTACAAATTTGCTGCCTGAACTGATGCGTACTCTGTTTGCAAAACTATCTATCGCGCTGATCACAATTGTAGTCCTGATGGGTACCGCGTTTTTCGTCGTCGATCGAGTCAACACGCGTGTCTACTACGAAGAATTGACGCAGCAACTCAATGCCCCTATTGCGATGTATGTCACCGGGCAGCGGGATCTCATTACGGCAGGCACGCCGGACCTCGACAGCTTGGCTGATCTCGCCAATCACGCAATGGTCATTAATCCGACAGCGGAAATTTACCTGCTCGATACTGAAGGCAACATTCTCGGGCATGGATTGCCGCCCGATAGCGTAGTACATGACAAGGTTGACCTCAGGCCCATCAGGTCGCTTATCGACGGTAGCGCTACGATGCCGATACGCGGCGACGACCCACGCGGCTCATCACGGAAAGTTTTCTCCGCATTCGAGGTGCGAACCGGGAGCCAGCTCGAAGGCTATCTGTATGTCGTGCTTGGCGGTCAAAAGTACGAGGAGCTAGCTAATGATATCGGCAGTTCGTATGTCGGCAGGGCAAACTTTTATATTGCAATCGTAATCGTCGTGCTCACGGCGGTCGTCGGTCTGCTGGTGTTCGGACTGCTAACGAAACGGTTGAAGAATTTGAGCTCTGAAATGCAGCGCGTCGGCGCCTCCGGGTTTAAGTCGCAGCCGAATCTCGCGTTGCCGGACTCCGGCGGTGATGAAATCGACCAGCTGACCCGGTCGTTCGTTACGATGTCGGACCAGATACAATCCCAGATCGAGCAATTACAGGAAAACGATCGACTGCGACGGGAATTGGTCTCCAACATTTCGCACGATCTGCGGACTCCGCTGTCCGCCGTGCAAGGATACCTCGAGACACTGATCATTCGCGGCAACACACTTTCGGACGAAGAGCGCAGCCGCTACCTGAATATCGCCCGTAAGCACATAACGCGGCTCGGCGTACTGATCGGCGACTTGTTCGAACTGTCCAAACTCGACTCCGCGAGCGTAACACCCAACCTCGAAGCATTTTCACTGCCCGAACTCGTACAGGACGTCGCTCAAGAGTTCCAGCTGGAGGCTGAGAACAAGGGCATTACAGTCGTTATCGACGCGGCCGAAGATTTGGCGTTTACACTGGGTGATATCGGCCTTATCCAGCGGGTTCTTGAAAACCTGATGCGCAATGCCATTCGCTTCACACCCGATGGCGGCACAGTCACACTGTCAATTCGCGATCGCCAGCAAAACATCGCCGTCTCCGTCTCCGATACCGGCAGTGGGATACCCGACAAGGAAATCCCGAGAATTTTCGATCGTTTTTACCGCGCCGTTTCCGGCGAAGAAACGAAATCTGATTCCTCAGGCCTCGGACTCGCCATTGTGAAGCGAATTCTCGATTTACACGACAGTTCGATCACGGTCGAGAGCAAACTCGAACACGGCACGCGATTCGAATTCGAGTTGCCGATCTACGAGGAGGCTGCCTAGTCGCCGAGCTGGTCCCACAAGTAACTGTAGATCAATGCCTGCAATCGGGCCGCTTGAGTATTGTCTGAGGCACCGGCGTGACCGCCGACTGTATTCTCGTAGTAGTACAGGTCGTGTCCCAATTCTTTCATGCGTGCAACCATTTTTCGTGCATGCGCCGGATGTACTCGATCATCACGCGTTGAGGTCGTAAAAAACGCTTTCGGATAGTCCGCATCTGCATCGATGTTGTGATACGGCGAGTACTCTTTAATGTAATCCCAATCATCAGTATCCGGGTCCCCGTATTCGTCCATCCAGGACGCTCCAGCCAGCAGATGATTAAAGCGCTTCATGTCCAGGAGTGGTACCTGGATCACGACCGCACCCCACAGGTCCGGTCTTTGCGTCAGCATTACACCCGTTAACAAGCCACCGTTGGACCCACCCCGCACACCCAGATGCTCGGCACTGGTTGCGTCATTTGCAATCAGGTCTTCCGCTACCGCCACCATATCGTCATAGGCGCGCTGGCGATTCTCCTTTAGCGCCGCGTGATGCCAACGAGGTCCATACTCACCACCGCCACGGATATTCGCTACAACGTACGCACCGCCGCGGGCAAGCCATGCGTGGCCGACAGTCCCGCTATAGCTTGGTGTGCGACTGATCTGAAAACCACCGTATCCGTACAGCAAAGTTGGCGTTTCGCCATTCGCCTCATAATCTCTGGGCAAAACCAGGAAATACGGAATCTGCGTGCCATCCTTACTGGACGCAAAGTGCTGCTCAACAGACATTCCCTGCGCGTCGAAAAAAGAAGGCAGCGCGAACAGAGGCTCGATTGAGTCGCCGCCGTCATTCGCAACATACAGGGTGTCAGGACGCAAGAAGCCCTCGTAGTTAAAAAAGAATACATTGGAATCTTCGGCAGCGCTCACGAGACTGATACTGCCGAGCATCTCGGTCTGAATCTCGGCCCGAAGCCACGCTCCGTCGACCAATTCGTAACGCGACAGTCTGCTGGTTACGTCTTCCAGTTGATTGAGTATCAGATAGTCCCGTGTCCACGTGACACCACCGCGTGGAATTGCAGTGCGTACTGTCGGCACGTAAATTATCTTGAAGTCGCGACCGCCATCCATGAAGGTATCGAAATCGATGGACATGAGTGTGCCTTGAACAAAGTTTGTATCGGCCGGCTGCCAGTCGCTCTTGAGTTCAACAATCATCTGTCCATTCATGAGACCGTGAAACGACGAATCGTCAGGGATGTCGATCTTCTGATGGTTGCCGTCTTCAGCGTACACATAGCGAATCGCCGTGAAGAATGTCGGCGTGCGGTGCACAACGTCATAGGACTCGTCGCCGTCCCAACCACGATAAACGGTGACCGAAACATCGGTCTGCTCACCTGCAAATACCTCTTTCGCTTCCTCGATGGGCACGCCTCGCCGCCACAACCGTGAAGTTCTTGGGTAACCTGAGTCCGTCAGCGTGTCATCACCGAAGTTGCTGCCAATGAACACGGTATCTTCATCGATCCAGCTCGTATCGGTCTTAGCTTCTGCTACGAAAAACCCTGCATCGACAAAAGCTTTCGTCTCGCTATCGAATTCGCGAATGACCACCGCGTCAGCGCCACCACGAGAAAGTCGCAGCAGGCACCTGCGGTACTCGGGTCGCAGACATGAACTACCTTTCCACACCCAATCCTCACCCTCATCCTCGGCGAGCGCGTCGAGGTCCAGCACGATGTCCCACTCAGCCTCATCAGCCACGTATTTTTCAAGTGTCGTCCGGCGCCAAATACCGCGTTTGTTGGTCGCATCTCGCCAATAGTTATAGATGTAGTCGCCCATTAACCCGGGTGATGCGATACGATCCTCAGAGTCGTAGATCTCCAGGTTGCGGTCGTAAATCGGCTTAAACGTCGGCAAAGCCTCGAGATAGCCCAACGATTCTGCATTTTGCTCCTCCACCCAGGCCAGCGCCTCTTCGCCCTCGACTTCTTCCAGCCACAAGTAGGGGTCCTCAACGCCCTGCTCGGCGGAACAAGCCGAAAGGATGGTAAGAACCAGTAAGCTAATAGTTTTCTTGAACATAAGTGCGGATTCTAGCATCCGAATCCGGTTCACAAGCAACTGCAAGAGAGATCAGACAACGGATAACTATGGATCGTTCACCGCGACCTGAAATCGCGTGGTTGGACCGTCGCCGAGACCGCCGTTGCCCTCAAGACTCGCCGCAAAAGAGACCCCTATCTATCTGATAAATAAACTAAATACTGGCCTGGTTGGGGACATATTGCGGACGGTGTCGGGCTCGATCCTGATGTACATACGCGACACCCGTCACATAAAATATCTCCACATTATCATTGACTTGCAATATTCGGGGGCTATACTGCCCGCAGCTAGAATGATCGGCTGAATTTATGTACACCATTTCGAAGTTCCTTAGTACCTCGTCCTGATTTTCATAAGTTTCAAGCAGCATCTCTTGCGTAACCGCCTTCGTAAGAAGGTAATAACTTTTGACAGATTAGGAAAGATAAATGTCTACAGTAACTGGAACCGTAAAATGGTTTAACGAAGCCAAAGGCTTTGGCTTCATCGAGCAAGAGTCGGGTCCCGACGTATTTGCTCATTTCAGCAACATTCAAGGCAGCGGATTCAAAACGCTGGCCGAAGGCCAGAAGGTCGAGTTCACTGTCACTGAAGGCCAGAAAGGGCCTCAGGCAGAGAACATCGTACCGCTCTAGTCGATTAGACGGGTAGCGATACGAAGCTGTATCGGAGGGGCGAGGCCTGTGGGCCTCGCCTTTTTCTATGTCGGCTCATGATCTTCATATCACCTCCTTTCATTTCGAGTAATCTAGGCGCCAATGGCCGATAACAACGACTCATCCGCCAGTTTCCTGCATCGCGCACTCGGTGTATTCGGCTACAGTCGCCGAGCTCTGAATCTCGTATGGACCACAAGCCGGCCGCTCACGATCACGCTCGCGTTACTAACACTGGTTGGCGGCGTGTTGCCGGCCGTGATTGCCTATATCGGACAACTTATTGTCGACGGGGTTATTGCCGCGGCCCAGGCAGCGGATCCTGATACTCGCGGTGTCTTGATACTCATCGGCCTCGAAGCGCTCGTTGTAATCGCCGTTGCTGCGACACAGCGAGGCATATCCGCCAGCCAATCATTGTTGCGCGCCCTGCTCGGCCAGCGCGTTAACGTAATGATTCTCGAAAAGGCGATGACGCTGGAACTCGCTCAGTTCGAGGACTCCGAGTTTTACGACAAACTCACACAGGCGCGGCGCGAGGCATCCAGCCGGCCACTGAGTCTTGTGAATCGAACTTTCGGGTTAGTGCAAAACGCCATCTCACTGGCGAGTTATTCAGTATTATTGTTCGCATTTTCTCCGTGGGCTGTTGTCATTCTTATCGTCGCAGGCCTGCCGTCATTTTTCGCCGAAGCCAAGTTCTCCGGCGACGCATTTCGCCTGTTTCGCTGGCGCTCCCCCGACACACGCATGCAGTTGTATCTCGAGACCGTTATTGCCCGCGAAGACGGCGTAAAAGAGGTAAAGCTATTCCAGCTCGGACCGCGGTTGTTGCAACGCTATCGGGACATCTTCACAAAATTGTTTGTTGAGGATCGCAAACTAACGTTACGGCGAGACACCTGGGGCTTCTTGCTCGGTTTGGTGTCCACCGGCGCTCTTTATGGCGCGTATGTCTGGATCATCATTACGACGATCGCCAGCGTAATTACTCTGGGTGCGATGACAATGTACCTGGTGCTGTTCCGGCAAGGACAAGCTGCAGTCTCGGCCATACTGATGTCCGTCAGCGGCATGTACGAAGACAATTTGTATTTATCCAATCTTTACGAGTATCTGGAACAACCGGTACCGGTTCGGCGTGGCCAGTCCGTTCGCGGCCCAGACCCTGAGCGCGGATTGCAGTTCGAAAACGTATCATTCACCTACGCTGGCGCGAAACAAAAGGCGCTCAGCAATATCAGTTTGCAGATCAAGCCGGGCGAGAGCCTTGCGCTCGTCGGCGAGAACGGATCGGGCAAGACAACGTTGATCAAGCTCCTGACTCGCCTCTACGACCCAACCGAAGGACGCATCCTGCTGGACGGTCTCGATTTACAGGAATGGGACGTCGAAGCGCTGCGACAACGAATCGGTGTGATTTTTCAGGACTTTGGTCGCTACCAGTTCACGGTGGGTGAGAATATTGGCGCTGGCGACGTGCGCTACATTGATGACAAGGAGCGGTGGAAAAAAGCAGCAGCGACGGGATTAGCCGCTCCGTTCATCGAGGACATGCCGGATAGCTACGATACGCAGTTGGGACGATGGTTCAAAGGTGGCAGAGAACTGTCTGGCGGACAATGGCAAAAGATTGCATTATCGCGTGCATTTATGCGCAGCGACGCCGACATCCTGGTACTCGATGAACCAACCGCCGCGATGGACGCATCGTCAGAAGCGGAAGTGTTTAAACACTTCCGGAACGCGAGCGGCAACAAGATGACGATTCTGATATCGCATCGTTTCTCGACTGTTCGGGCAGCCGAGAAAATCATCGTCATTCATCAGGGCAGAATTCTTGAGCGCGGCAATCACGAAAGTTTACTCGCAGAGGGCGGACAATACGCGCACCTGTTCAAATTACAGGCGCGCGGCTATCAATAAAGGGAATTGAAGGCAAATGTTTCAAACCGGACAAATAGCGGCACCTCTCATCATGATTCTGACCATCGGCATCAGCCTGATCGGTCTGTTTCAAGCACCGCGAATTATCGACATGTGCCTGTTCCGGCCGTATCATTTTTTGCGGAAAGGCCAGTACGACACAATGATATTAAGTGGTTTCGTGCACGCCGATGTCGGCCATTTATTGTTCAACATGTTCACGTTTTATTTTTTCGCGTTCCCGATGGAACGGTTCATTGGCACAATTCCGTTTCTCATCTTGTACTTCTTTGGTCTGGTCATCAGCCATACATGTACCTGGTACAAGCAACGCAATAATCCGGGTTACGCATCACTCGGCGCCTCCGGCGCAATCTCGGCCGTATTATTCGCGTACATCGTCTATTTTCCGACGCGGTCGTTGTTTATATTTCCGATCCCCATCCCCATTCCCGCATTTCTCTTCGCCATCGGTTTCGTCGGCTATTCTTATTGGGCGTCAATCCAAGCCAGGGGCCGCATCAACCACGATGCGCATCTGTGCGGAGCGATCAGCGGCCTGATATTCGTAGCGATGACGGACCCAGGGGCGTTCTCACGACTTTTCGCCTGAACCCAAAGCCGACCGAATTTTCGCACGCAGCTGTCAATCGAGCCAGCGGTTCGCATCTTCAAAGAGCTTCACGGCCTTGTCCACATCGTATGGCCGTTCCGTCAAATTTTCCGTCTCCCATTCGCTGCGAGGCGTCGCGAAGAAGTCGCCGCCATAGACGTGAATCGCTCCGGTGAGTTTCGACGTTGGATTGGTCACAGAGTGAATGATGTCGTCACCGAAAGGACGAACATCAGCCGGCCCCAAGGACTTGGCACCGGCCGCCTCGATGCGATTCTGTGAGTCGTCTTTGAGCCGGCGCCAAAAAATGTTGTCTTCACGTCCACAGTAGACACCGATAACCGCCCACATGTTGTGGTTGTGCGGCATGATCGTCATGCGCGGCGCCCAAATAACGTTGAGTATTGTAAGTTCATCCGAGACGTGAACTCGCTGGATACCGCCCTGCTCCGGCTGACCGAGCATTTTCTCCAGCGCCGCAGTATCAGCGACAGCACGGGCCACAATTTCCCGAACGGCTTTTATCGGCGCAGAATCCGTAACTGCAGCTTTGCAATCCGTAACAAATTGCTCTACATCCATGCTCTTCTTCCTGTACCCACAACCAGCGGAAATAGTACACGTTCTGCAGAAACTGGTAGGCTTCAGTTTGGATCGCATGAGGACCCGGCCAATGAAGCTCTTGATCACTGCTCTGTTACTTTCACTCACCGTTGTTGTGCAGGCCGCCAATGAAATCGATTCGAAAGTGGCAATTGCGCTGGCGGCAGACTCGCGGCCACAGGCCGACCGCGACCGCGACCACAATCGCAAGCCGCTCGAAACCCTGAAGTTCTTCGGCTTAAAGGATGATATGCGTGTACTGGAGTTATTGCCTGGCGGCGGCTGGTATACCCGGGTCCTCGCGCCTGTGCTTGCCGAGAACGGCCAGCTCTATGTTGGTCTGGGCACGGGTCGGATTGAGGAAAACATCATTGGAACACCGGGATTCGAAAAGGTTGAGGTACTAACGACGACCGACAATCTGCATCGCATGCAAGGCAGCCGCTTTTATACGATGGACGACTTCGAATTCGGGATTTCGAACCTGGATATGGTCCTGACGTTTCGTAATGTGCACAACTTCGATGATGAGTCCAGGGCCCGCATGACCAGTCAAGTATTCAAGGCGTTGAGAAGCGGCGGCCTCTACGGCGTTGTCGATCACACGCGCCGCCACATGGAAGCGCTGGACGGCGAGAATCGTCGTCGCATCGACCCGGTGCTGGTGATCAAAGAATTGCTGGACGCAGGTTTTGAATTCGTCGACTACTCGGACCTGCACTTTCGCGCTGACGACGAACTCGAGTATGAAGTGGGTCGCCGGTCGGTGAGCGGCAACACGGACCGCTTTACGATGTTGTTCCGCAAACCCTGATCAAGACGACAATTACCCTAGTCTGACGTAATTGTACCGTCCGGCGACATAACATATAGCTCAAGATCGAAACCGATGTAGAAACTTCCCGTCTCATCGGGATTTTCCGCGACGTTGATGTCCTCAGCCTTTACGCGGCGCTGCATGTACTCGCTGAGTATCTTGGCGATACTGGGTTTCTCTGCTGCGTATACGATGTTCATTACATTCTCCTTGTGAACGTTCCTCTAGCGTTCACCTGCAGGGTAACGCGACGTCGCTTAACGCAGCATGAAATTTAATTAAACGTTAGCTGAACGACAAAATTCTAGTCCGATGTCATCTCGATAAGAATTTCACTCTCGGTCGGACCACCGGTAAGACCGTTGATCAGTACCAGGCCAGGGCCGTCGATTCCCGGGCAGTAATACTTGTGCTCAACGCTGTCGCCAGGTTCCAACGCCGTCCATTCTTTCACTTTGCGGCAGCCTTCATAGTCGCCTGCAAAATGGCCATCCTCGATGGACACTGACGCATTCATCCTGAGAATCTTGGCGACGTCCTCGGCGCCCTCGGCAACTTCCTGCATGTAGTAGGTGCCCGCGGAGAGTTTGTCACCTGTCGGACCTGTCGGATAATCACTGGGAACCACGATTCCGGCCCGGCCGATGATTTCGCCATCGGGACCGAACTGGCCCGCTTCCCAGGAGCCCTCGGTACAGTCCTCCTGAAACTCGCTGAAATCACCCCAATCTTCAGCGCCAGGCATCACTTGCACCAAAGACTAAATACCGGCACCTACGCAATTGGACGGTGCGGTTGGGGAAAAACGGTCGTTCTGAACGCGCAGTAGAGGCGCACGAGAGGAGGTGCTCGGTACGAGCGCGTACCGGGGCCGCAAGAATTGCAGTTTCTCATGGCAGATCGGTTTCTTGTGCCGCCGTTAAGTACTTTTGGAATCGAAAATACGATC
>SMUX01251151.1_pt1 | contig 19836 bp, 19 predicted proteins | sample 2456431 | NCBI WGS metagenome assembly SMUX01 (sample SAMN11095930, study PRJNA526329) | marine sediment metagenome | biome: Marine sediment; feature: Surficial sediment; material: Deep marine sediment; isolation source: Hadal surficial sediment | place: Pacific Ocean | collected 2014-11 | depth... | reverse complement strand
TGGGTATTTTGGTCTCACCAGTTGCCCTGCCGGCCCGGATGTGCGCTTGAAAGCCGTCAAGCGGATAACGAAGTAGGAACACAACCCTCATCCCCGGTTGGGCAATCCTTTCGATGTTAGGGATGATTGCCTCGACTTGGTTGTCTCTCTTGAGTGGCACCAAAATTTGTTTCGCCATTTTTTTCTCCTCCTTTCGCATTTGCTTTAGAAGGAGAGCAACGAACGTGCCAGTAGTCGATTTCACCAGTGCAGTTCAAAAAACCTGTGGAATTAGCTAAGGAATTTTATTCTGAGGGGCAGGCGCTGCTTGGAGGATCCGAATTAAAAGGTAACCTTCGGGTTACTCCCGGGTAATAGAAAGGTTACCTTTGACCCAAGCGAATGGATCAAGTGGGACCACCGTTTGTTTGGAGAGCTTTTTCGTGGAATCGAAATTTAGTCGTGTAAAAACGGAGTTATAACAATAACGCTTTCTATCGATACGGGTGATCCGCGAGCGTGTATGCGAGTCGGCTCGGGTCCATGGCTGGTCACTTACAGTTCTGGAATGCCTCTGGCTGCATGCCAAACTCTGACAATTTCAATTATCTGTTCTTCGGGCTTGATCCTGTACACGATTCGACATGGTCGACGAAGTAGTTCTCGGACTTGCGAGTCGCTAAACTCGGGAACTATCCTCCCAGATTCTGGGAAATCAGTCAGCCGCTCCACGAGTTGGAATACACTTCGCACGAACCTTCGAGCGGCAGTTGGGTTATCTTCGGCGATATAGGCAGCGAGGTCTTTGAGGTCGAGCCGGGCGGCCGGTGCCCAGGTTAGTCCGTAAGCCACTCGGCAAATTCCTCTTTGACTCGATCATGAGGAATGCCCTTACCCTCGTCGAGCTCCCGCAGCCCCTTTCGCACCCCAGCCACAAAACGAATGCGCTCCTGAATGTCATCCCACGTCGCATCGTCGGGAAGCCCCTGAATGGTTTGAATAGCGATTTGTTTAGTCGTCATATTCCGATTTTACCATTTCGCGGTTGCACCGCAAGGCGTAGCATGCTGGCCAACTCCTCAGCCGCTGCAAGTTCAATTAGAAACGGACCGGACAAATAAGGTGGAAAATCGGGATTGTGGAATGTGGGAGCTACAAAAAAGAAGGGGTGAATCTAGACTCAGCCACCGTGCGGGTTCAGGCACTGCTGCCTGAACCGCTAGTTAAGCTCAGCAGTACAGGAGCCCGTGAGAATTTTAGATTGGGATTAAGGGGCAAGGCCCATGAAGGACAATGTTTACAAGGTGGGACTGGTAAAATCCCTCATCCAAAGGGCCTTATTGGCCTCCGCTTAGCAGGTTGTTGAAAAAAGCTGTTTGCAGGCTGGTCAAAAAGATCTCAGGGGCGAGGCTTCGGCGCGAGCTTAAAACTTAGCTCTCAGCCGCCAGCCTTCCGCTCTGAATTCTCTTGCTGCTAACTGCTTACTGCCTCCTGTCTGTCTGTTAAAGGGGAGGCCTTGGCTCGGCAGGAGGAAGGTTTTCCTGCGACGCAGTAATAAGTGCTTTTCGTCTTAATCGTCTGACCTTTTCGCGCGGTATCCTGATATTTTCGCGGATGCCAAGCCAATTCCATTGATCCGGATAGCGACGAACCATCTTCTCCAAGTGGCTTGAAAACAAGGCCAGATTGGCCGTCACATCTTCCTGTAGGGCTCCCGTCTGCCGAAGGTCGAGCTCAGGACTGATTTGAAGTGTCAGCCGGTTCTGTTGATCACGGGTCATAAACATAGGTAAGAGTGCTGCACCGGAGCGCATGGCGAGGGTCACGGGGCCCCGCGGGACAGGAAAGCGCTGGCCGAAAAACTCCACTTCCGGTCCACTGGTTTTGAGCTCGTCCGCAACCATCAGAACCACTTCGTTTCCCTTTAACGCCTTGAGTATTTGCTGAACCGCCTCCCTGCGCGGCCGTGCGGAGATGGTTTTCATCCCTATCCTATGGCGTAGGTCGTCCATCAAACGAGCAAACCCCTCGTCCTTTGTCTGCTTTACGATCACACTGAATGGGTATCCCTCAGCTGCGAGGCGGGCGCCGATCAAGGTAAAATTTCCCAGATGAGCGCTCAGCGCAATGACTCCCTTCTTTCTTTCCAATGCCAGTTTTAAGTGTTCCTGCCCCTCAAGGGCAACCCCAGAGAGTGTATTCCTTTTAGGGGCGCCGATGGCCGTAGCGGTCTCTTGAACTCCCTGGGCAAAGTTTATCCACGCCCTGCGAACTAGAGCCTTTCGCTCTTTCCTGGTTGGAAACTCCTTGGCCATGACAAGAGTAAGATTTTTTTCCATCTGTCTTGGATATTTCCGCAGGAAATGGAATGTGAGATGGGCCCCCACTTTAGTGAAGCCAGATAAAAAGCTTTGCGGGATCCAGGGGAGGAGCCCAACAAACCCTTTCACGAAGAATTCCCCCGTTCGGTATCGCAACCAATGGGAATAACTACGCAGCCGTTTCTTTATTCTAGTGGCTTGGCCCATATGGGGTGGAAAAACTCTTACAGAGGGGATTCTCTTAATTTTAGACAGGGGCGGTCGCCAAATTACCCCACCGCCTTGGTAAACCTAAAACCCGCTTACCGGCCTGCCGCTTTACGATATCTGCGGACAGAACCGTGGGACACGAGGGTGTGCTTTTTCCGCCCCGTTTTCTGAGCCAAATTATAGACCTCGGCGTTGGGGCGTTTTGTCACCTTTTTTTCTTTCCACTGGTGCAACCCCCCTCGGATGTACTTGGGATGCAGACCAAGCGACTCACAGATGTTGTCAAAGGAGAAGAGCCACTCGGTGCTTTCTTCGAGAATCCACTCCTCCGCCTCATGCAACAGACTCTTCCCGTGAGCGTCCCGAGTGAAGGCGTACTTCTGGAAACAGCCCACCGCGTCTTCCAGGACTGACAACATCAGCTTCTTTTCTGGCTCTAGGTGCGTCTTCCTGCGAACGGTTTCAAGGTACTGGGCTGGAAGAACGGTGTCAGGTTGAAACAGAGAAGCTACCTTTTCTTCTAAGCTCAGGCTTGATTCATATGTCATAAAAACCACCTCCCTTTCGGCTACGGCCTGTCAGCAATGAAATCGCCAAGGGGCCGTTTCATGCCGTACTCGAAAGAGAAGCCGACGACAGGGCCCGAGGGAGAGTCAGCTTCGCATCGGCCAAGGTCGTACAGGCAAAAGTATCAACAAGTTTACGTTGGACCTCAGTCCAAACTCCCAATCTAGTGCATCGTTCATCCATGAGGACGTTGAGAGAGATTGGGCCCTCAACGGCCTCGATGATATCCCGGAGCGAAATTTCATGGGTTGGTCGAGCCAAGCTATACCCACCATCAGAGCCGCGTTTGGATTTGACCAACCCACTGCGAGTCAGGTTTTGGATAATCTTTTCCAGGAATTTCCGGGGGATCCCTTGGCTCTCAGCGATCTTCCCGGTGGAGCAATTCTTTGCTGGGTCCTGAGCTGCAAGATATATTGCCGCGCGTATCGCGTAATCTACCTTTCGAGGAATCTGCATGAACCCCATAGGTTTACCTCGTGGCTCCGACTGCCCTCACCTGGTCAGCCACCTTCCCCAACGTGGAAAGGCCCTGTAACCTTTGGACGATTCCTGGCATCTTTTCGTTTACAAAATCCACTTCTTCCACTGTGTTATAACGGCTGAGACTGAATCGTACAGCTCCTTGAATCCAGATGGGTGGTACCCCCATGGCCCTGAGGACGTGCGAGGGTTCCACCGATCCCGCCGTACAGGCAGACCCGGTGGATGCGCAAATCCCGAATTCATCCAAAAGAACTAGAACTGCCTCTCCTTCCAAGAACTCAAAGCTCACGTTGAGCGTATTGGGAAGACGCCTTTCTCGATGACCGTTGACTCGGCAACCCACAGTGGACACCAATGACGTCTCCAATCGATCACGAAGGGCCTGCACCTGCTTTGTCTCTTCTCCAAGGTTCTTGCGGGCCAATTCTGCGGCCTCTCCCATTCCTATGATGCTTGCCACGTTTTCAGTCCCGGCCCTTCGGTTCCGTTCCTGATGACCGCCCACAATAAAAGGACGAAACGTGATGCCCCTTTTCACATAAAGGGCACCCACGCCTTTGGGTGCATGAAATTTGTGACCCGATATCGTCAACAGATCCACCGGGCTATTTTTCATATTCAAGGGAATTTTTCCCACCGCCTGCACCGCATCCACATGAAAGGGTATCCCTTTGGCCTTGACTATTTCGCCCACGGCTTCAAAGGGAAAAATGACCCCGGTCTCGTTATTGGCAGCCATGACCGAGACTAGAGCCGTGTCGTCGCTCAAGGAATCCCTGAGTTCGTCCAGATCCAACATCCCCTCCCCGTCTACATGAAGCCAGGTCACGCGGTATCCCTTCTTTTCCAGGTGCTGACAAAGACCCATGACCGCAGGGTGCTCCACCTGCGTCGTGACGATGTGGCGCTTTTCGGGGCGCGATTCGAGAATTCCTCGGATGGCAGCGTTGTCACCTTCGGTGCCACAACTGGTGCAAACCACCTCAATCGGATCGGAGGCCCCCAATAAAGCGGCCACTTTTTCTCTAGCCGCCTGGATCTTCCGGCCCACATGACTACCAAAGCTGTGGATGCTCGACGGGTTTCCGTAAAGCTCCGTTAGGTACGGTTTCATGGCCTCGAAGACCTCAGGCACCACTCGCGTGGTGGCGTTATTGTCGAAGTAGATCTCAGATCCCATAGGACTCCAACTGACTCACTCTATACGCCAAAGGACGACCCACAACCGCAGGTCCGCTTCACATTTGGATTCTGGAAGACAAATCCGGACTGCATCAGGGTCTCCTTATATTCCAGTTCTGTGCCCGTTAAGTAGAGGAGGCTCTTCGTATCCACGATGACCTTGGCGCCCGCGTTTTCGAAAATGCGATCACCCGGTTTTGGGTTGTCGAAGTCCAGCTTATAGCTAAGACCCGAGCATCCTCCCCCTACAACCTTAACGCGCAATCCTTGTTCCTCTTTATTTTCAGACGTCATCATCTGTTTTATTTTTTCGGCAGCTTTATCGGTAATGGTAACTGCAGCTGACATATCTAGTGCCTCCTATATAACGAATGTCTAAACGGTCCCTTCCTGTAACTTTGGGCTCTCTACCTGATTTTTCGAAATTTCTCGCTTCGCCATACCGTAAAGCGGTGACAACTCTCGTAAGCGCGAAACCTCTTGTGCTACCCGGTCAATCGTGTAATCGACTTCTTCCTCGGTGTTAAATCTGCCAAGACCAAAACGGATGGAGGCGTTTGCCAGGTCTTCCTTGACCCCTAGGGCCCGAAGGACATGAGAGGGTTCAAAGACCGCTGTGGTGCAGGTGGAACCTGAGGAGACTGCAATCTCCTTCAATCCCATCAGCAAAGATTCTCCATCCACATAGGCAAAGCTCATGTTCAAGTTCCCGGGGAGGCGACGAGTGGTATCCCCATTGAGAAAGACCGCATCAAGCCTGCTGAAAATCCCCTCCTTAAGCCTCTCCCTCAAACGGTTGAGGTGAGGTCCTTCCTCCGCCATCTCGTCCTCGGCCAGTTGGCAGGCCTTGCCAAACCCGATGATCCCAGGGACATTGAGGGTTCCAGAACGAATCCCCTTCTCATGTCCTCCGCCATCGATGATCGGAGTGAGTCGAATCCTCGGCTGTCTCGACCTTATATATAGAGCGCCGATTCCTTTTGGGCCATAGATCTTGTGTGCCGAAAAGGAGAGAAGATCGATTCCCATATCGGCTACCTGTAGGGGAATCTTCCCTACTCCCTGGGTTGCATCACAATGGAAGATGACACCCCTTTCCTTAGCGATTTGACCGATCTCTTTGATGGGATGGATCGTTCCTATCTCGTTGTTTGCTGCCATAATAGAGATAAGAATGGTCTTGTCCATGATTGCTTCACGTAACTTTTCCAGATCCAGGAAACCATAGGAATCTACCGGCAGATAAGTAACCTTATAGCCCTTTCCCTCCAATACCTTGCAACTGTCCAAGACCGCTTTGTGTTCCGTGGCACAGGTAACGATATGGTTCCCTTTGTCCTTGTATGATTCTGCTATTCCTTTAATGGCCAAATTGTCTGACTCAGTTGCCCCGCTGGTGAAGACGATTTCCCGGGGTGAAGATGCGCCTATTAATTGTACAATTTGCTCCCTGGCCTCATCAACCCCGGCCTCTGCCTCCCAGCCAAATTGGTGGTTACGACTTGCGGCATTGCCAAATCTCTCACAAAAATAGGGCAGCATTTCATCCAACACCCTAGGATCAACCGGGGTGGTTGCATGATTGTCCATATATATAGGTATCTTCACCATATATTCACCCCCGATGAACAAAAATAGTCATCAGGGGATACCAATTCAGACTTATTGGGTCTTATATATACGATGCTTGTCCTGATGTCAAGGCCATTTCTCATGAAGAGGCGGTTCAAGTTGACAAAATATAAAATATAGTTATATTTTACATCTTAAGTATTGTGCTTAGAAATTGCCCGGTGTACGATTCTGCGATTGCTGCAACCTCCTCAGGGGCTCCCTGCGCCACAATTTTGCCCCCTAAGTCACCACCCTCAGGCCCTAAATCAATAATATAATCAGCCGACTTGACTACGTCCAGGTTGTGCTCAATGATAATAACCGTATTTCCCAGTTCGGTCAGCCTGGTGAGCACCTCCAGAAGCTTTTTGATATCGTGAAAGTGGAGCCCAGTGGTGGGCTCGTCGAGAATGTATAACGTTTTTCCCGTAGACCTTTTACTCAATTCTCGAGCTAACTTGATACGTTGAGCCTCGCCACCCGAGAGGGTCGTCGCAGATTGGCCGAGGTGAATATAGCCTAGGCCGACATCCCTCAACGTCGCCAGCTTATTCCTTATCGGTGGGATATTTGCCAAAAACTCCAAGGCCTGATTGACAGTCAGGTCCAAAACCTCGGAGATGCTCCTGCCCTTATATAGCACATCCAATGTCTCGCGGTTATATCGGTGTCCATTGCAGACTTCACAGGTAACAAAAACGTCGGGTAGGAAGTGCATTTCAATCCTGATGATCCCATCGCCAGCACATGCCTCACACCGACCACCCTTTACATTGAATGAGAACCTGCTGGGTTGGTATCCCCTTACCCTAGCATCGGGAAGCTGGGCAAAGAGATCACGAATATGGCTAAATAGACCAGTAAAGGTGGCAGGATTGGAGCGTGGAGTCCGTCCAATGGGGCTTTGATTGATATTGATCGCCCTGTCGAAATGATCCCATCCCGTGATCTCGTCGAAGGTCGACTCCTTTTTTTTGGCTCGGACCATCCGCGAGACTAATGCCTTGTACAACGTATCCACCACAAGGCTACTTTTTCCTGAACCGGAGACCCCGGTTACACAAGTCATTACGCCAACCGGGAATTCCACCGTGATACTCTTAAGGTTGTTTTGTCTTGCCCCTTTTATGACCAGGGTCCTTCCGTTCCCCCGACGGCGATGGGTAGGTGTTGGGATCACCTTGCGGCCTGAAAGGTAATCACCGGTTAGGGATTGAGTGGATTCCATAATCTTATTCGGTGTCCCCTGTGAGACGACCTCCCCACCTTTTACTCCCGCCCCCGGTCCCATGTCGATGACGTGATCCGCCTGAAGAATTGTCTCCCGATCATGTTCCACGACCAAAACGGTATTGCCTAGCTCTTTGAGACCTTTGAGGATGGCCAGCAACCGGGCGTTATCCCTAGGGTGAAGGCCGATGGTGGGCTCATCAAGAATATAGACCACCCCTGCCAGTCCCGACCCAATCTGGGTGGCGAGACGAATCCTCTGCGCTTCTCCTCCCGAGAGAGTGGAGGAGCCCCGGTCAAGGCTTAGGTAGTCCAAGCCCACTTGGACGATAAAGTGCAATCGACTACGGATCTCTTTTAAGACCCTCTGGGCAATGGTCTCCTCTTGCGGGCTGAGTTTCAGGGTGGTGAAAAACTTCAGAGTCTCTTCGATGGGAAGGGAGCTGACCTCTGCAATGTTCTTGTTGGCGATCTTTACGTGGAGACTCTCCATTTTAAGCCGTGTCCCCTTGCACTTCTCACAGGGACGGGCATTCAACAGGAGCAGAGCTTCGTCGGCCAGGGCATCGCGATTGATTGTGCTGCCCAGGCCACCGCATGCCGGGCACGCACCCTGCGGACTATTGAACGAAAACATGCGTGGGCTGATCTCCGGGTACGAAACGCCACACTGAACGCAGGCGAATTTCTGGCTAAAGGTCATGGTCTTGACACCATCAGCCGCTGAGCCGGATGGGATCTCTAGCTTGATCACTTCATTGCCGTAACGTGAGGCAACCTCTAGAGAATCCGCCAGACGCTTTTCCACACCTGCCCGTAAAACGAGGCGGTCCACAATCAAATCGATATCATGGGGGACTGCCTTTTTTAGGGCGATATCACTGTCCAGCTCGTGAATTCGCCCGTCGACTTTGATACGCAGGAAACCAGCTTTGGCGAGAGACCTGATCTCCTGACGGTACTCCCCCTTCCGCCTCACGGCGATGGGTGCCAGGATGTGGACCCGGGTCTCGGGAGGAAGGGAAAGGACGCGATCCACCACCTGTTGAACCGTTTGGGCAGTAATTTCCCTCCCGCAGGAATAACAGATGGGTCTGCCAATACGAGCGAACAGGAGCCTCAAGTAATCGTAGATTTCTGTTACTGTGCCCACCGTTGAGCGTGGGTTGTGACTGGCGGTTTTTTGCTCGATGGATATGGCGGGGGAAAGGCCCTCAATGGAGTCGACGTCGGGTCTTCCGAGCTGCTCGAGGAACTGGCGGGCATAGGCCGACAGGGACTCCACATAGCGTCTCTGCCCCTCTGCATAAATCGTGTCAAAGGCGAGTGATGACTTACCGGATCCAGAAACTCCAGTGACAACTACAAGCCTGTCACGAGGGATCTCAAGGTCAATGTCCTTTAAATTATGGACCCTTGCCCCCTTGATGACGATCTTACTTGGCATCTCCTATTCTTAGCCGCAGATTAAAGCAGACGAATCAGTCTCTCATTACTTAACCGCAGATTTTTGCCGACTAGGGCACAGCGAAGCGCATGGCGCATAGCGCAAAGGTTTAAGAAAAATTAACCGCAGACCCACGCAGACAAATATGGCAAAGAGCAGAGCGCATAGCGTTAAGAGTTATCAGCTCCGGACTCATTGCTGCTAGCTGCCTTCTCCAACTGCATGCTGCCCAATATCTTGCTAAACTCCGTGGTACGTTGTCCTTCAGTAGTGCTGTAGTCAGTGGTCAGTAGTCCGTAGTCGTCTTCCGCTTTGCGCTTTGCCCTTAGCAGTTTGCCTAGTTTTTCTGCAACTCATGCAGTTTCCCTTCAATGATTTCACGGTACTGTTTGAGCTGGGTAGGCGTCTTGGCTTCAAACCGAAGGACCAGGGCGGGCTGGGTGTTTGAGGCTCGGACGAGGCCCCAACCTTCCGGAAATTGGACTCGGACGCCGTCCACATCGATAACCTCGTAGTGTTTGCGGAAATATTCCTTGGCCTTTTCCGTGAGGGTAAATTTTAAATCGTCCGGACAGTCAATCCGAATCTCTGGGGTGGACACGGTCTTCGGAAGATCCGAGAGGAGTGTCGACAAGGGTCGGCCCGCTTGGGCTAAGAGTTGCAGGAGCCGCATGGAGGCATAGATGGCATCATCGTAACCGAAGTAGCGGTCGGCAAAAAACATATGGCCACTCATCTCGCCAGCCAAGACTGCGCCGGTCTCTTTCATCTTGGCTTTGATGAGTGAATGGCCTGCCTTCCACATGATGGGCACTCCTCCACGCAGCGAAATGTCGTCGAAGAGTCTTTGGGAGCACTTGACCTCGGAGATAATGACAGCCCCTGGGTGAGTTTTGAGGATCTCCCGGGAGAAGAGGACCAAGAGCTCATCCCCCCAGAGGATGTTGCCATATTCGTCGACTACTCCAATACGGTCTCCATCGCCATCATAGGCTATACCCAGGTCCGCTTTTTCCTCTCGTACTTTGTTAATGAGGTCTTTGAGGTTCTCTGGAATCGTAGGATCCGGATGATGAATGGGAAAAGTACCATCCGGGACACAGGCAATCTCCCAAACGGTGCAGCCTAGCTGACGGGCAATGGGTGGCGCCACGGGCCCCGCGACTCCACTCCCGGCGTCCAGGACGACTTTAAGGGGACGTTCCAGTGCCGGTATGTCGCGCAGGATATGCTCCTCATAAATTGGAATAATGGCATAGCTCTCGCTCTTTCCACCGGATCGTTCCCGGAAGTTTCCGGTCTCCATTTTTGTCCTTAGCTCTTGAATCTGGGAGCCGAAAAGGGTGTCCTTGCCAACGCAGACCTTGAATCCGTTGTACTCAGATGTGTTGTGGCTGGCCGTGATCTGGACGCCTCCGTCTAGATTGAGGTGAAAGAGTGAAAAATAAAGGTGTGGGGTTGGACAAATGCCCAGGTCATAAACATGGAGGCCTGCAGAGCGGAGACCTTCGATGACCCCGTTTGCGTACCTATCCGATGTGGGGCGATAGTCCCGTCCCACGGCTACACGCTTACCACCCTGTTCGCTGATGGTTGTCCCGTGTACCTTACCCAGGAGGCGGGAAAATTCTTCGTCAAAGTCCTTTTCCGCCAGGCCTCGAATGTCATACTCTCGGAAGATGTTTGGATTCATGTCTTCGTTCCCCTTTTGCTCCGCGCAAGTCTGGATGCGAGTAGAATAGCTTCTTTCATACTTGATCCATTAGCCATGTTTTTCCCAGCAATATCGTACGCTGTACCATGATCCGCCGAGGTCCTTATGATGGGGAGACCCAGGGTCAGATTAACGCCGTCGACAAAATGAAGCAACTTGAACGGCCCTAATCCCTGGTCATGATACATACAGACCACCGAATCGTAGTCGCCGCGCACGGCCTGATAGAATAGACTGTCAGCCGCGAGGGGGCCATAGGCGCGGACCCCCAGCCGGCAGGCGTCCTTCACTGCCGGGTGGATAATTTTCTTTTCCTCCAAGCCAAAAATTCCGTCCTCACCGGCATGAGGGTTTAAGCCGGTGACGGCGAGGCGGGGACGGGAAATCCCAAAGTATTGACGCAGGGCCTTGTGGGCCAGTTCCAGTGTCACCCGTACCTTTCTCCGGGTTATCACTTTGCTGACCTGGGCCAAAGGAAGGTGGACGGTAACCAAAACAACCTTCAAATTTTTCCCCGATAGCATCATCCTGCATTCTCTCGTCCGGGTCATCTCCGCAAGCATTTCGGTGTGTCCTGGGTAGCGGTGTCCTGCCAGGTGGAGGCCTTTCTTGCTGATGGGTGCCGTTGCCATTGCATTGGCAGTTCTGGCAAGGACGAGCTTCACGGCAGTGCTGATGTAGCGGTAGGCCGCCTCACCACAAGCCCGGGAGGGGCGGCCCGGTTGGGAATCTTTGGGAGAAAGGTTGGTCAGGGATAGGACTGGTACTGTACCTGGGCTTCTCGGCAGGGGTTGCCCCATTTGCCAGGCGAGGAACCTAACGGGTTGCCCTCCTTTCCGCCTTTGGACTCGTTGAAGGACTCCAAGGTCTCCTAGAATTAGAGGCCGGCACGCCTTTCCAACCTCAGGGTGCTTGAGGGCCTTGAGGACCACCTCTGGTCCCACACCTGCAGGATCGCCTATGGTAATAGCCACAATGGGTTTGGCCATTTCACATTTCTTCTCGTACCGATCTGATCCAGTGGTCCCTAGCAGGCTGCTGAAAAAGACTCATATGCCAACAGCCTGCTGCAACCAGGCGTTTATGAAAGTAGCGATCGATCAGCCAGGAAAATTTTACCGCGCTAAGCAGAGTCACTCCAACGTACCGTCTAAGAACGCCTCCGCTGAGCCTGTCCTGAGCGAGGTCGAAGGATCGATTTTTCGCGCGCCGCTCGGCTGAGCTCGCGCCGAAGCCTCGCCTCTGAGATCTTTTTGACCAGCCTGCAAACAGCTTTTTTCAACAACCCTCTGGCGATTGACCGGGGATAATAGACTGGTTCAGAAAGGGTTTAGACCGTCCTGTACCTTGGAAAAGAAACCCTTGGATGTTTTGGCATCGTTGGGCTCTTGCGCAGCCTCGGGTTCCGTAGGCTCCTGGGTCTGAGCGGTCCCTTCAGCCGGGGCAGCCGGCTCGGATAGGATGACAACGTTTTCGTCAAAATCACCCGCTGACTCGGTTTGAAAAATCGGCATACCGAAAATACTGATAGTCCTCTCGTCAGACGGGAACTCCCCTTCCTCTTCTTCTACGTGGGTCGATTTGAAGATATAGGAAAAAGGATTGAGTTTACTTAATAAACTGCGTTCTTTGGGTTCCCTACTGGATTCAGAGGCCATGAGAGCGTTCACCGTCCCCACCTTCGTCTCCTCCGCACGAAACACCACTCCGGGCACCTTCACGTCCACCTGATGATTTTTCCTTAGATCCGTTTTAAGCCACTTTAGAAACTGTTCCTCTGAAACCTTGGCGTTGAGCTCGGCTTTGATTTTCCCTTCAACTTCGGAGAAGGGCTTCACGCTGCCACGGTCGCGGTCTTCGACCTTGAGGAGGTGAACCCCGAGACTCGTGCGGATCGGCTGACTGATATCCCCAGCAGACATGTTGAAGGCCACAGCGGCGAGCTCACTCATCAGACTGGGACGATCCACCCAGCCGATTTCTCCTCCTTCGGAGGCCCCGGCACCCTGTGAGTATTTTCGTGCCAGTTGAGCAAAGGACTCTCCGGCAATGGCGAGTTTACGAATCTTCGAGGTCTTTGAAACGGCTGCCTTTTCTTCCTCGGGGGTTGGGTTGTCGGGGACTTGAATAAGGATATGGCGCAGGCGAACCCTTTCCTTAGTCCGGAATTTGTTTTTGTTTGCTTGATAGTATCGCTTGATGTCTTCGGGGGTGACGCTTACTTTTGCTTTGACTTGCTGGCTGATCAACCGCTCTCTTTCCATCTCGGCGCGTACGGATTTCCGGTATCGCTCCATATCCATGCCATCCCGGTGGAGGACCATGGTCAATTGAGCATCTGTCAATTGGTTTTTTTCCTTAATCATTGCGATGAATCTGTCAATCTGTTCGTCGCCCACGATTATCCCCAGTCGCTTGACCTCAGCTGCAATGAGTTTATCCGTGATAAATTGTTCCAATATCACCAATGATTTTGCGTCTTGGCTCACCTTGGTGAACTCATGGGTAGGCAATTTGGCGCCTGTCTTGGTCTTCGCATATTGATCAAGGTCGGAAAGGGTATAAGGATCACCGTCAACAACCACAATGACCTGCTCAACAAGCATCGCCAGGAGGGGAGAGTGGGTTGGGGATAGGAGGATCCACAGGGCCATGGGAGCGAGAATGATTGCAAGTCTTGATCGTGATTGGCTAGTCAACCTGAGGCCCTCCATTCTCTAATTAGATAGCTAACATACCTGATGGAGCTCTTGCAACATGGCCATCACTTCTTGAATTATGTTGCCCCAACCCTTGCCAGAGGGGGCGAAGGACAAGCGCCTGTCCGGAGAGAGCCGATAGTGACCACCGTCCATATTGATTAGCTTCAGCAAGCGATCCACCTCCACGGGAGATTGGGGGTGAAAGAGGAGTGAAACCCTCCCTTGTTGGTAGCTGATCTGCTCAACGAGACACTCTTTCAGGGCTCGGCGGAGATCCATGACTTTAAAGAGGTTTTGCACCACTGGGGGAAAGGGTCCATAGCGATCCTGGAGTTCTTCCTGGATGGCCCCCAATTCCTGGCTGCTCCCCAGGCCGGCTAGCCGTTTATAGAAGAAGAGTCTCTGATTTGTGTTGGGGATATAGTTGTCTGGGAGAAAGGCTGGGATGCCTAACCGAATCTCCGGCTCGAGCCTGGGCACGACACTCTCCCCTTTGAGCCCCTTGACTGCCTCTTCCATCATCTGGGTATATAGCTCCATACCAACCGCGGCAATGTGACCGGATTGCTCCTGTCCCAGGAGGTTCCCTGCCCCGCGAATTTCAAGATCGTGAAGGGCCAGCTTAAAGCCCCCTCCCAGCTCGTCAATCTCTTGGAGTGCCATTAGTCTCTTTTGGGCATCGCGCGTAATGGTTCGTTCTCCTGGAATGAGGAGATAGGCGTATGCCCGTTGGACCGATCGTCCTACACGACCACGGAGTTGATAGAGCTGTGCCAACCCAAATCGATCTGCTCGGTTGATAAAAATGGTGTTGGCATTAGGGAAATCCATTCCCGATTCGATAATGGCGGAGCAGACTAAAAGTTGGGTGCGGTTCTCATAGAAATCGACCATGGCTTTTTTTAGCTCTTTGGCCGGCATCTGACCATGGGCCACGCCGATTTTGACCTCAGGGATCAGATCCATGAGTTTTTGTGCCATTCGATAGATGGTCTCCACCCGGTTGTGGAGGAAGAAGGCTTGCCCCCCGCGGTTGATCTCCCGCAACACGGCATCCCGGATGACGTTCTCATCGTATTTCGTGATGTAGGTATGGATGGCAAGCCGGCCGGCCGGTGGGCTCTCGATGATGCTCAGGTCGCGGATGCCTATGAGGGACATATGAAGCGTACGTGGAATGGGAGTAGCCGTAAGGCTGATGACATCCACCAGTTGCCGCATCTTTTTCAGTCTTTCCTTATGGACGACTCCGAATCGATGCTCCTCGTCTACCACAATCAGCCCCAGGTCCTTAAATTGAACGCTTTTTTGGAGCAGGCGATGGGTAGCGATCACAATGTCAATGAGCCCCTTGGCTAAGCCCTGAAGCACTTGCTGACTGTCCTTGGAACTCAGGAAGCGGCTGAGGATCTCTATCCTAACCGGATATCCGTTGAAACGTTGACGGAAGGTTTGCAGGTGTTGTTCAGCCAGGATGGTGGTGGGGGCTAAGATTCCCACCTGTTTCCCGTTCATCACCGCGAGAAAGGCAGCCCTCAGGGCCACCTCGGTCTTTCCATAACCTACGTCGCCGCATATCAGGCGATCCATGGGTTTTTTGCTCTGCATATCGCTGAGGGCATCCTCGATGGCTCGCTCCTGGTCCGGGGTCTCCTCAAATTCAAAGGAGGCCTCGAACTCACGGTAGAGCTGATCGGGTGGTGAATAGGAGTATCCGTCATGGACCTCCCGCACCGCATAAACGGCCATGAGCTCTTTGGCCATGGCCAGAATGGACTTTTGGGTCTTTGCCTTAACCTTTTCCCAAGAGCTTCCGCCGAGACGATCCATAGAAGGTGGGGCCCCGTCGCCACCAATATATTTCTGGACGAGGTTAATCCGATGTATGGGCAAATAGAGACGATCTCCTCCCTGATACTCCAGGTGGAGGAACTCGCCTTCGACCCCTGCTACCTTGAGAAATTTGAGCCCACGATAGATTCCCACCCCGTGATCAAGATGGACCACGGCATTATCCTGCTTGAGTTCGCTCAGGCTGGTAATGAAATGACTCGGATGCGTCTTTTTCTTGATTCTTTGAGATCTCCTTTTGGTACCGAGGATTTCATCCACGGTGATCAGGATGAGCCGGTCCTCGGGCAAACGAAATCCCCGCGTTAGCTTTCCCACGAGAAGCGCACAAGTCGGCCCTTCGCGAGCCAGCAACGTAGGGAATGGAATGTCAACGAGTGGGACCTCCACTTCATAGTGTGCCAAAAGACCCTGGATCCTGGTTGCTTCACCCTCGGTGGGGGCGACGAAGAAGATTCTTTCCCCTTGCCAGTTCTTAAGGTGGCTAATCAGAGGGACTAATGAGGTTTCTCTGCTCGGGTGTGCTGAAATTTCCTGGTGGAGGTCAGTATTGAGGTAGGTTTTTAGCACAAGCAAAGACTCGGTGGATTGCGCTGCGGGCCGAAGGACATCGAGTGGCTCGCAGTGAATTTGTGCGAAGGAGGCGAGACTCTCCCGCCAATCCTCCTTTCCCATATACAGCCTTTCCGTGGGGGGAGTGAGGCGACCCTCTTCTTTGGCTTTGGCGCCTCGTTCCCAAACCAGCTTGTCGAAGCGCTCCACCTCTTCCTCAAGTTGGGATGCTTGGTCGAGCCAAAGGAGGGTATTGGAAGGCAAATAAGCGAAAAGTGGGGAAAGCTTCTGGTAAAAATAGGGCGCGAGAAACTCCATTCCCATAAAGGGAATTCCACTCCTCAACGATTCCAGGAGAGAGTTTTTCTCTTTGCGTTCCAAGTCCAATTCCTCAGCCCTTTCCTCAATTTCGCTGAGGAGCGCCTGAATATTGTGAGGCCGAAGAGAAAACTCCTTCATGGGCAATAGAATGAGTTCCTGGTGCTGCGATATGGACCTTTGGGTAGACGGATCAAATTCCCGAATCGATTCCAGGTTGTCAGCGGCGAATTCCAGTCGTACTGGTCGAGGGTAGGCAGGCGGAAAGATATCTACTATCCCGCCACGTACGCTGAGGTCACCACGCTCCTCCACCAGCGGAACACTCTGGAACCCCCAGACAATCAGGTGCTCCAGCAAGCGTTCCCGTGAGAGTTCCTCTCCCACCACGAGATAGAGGTAAGAATCTTTGAAGTCATCCTTGGGAATGACCCTTTGCAGAATAGCTGCAGGGGTGGAGACAAGAATGGGCGCGTGTCCTTCGATCAGGTGGTAGAGTCCTTCGAGTCGTGCAGCCACAAGCTCCAGGTGGGGTGAGAGGTTTTCAAAGGGTAGGACATCCCAGGCAGGGAAAAAATGGAGGCGCTTTTCGATAGGGGAGACCTTTTCCTCTTCTCCGAGAAAGAAGGCGAGGTCTTGGTAAAGGACCTCAGCATCCCTCGTGGTGGGCGCGATCAAAAGAATCGGCCGGCTTGTTTTTGCCGCAAGTAGCGATAGAAGGTAGGCCCTAGTACTACCCTTGAGGCCGTGGATCCTTTTTTCTCCGGTCCACTCTCCACGAAAGAAAGTGTCGAACTTTTCCTGTAAAGGTGAGGGCGTCATGGGGTAAAGAACCAACACAAACGGATCTTGGGTGTCCGAGCCTGACGGGCAGCGGAGTTTGTCTCACCGGCCTCCATCCGACTTGTCCATTTTTCCAAGGACCGTATCAAAGATTTGACCCTGATCCCGAGGTAGGCGGGTTTGTAGTTCTCGAGCCGAATGATCACCTGGCGGATCATGCGCACCGGTCCGGTGATCTCCCCAAACTCTTGGAAAATCCTGCACGCCGCTGCTAGCTGTACCAGCCCCTCCAGGAACGGCTTGTGCTCCTCATCGGTCTGAAGGTAAAAATCCTCCAGGGATTCGTGGCATTCGAAAAAGCGGCCAGCATTAAACAGGCCAATGCCTTCTTTTAGTCGGGCATCCATTTTTAGCAACCTAGGTGATTAAAAATTAATTTAGCAACTCTTCCCAAGTGGCTCAAGGGGAGACGGGGCGAGATTGCAAGAGATCAGCGCAGAGTGGGTTTTCGACCCATGGCCTTGAATTGGCATCTCTGTAATGAACATTGAATTATGCAATGCGCAGTTTTTTTTGTTGACATTTAGGTTCGGAGATATTAGGTAAATCCTTTGCCAGCTTCAGCACAAGTCATAGGGGCTGCGGGAAACCTGCAAGCAGAAAATAAATTATTAACTAGCATAAGGAGGTGAGGAATTATGACTAAGGCAGCTTTGATCGCCGCGGTGGCAAAGGCAACTAAGCTTAGTAAGAGGGCTGGAGGGAACGCTGTGGATGCAACCTTTGAAAACCTTGCCCGCGCCATCCGGAAAGACAAACGGTTTCAGGTGCCAGGGTTTGGTACTTTTTCGGTTCGTACCAGAAAGGCGAGGAAGGGAAGAAATCCTCAGACCGGCGACGTCATCAATATCAAGGCAAGTAAGACGGTAGGTTTCAAGCCTTCACCGTCATTAAAGAAAGGTCTGTAGCTCTTTACCATATGGCATCTCTGGCCACCATGGATTCATCATGGTGGCCTTTTTTTGTCTTTGGCTACGAACCTCCACGGACCTGCGGGGAGACCCGGGGGAACTGGGAATTCACAGCCCTTGATGGGGCTTAACGAGGCAAGTAGAATAGGGCTCGGGCCGATTCTGTGGGTGAGGAGAAAAGGGTGTCATCGAAAGGCAAAAAGATTTGGATGGACGGTAAGATTGTTCCTTGGGATCAAGCGAAGGTTCATGTCTTAGTCCATTCGCTGCACTATGGTACGGGTTATTTTGAAGGGATCCGCTGCTACCTTCTGGCGGATGGCCGCTCTGCGGTCTTCCGGTTGGCTGAGCACATTCGAAGGTTTTTTGATTCAGGTCAGATCCTGGGCTTTCCGCCTTCTTTTAGTCCAGAGGACATGGAACAGGCCATCCGACAGGTGATCAAAGGCAATGGTCTCAAGGAATGTTATATCCGCCCCATTGCCTTCGTGGGGGTGGGGGAGATGGGCCTTCATGCCCCGAGCAATCCCATTCATGTGGTCATTGCCGCCTGGCCATGGGGTGCCTATTTAGGTGAGGACGGGATCAAAAACGGGATTCGAGCAAAGGTGTCGTCTTACACTCGCCATCACGTCAACGTGGCGATGACCAAGAGTAAAATTTCTGGTAACTATGTCAATTCCGTGCTGGCCAAGAACGAGGTTAAGCAGGCGGGGTATGACGAGGCCATCATGCTTGACACTGAAGGTTATGTGTCCGAGGGCAGCGGGGAAAACATCTTCATTGTCCGTGATGGGCGAATCAAAACAACACCCAACACCTCCATCCTGCCGGGGATCACGAGGGATTCCGTGCTGACCATCGCTCGGGACAGAGGGATGCCGGTGTCAGAGGAGCGTTTTACCCGTGACGAGCTCTACATGGCCGACGAGGCCTTTCTCACTGGGACTGCTGCCGAGGTCACACCCATCCGTGAGGTGGATGATCGGAAAATTGGGCGTGGTTGCCCCGGAACAGTCACCCGGGACCTACAACGATCTTTTTTTGATGTCATTAAGGGAAAAGATAAAAAATACTCTGGCTGGCTGACCTACCTCTGAGCTCGGGTCGAAAAAGAGCTGCATCCCGGGCGAGCTCGCTCGCATTACCAGCCTCCGCAGAAAGCCGCGAGTGTAAACCCGTGGATGAATGCGAAGTGGGTAACGCTGCGTAACCTTGGCGGAGAAGGGTCTGCTGCGCCGGGTTCCGCTGAGTACTGTTGGAGTGCCGCGGCTTTGCTGCCGTTGGGCTCCGCCCATCTAGGAGCCATTTGGCCGTCAGAAGACAAAGAAACATGGTATCAGAACGGGAGCTCACCATAAGGGTGACTCTGCTTCCTCGGGACACCAACGCTGGGGGGACCATCTTTGGTGGAGTCATCCTGAGCCATATCGACCTGGCAGGTGGTATCGCCGCACAACGAAACGCCGCAAAAAGGTTCGTCACTCGGGCTATACGTGAGGTGGAGTTCATTGCGCCCGTCTACGTGGGGGATTTGGTGAGTTTCTACGCGCGGGTCATTCATGAAGGGAAAACTTCACTCACGGTGCGAATTGAGGTGGAGACCGAGCACCCTCGTCGTCCCGGGGTTCCCGTCAAGGTGACTGAGGCGGAGGTGACTTACGTGGCGATTGATGAAAGCGGAAAGCCAGTCCCCATAAAGTGAGCGTACTTTTTAAAATTCTTTGGATCGGTCGTCACGGGCTAGTATTGCCCTTTCGTTGGTATCATTTATATTTATCTAGGAATTCGTGGAAATCGGTAGTTTTCTTTTACTTTGGGGTTTCGGTGACACAATGGTTCGTCTGATAAAGAGGCCAACTTTCATTTCTCAGTAATTCCATGGCTACTCGGGAGATTGAACACACTG
>SMUX01362781.1_pt1 | contig 19847 bp, 19 predicted proteins | sample 2456431 | NCBI WGS metagenome assembly SMUX01 (sample SAMN11095930, study PRJNA526329) | marine sediment metagenome | biome: Marine sediment; feature: Surficial sediment; material: Deep marine sediment; isolation source: Hadal surficial sediment | place: Pacific Ocean | collected 2014-11 | depth... | reverse complement strand
CGTTGGCATAAGAATAAGTGTCAAAGCCTATTTCCCGCTGTGTCACAATAGACTTCTTGTGCTTATGGACAAATTCGATCGGATCCTCAACGGAGATGATATGACCACTCTCGTTGGAGTTCCGATGGTCAATCATTGCCGCCAGAGTTGTCGATTTGCCGCATCCCGTGGCCCCCACGACGAGGACCAGACCCCTCTTGGTCATCACGATATCCTTGATGATTGGCTGGAGACCCAGTTTATCGAGGGGAACAATCTCAACCTTGATCTGACGGATGACCAAACCAACATTACCCCTCTGGCGAAAAATGTTGACTCGGAACCTGCCCAGTTCCGGATAGAAAAGGGCCAGGTTCATCTCCATGGTCTCTCCGAACTCCCGCCTCTGCTTATCCTTCATGACGGAATAAGCCAGCGCATCAATCTGTTCGTTCGTTAACGCCTCATCCCCAACCGACTGGGTTGCGCCATTAATGCGGTACATGGGCGGGCTCTCCACCGTGAGGTAAAGATCCGAGGCTTCCCTCTCCACCATAACCTTGAGCAACTCTTGAATTTCCATAACAACCCTCCTGCCACTTTCGGACAACGGTAAGGTGCAACCCGTAAAGGTGTCTTCCCGTTTAGTGCTGCCACTATCTCAAGGACCTTGCCTGGGCGCCGATCCCAGCAGCCACAAGACCAAAGAGATTGGGGTTTGTGCTCTTGGACTGGGCCTCTTCCCTGGTCACAACGCCTTTCGAGGCCAAATCCACCAGTGCCATGTCCATGGTCTGCATCCCGACCTTCTGGCTCACCTGCATGGTCCCCGGAAGCTGATGGGTTTTTCCCTCACGGATGAGGTTTCGAATCGCTACTGTTCCGGTCATAATCTCCACGGCCGCCACCCTGCCCCCTCCCTTCTTCTTAAGCAGCGTCTGGGTGATGACCGCCTCGATGGACTCGGCAAACATGGTACGGATCTGGGCCTGCTGAGCCGGGGGAAAAACGTCAACGATCCTGTTCACTGTGTCGGGCGCACTGGAGGTATGGATGGTCCCGAAAACCAGATGCCCGGTCTCGGCCGCAGTCAGCGCCAACTGAATCGTCTCCAGGTCACGCATCTCCCCGACCAGTATGACATCAGGATCCTCTCGTAGGGCTGCCCTCAGGGCATTGGCAAAAGAGTGGGTGTGGGGCCCAAGCTCTCTCTGGTTGACCAGACATTTCTTCGATTTGTGGACAAACTCAATAGGGTCCTCAACGGTCAGGATATGGCCTTCAAAGTCGTCATTGATATAATCGATCATTGCCGCCAGAGTAGTGGATTTTCCCGAACCCGTCGGACCGGTAACCAGGATCAACCCTTTCTCTCTCTGACAGAGCTCCTTCAGAATCGGCGGCATTCCCAACTGGTCCAGGCTTAGGACCTTTGTGGGAATGGTGCGGAAGACAGCGGCCTCCCCCTTCCGCTGCATGAATAAATTAACCCGGAAGCGGGCCACATCTCCCATCTCAAAAGAGAAGTCCACATCATGGTTCTCTTCAAATGCCTTACGCTGCGCATCGTTCATGATGTCAAAGACCATGCTGTGAACATCTTCCTGGGTCAGTGAAGGATAGTCCAGCTTTTTCAAATCCCCATGGATGCGCAGCATGGGCGGCTCGCCGGAGCTTAAGTGGCAATCCGATGCCCCCTGCTCCACGGCAAATGCAAGTAACTGAGTGATATCCATTAAACCCTCCTATTTCACCGTTCTTGGAAGGAAATATAATACAGCCTGAGAATAGAACATGTAAAGTCAGCAGTCGGACTTACGAGAGAAGGCCCAGCACCCCTGAAAAAACGGCCTCTCATGAGCCTAAGCCCAGAAGGTTAAAACCAAATTTGAAGGACGTCCTGTCGGGATTTCTCGTGTGGTTAACGGAAACCCCGATGCTCCAGCACTCACACTGTGAGAGGATCTTAATCCCAGCCCGGTTACTGGTAAACCGCCTTTCCCGTGCATCGTAGTTGGAATTGTAGAGAAGCAGGAGATGATCCGTAAGATGATAAAGGGATCGAATGCTCACTTGCTCTAATATGCTTTTGCCACCCGAGCCGCATCGGGGGTCGAAGATACCCGGCGGAGGGGGACATATTGCTGGCGCACCGGGCAAGGGCGAGACGAGATTGGCATCTTCCGCCAGGGGGGCTAAAAATCCTTCTCGAATGAAGCGGTAGACCACACCCAATTGGTTGGGCCGCTTAAAGTCCCGGTCCAGGACGCGTCGGGCCAAGGGTCGGGGATCTGACAGCAAAAATCCTGCTGCGGCCTGTGAAAGCTGCCATGGTCCCGGATTGAACCCTGTATCAAACTCCAAGGTCAAATAATCGGCTGGGGTTAACCGCAGATTCATATCCAGATCGGAAAGGCTATCTCCCCCCTTTCTCTCCTTATCGATATCGTAGCTCATGGCGAGTCTTAAACTTCCCATCTCCCGCACTTCACCTCTCGCATGGGGAGTCAAGAGTTCCACATCCCGGTCCTTCTGGGGACCTAAAGGCCCCTGGGCAAATTTCCCCCAGAAACGGTTTGTCAAGGAAAACGTTAGAAGGTTTCTTCGGTTGATCCGATCCGTCCCATCCATGATGGGGATGTCCCGTTGGCTGCTACTTGAAATGAAGAGATAGCTCAACTCGGGCTCTACAACATGTTTGATCCTCTTCAGGGCAGGCCCATCCCAGGCATAAACCCGACCAACGGATGTCCCTACATTCCAGCTCAACTCGACAAGCTCACGCGAATTGTTGCGGCTATATTTTCCCCCTAGAGGCAGCTCAGTTATAGTGCCTCTAGCCGGACTGGCGTCATAAAGATGATACAGGGTCTCCCGTGGGGCTACGTTGAAAGAGCCAAAAAGGTAAGGAGGCAGGCGAAAGGGCAAGGTGATTTGCGGCCGCAAGTCCAAACGCAGCCCATCGGCCCCCTCATCTCTCAAATAGTTCACTCCCTCCACACGCCACTCCAGCTCCAGAGGTGTTTTTTTCAAGACCCTGCGGCCCCAAAATGACAGCTTGGGTGTCCCTTGGAAGGTAATATCATCCTCCTGAATAAAATCCTGGTAAAAGTCCCATTCACCTCGGACGTACGTATCATCCCAACTCTTGTAAAACCCGAAGCTGGAACGACCAAACCGGCTGGTTCTGATATTCCCCTCCTCAGTCCTGCTAAGATTAAACTTGTCGAACAATTCCCGCGTAAACAGATCATCGCTGAAGGCAGAAATATCGCTATAGGATATCCATCCTGAGGGGTTATAGTTTCGATGCGTCGCATTAACGCCCCAGCGGTTCTTGGGAATACCGGGGCTGGCGATAGTGGGATTCCCGACGTCAGTGTCTCCGTCTCGTAGTGACTCATTAAAGTAGGCGGCATTGACTCGCCCCCGCGTATTCTGACTGAATATTTTACGGATCTCCCCTATAATCCCCACCCGGGCACGCGTTTCAACATTAAACGTAAAGGTGGCGTCAGCGCTCTTGGAGATGGCCCAGAAAAAAGGCTGTTGGAATCTGAATCCCTCTTTCGATGAAGAACCGAAATTGGGGAAGAGCATACCGCTTTTCCGCTCGGTCCTTAGGGGGAAATACCCATACGGGAGGTAGAAGACCGGGATGTCAAAAACATGGAAGGTTCCACCCTTGATCGTCCCCACTCCATCCCGGCTAAGATCGATTTCCTCAGCGGAAATTCTCCAAGAAGGGGGACCGTCCTCACATAGGCAAGTTGTAAAGGACCCTTGATCGATATGATAAGCCTGTCCGGCAAACTTCTGAAAACGACGACCGCTCAGGCTGAGATTGCCCTTTTCTATAAAGACTTCCCCTTCTTCGATTTCGCCTGTCTCCTCTTCGAGGTTCAGGCGGAACGAATCTGCCTTCATTCTCCACTTTGGACCATCCACCGATACGTTCCCCTTGGCCTCTACCTGCTGAGTCGCCCGGTTGACTTTCAGCTCCTCGGCCTTGAAGATTGTCTCTCCTCGCCGGACCACAACGTTCCCCTTGGCCTCGACGACGTCTCCCTTTTCGCTGACCACTAAGGTATCCGCCGTCACCTTGATTTCTTCTTTCTCCTCCGGCGCTGCCGCCGGGGCGGCTTGCGTCACCTGGTATTCCTTGCCTTTCTCCTTAGGGCCTCCCCCAGAAACTGTGCTCCCAGACGGCCCCCGAGAACTTGGTTCCTTGGGAAGGAAGGTCACAAGCAATTGAGAGTGGTCCTCTATCCACGCCACCTGATAGGTCACGGAACGTAGGAGCCGAACCCGGATGGATGATCCCTCTCCTTCCCTCTCCAGGTTGACCGAGCGGACCAACTGATCGCCGGTTACCAGAGAGCGCAGCCTAGGAAATTTCCAAGACCGGCTATAGAGCCAAAGCTCTCCTAGTTTCCCGGACTGTGGAGGGATCAGCCTGTGGGTGAAATCAGCCTTACCGCTGAGGATTAAAGCGATCTGAGTGGACTCGGGCAGGGTTTGCAAGATGATCCGGCTCTCAAGGGAGACGGGGGGTGGATTGGGTATCTCCTCCGTGGAGCCGGGAACAGGAAATCCAGGGATAACCTGGGACAGCAAAAAACAGAGGCTTAGACCCCAGATTGTGAAAACCCTCTTTCTTCTCATACCTCTAAGAACCCACTTGCGACGCCCCCAGCCTTCAGGGTTTCTGACACCCCCATCCTGAGGAGCAACGGTCTGATGTGACCTAAAAGATAAAGCGAACCGGTCACGAGAATGGTCTGATCCTCCTCTGCACCTCCAATGAGAGATGCGATCGCCTCCGCCGGATCTTCGATGACAGTTACCGGCAGGTCTGCAGGAACGGCGCTGATGAGCTCTTCGGGATCTGCGCTCCGGTCCATTGGAACCCGCGTCAACATGACCCCACGAGACACCTTGGAGAGCTCCTGCAACATTTCGGACCAATCCTTATCCTTCACGGCACCAAAGAGGAGCTCGACCTTTTTGCCGTCCAGAAAATCCCGCACCTCCTCGACCAGCGCCTTGATACCCTGGCTGTTATGGGCCCCATCCAGGATCACCCTGGGGTGGTGTAAAATCACTTCGAAACGGGCAGGCCAGAAGACCTTCTCTAAACCCTCGCGCACCGCCGCCTCGCTCACATGGAAATCTCCGTGCGTAACCTCCAATGCAGCAAGGGCGACAGCAGCGTTGCCTTTCTGGTAAACCCCGCGTAAGGCGAGGGACAGGTCCGTCAAATTCCAGCGCATCCCTTCATAGTCGAATAGACCATCTTCTTTAAAGGCAAATGAAAAGTCCCGGCCAAAAAAATAACCCGACGAGCCTTTGACCTGCGCCATCGTCTCGAAAATCGCCGCGACATCGCGTGGCATAGAACCGCATATGAACGGAACTCCCGCCTTGATGATACCACCTTTTTCCTGAGCTATGGAGTGGAGATCAGAGCCGAGATAGGCCTCGTGGTCCTTGGAGATTGTAGTGATGATGGAAACCTCAGGTGTAACCAGGTTGGTGGCGTCCAATCTTCCCCCCAATCCTACCTCCACGACGGCCACATCCACCCTGCAACGACTGAAGTAAACCAAGGCCATCACTGTCACAAACTCGAAAAAGGTGAGAGAGATGCCTGCTCCCAACGAACGAACTCTGAGTGCCTCTGCCAGCTCCACCACTTCCTCCTGTGAGATCTCCTGGTCGCTCACCCGGATACGCTCGGTGAAGGAAACCACATGGGGAGAGGTGTACAGGGCAACTTTATATCCCTGGGCGCAGAGGATGCGGTGTAGCATTGCCGCCGTAGAACCCTTCCCATTGGTACCGGCAATATGAAAGACTCGATAACGACGCTCTGGATGACCAAAGAGAGACAATGCCTGCGCCACGCGGTGCAATCGGAGATCGATCTCGCCTCCGCGCAGATTAAAAATATAATCCAGGGTCTCTAGGTACGATGCCATCTCTTTTCTTTAACATCCATTCAGGTCAGCTATCAGCTTTCACACAGAGAGTGACGAGGACTAAGTGCTGAGCCAAGCGTTTCCCATACTCCGTCCTCAGTACTCATTGCTCAGTCCTTGTCTCTCATAAATGATTGCTAAGAGCTAAGTGCTGATCTTCTTAGCTTGTTTCATGGCCCGCTTGAGATGGGCCACAAATGCTGCACCCTGTTTCACCTTTTCCTGATTTCGTGTTTGCCTTTCCATGAGGTTAATCAAAGCGCTTCCCACCACAACGGCATCAGCAAAAGAGGCAATCCAAGCCGCCTGCGCTGGGGTTGAGACACCAAAACCAACCCCGATGGGCAGGGACGTGTATCGGCGTACTCGGGCCACTAGCTTCTCGAGGTTATCCTCAAAGTGACCCCGCGCACCCGTTACCCCCGTAACGGACACATAATAGATAAACCCTCGTCCCTCACGTGCAACCAACCTGATCCGCTCTACATCGCTTGTAGGGCCAAGGAGAAAGATCGTATTCAGCCCCCGCATCTCGGTCCATCGCTTCAACTCACCGCTCTCTTCTGGAGGAAGGTCGACGCATAAAATGCCGTCGACACCTGCTGCCTTAGCTTCTAACGTCAGTCGCCTGGTCCCATAGATGAAAAACGGGTTATAGTAGCCAAAGAGGATCAAGGGGATATCCGAGTACCGACGAAAATCCCGGACAACCCCTAACACGTCGGAGAGAGAGGTCCCCCCTCTTAGGGCGCGTTCCGAGGCACGTTGAATGGTCGGACCGTCAGCCATCGGATCAGAGAAGGGGACCCCCAATTCAATAGAGTCTGCCCCGCTCTGATCCAAGGCGCGCATGATCTTGAGAGTGGTCGCAAGATCGGGATCCCCTGCGGAGATAAAGGGGATCAATGCAGCCTCGCCCCGGCCTCTAAGCTCTGCAAACTTTGCATCAATGCGATTCATACTGAACTCCGTCCGAATGCAAAATGCAAAACGAAAAATGCAAAATTTGCAGGAGATGGAACTCAGAAGATAGAATACAGAAAATAGAATACTTTCTGGCTTCTGACTCGTGCATTCCGACTCCTGGAGTCTGACTACTGGATACCGGATTCGACTTTAAAGGATTTTGACTTTTGCGATTTGCAATCGTCATTTTGCCTTGGTTGAACGCTGTTCAATTTCCACTCCAAAATGACCTGCGACCGTGTCTATATCTTTATCCCCTCTACCTGAGAGATTAATAATGATGACCTCGCCTTTCTTCCGGCCCGGGGCGAGGCGAAGTACCTCGGCGACCGCATGGGCACTCTCCAGGGCCGGGATGATCCCTTCCACTTCTGCCAGTGTTTTCAAGGCCTCGATGGCTTCCCTATCTGTTGCTGAAACAAAACTTATACGCCCACGATCATAGAGGTAGCTCGGCTCCGGTCCAACTCCGGGGTAATCCAAACCAGGGGCAATGGAGTGGGCATGACGGATCTGCCCTGCCCCATCCTGAAGTAGATAGGTCATATTGCCGTGGAGCACTCCGACCTTTCCTCCAAGGATCGATGCAGAATGGCGGCCGGTCCTGAGACCCAATCCTGCCGCCTCCACCCCTATCATTTTCACCTTCATATCCTTCAAGAATGGATAGAAAAGCCCCATGGCATTGCTGCCACCTCCAACACAGGCCACCAGATAATTAGGGAGACGACCTTCCCTTCTCATGATCTGCCGTCTCGCCTCCATACCGATGACCGACTGAAAATCCCGCACCATCATGGGATAGGGGTGGGGACCAGCCACGGACCCGATAAGATAGTAAGTGGTGCGTACATGGGTCAACCAATCCCTCATGGCCTCGTTCATAGCATCCTTGAGGGTATTGGTCCCGGACTTCACGACCCTGACCTCGGCCCCAAGCAGCTTCATACGAATGACGTTCAGAGACTGGCGTTGGACATCCTCCATGCCCATGAAGATCTCACACCTCAGACCAAACAGCGCCGCTACCGTTGCCGTTGCGACACCGTGTTGCCCTGCTCCTGTCTCTGCAATGACCCTCCCTTTACCCATCCTGCGGGCCAAGAGGATCTGACCCAGAGTGTTGTTGATCTTGTGGGCCCCTGTATGGCAGAGGTCCTCTCGTTTGAGGTAGATCTTTGCCCCTCCGAGCATTCGAGTCAGCCTTTCGGCAAAATAAAGCGGAGTCTCCCTCCCGGCATACTCCCGCAAATAGTAGCGGAATGCTTGCCGAAAAGACTTGTCTCGCCGGGCAGCGATGTAGCTTTCCTCCAGCTCGATGAGAGCCGGCATGAGGGTCTCGGATACGTACCGTCCCCCATAGATGCCGAAATGCCCTTGGCGATCAGGAAGCCTTGGCTGCGAGAATGAATTCCTTGAGTTTCCCATGATCTTTGATACCGGGTCTTGCCTCGACGCCAGTACAGACATCGACCCCGTAGGGTCGGACCTGTTGCACAGCCTGCTCAACGTTTTGTACGTTTAACCCACCAGAAAGAATGAACCGACTTGCATCCAACCCCTCAATCCAACTCCAGAGAAAGGGAGAACCCGAGCCCCCATATCCAGGGGCCCAAGAATCCAAGAGATAGAAGTCCGCTGGAAATCCTTTAATGCCGGCCAAGGATGCCCGATCTCGGATGCGAAAGGCCTTGATAACCTCCAACCCCCATCCGCGACAGTACTCCTGGCTCTCGTCACCGTGAAACTGAATTCCGCTGAAGGCCTGTTCGCCATCCCCTTGGCAGCGAATGCTGAGAATCTCCATGACCTTCATCCTGGGTTCATCGACGAAAACAGCGATGCGACGAATATGCTGAGGGATCTCCACCAGGATCTCCCGAGCCCGCTCAGAAGGAAGATAGCGAGGGCTGGGAGGGTAAAAGTTAAACCCCAAGGCATCAGCACCAAACTCTACCGCCTTTAGGGCATCCTCGAAGTTGGTTATCCCACAGACCTTGACCTTAACCATAATAGCAAATAGGCCATCAGCAGTCAGTTTTCAGTTTCCGCAGAGAGTAATGAGGAATGAGTGCTGAGGGAAGAAGAAATTTTCTTCACTCAGTCCTGAGCCCTCATTGCTCATTCCTTCGCAAGAAGCTCTCTCAGTTTCGCCCCCGGATCCCGGGCGGACATCAGCGCCTCTCCTACCAAAAAGTTGTGTACCCCCAGACCCTCCAGCCTGCTTATCTGGTCCAGACACTCGATACCGCTCTCACAGACAACCATGATTCCACGTGGCAGCATTGGCATCAGCCGCTCCGTAGTCTCCAGATTCACTTCAAAGGTTCTTAAGTTGCGATTATTGATCCCGATCAAACAGGCGCCGGCTTTTAGTGCGCACGTAAGCTCCTCCTCTGTATGGACCTCGACCAATGAGTCCAGGCAAAGTGACCGGGCCTGCTCCAGCAACTCCCGAAGAAGCGTCAGATCGAGAAGAGCCATGATAAACAAGACAGCGTCGGCTCCGAAACTCCTCGCCTCCAAAAGTTGGTAACCATCCACAATAAAATCCTTGCGTAAGACTGGCAAAGGAACTTCCATCTTGATCTGCTCCAGGTAGAGTAGACTGCCCTGGAAAAAGCGCTCCTCGGTAAGGACCGACAGGGCGCAAGCCCCATTGGCGGCAAACTGCTTAGCGATTTTCACGGCATCGAATTCTTCCCGGATGAGCCCCCTGGAGGGGGAAGCCCGCTTCACTTCCGCAATGATGCAACGCGAGTCCCCCTGCAGACTCCTCTCAAAGCCCCTCGGGGGAAGGTGGAACAGGGGCCGATCCTTAAGCAGCGACGGGGGAGCTTCAAGTTGCCTCCGCACGATCTCCTTCCGCACATGGCCTGCAATCTCATCAAGAAACATGGATTTTCAGCTCTCAGCCTTCAGCAATCAACAATTGTGGTCCACCTGATTGCTGATCGCTGACTTGCTCGGTATTATCTGCCATTGGTAATCTGAATCAGCAAATCGAGCTTCTCCCTTGCTTTTCCTGATTCTATCGATTCCGAGGCCAGCTGCATTCCTTTGGCAACGGACTCCACCTCACCACTGACATAAAGGGCAGCTCCACTGTTGATCAGGACCACATCGCGCTTAGGTCCTTTCTCACCTTGGAGGACCCTCTTTAAAATAGCAGCACAATCCTCCGGGGTTCCCCCACGGAGATCTTCCAACCGACACCGCTCTAGCCCCAGCTCCTCGGGAGAGAGGGTATAGGTCGTTACCCGGTCATCGCGCAGCTCCGAAACCCTCGTAGGCCCACAGAGGGAGATCTCATCCAGCCCCTCCTCTCCGTGCACAACCATCGCGTTACAGGTCCCGAGATTTCTCAGGATTTCGGCCATCGGCTCGGTCAGCGCACCAGCGTAAACACCGACCAGAAGATGGGTCGCCCTTGCAGGGTTAGTTAGGGGGCCAAGGAGGTTAAAGATAGTCCGAATACCGATCTCGCGGCGCGGCCCAATCGCATACTTCATGGCCTGGTGAAGCAGGGGCGCAAAAAGGAAACCTATGCCGATTTTATCTATGCACTCTTCAACCTTTTCTTTGGGCACCTCGATTTTCACCCCCAGCGCCGCTAACACGTCCGCGCTACCAGAGCGGCTGGAAACGGCCCGATTACCGTGCTTGGCTATGGTCAGCCCAGCGCCTGCCACGACAAAGGCTACGGTCGTGGAGATGTTGAAGCTTCCACTTTGATCTCCGCCTGTCCCGACGATGTCGATGACACGGCTCGAGCGGACCATTACACGATCCGCTTTTTCCCTCATCACACGGGCAGCCCCTGTGATCTCTGGAACAGTCTCCCCTTTTACCCGCAATGCAGTCAGAAAAGACGCTACCTGAGAAGGGGTAGCCTCTCCCGTCATGATCTGATTCATGACCTCTACGGCTTCACTCTCCGTGAGATCAATTCCCTTGATCAGACTGGCAATGGCTCCTCGAATCTCCATTTAACGACTCCTAGCGATAATTGCCTTGGTGTATTTCTCCTTCTTCTGTAATGTCTCTAACATCCGCCTAGCTTGACCTTGGTTGTCCATGCGTCCTACCCGCACTCGATACCATCTAGGGCCATTTTTCTTGGTGGAAACCACATACGCATCATACCCCTTACTCTTGAGTTTATTGGTCAGACTGATCGCATCTTTTTGGCGCTTAAAGGCTTTGATCTGCACGGACCAAACAGGTCCTTCCCTTTGAATCCTTGGAACGGATCTTCTCTTCGCTTTCTTTGACAATGGTGGCGTCTTGCCTTCGGGGGAGAGTTTTGCCATTGCATCCTTAGCCTTCGGTGCTTTCTCGCCTGGCCGATTGCCCTTACCCTTCACCGGGGCACTTGCCCCCACGCTAGGAGAATTTTGAGTCAAGGTATCATAAAAAGTCATCTCCTCTTCGACCGGGGCTCCCGTTGCGAAGCTGGACCCTCGGGTTGGGGGCCGAATGGGGACTTTAGCTATAGGTTCCTCTTTTCCCCGCAGCTTTCTCTCCTCGATCTCCTTCCCTACATAGATGCCAAGAAAAAAAATGATCGCAGAGGTAAAGGTGAATCCGACTGCGAGAATTCCTAGTTGACCTCGACTAAAGTAAAACAAACCCCGGTCACTTGCTCTTCGGTTCTCTGCCATAAAAACTAACTAGCAGATGCCCCTTCTGGACTGCTCGTTCCCCCCTGGTCACTTTCCTGCGGGGAACGGGTAGCCATCCTCGATGGAGCCTGAAGTCCTAGTAAATGTAGACCTTTACGAATAACCTTCTGCACGCTTCGAATCAGTAGGAGACGGGCTCGAGTCAGGCTCATATCATCCGATAGGACCCGAGACTTATTATAATAGCGGTGGAATTGCCCCGCCAATTCAAGCAGGTAGAATGCCAATCGGTGAGGCTCAAGTTCCTTGACGCTCTCCTCGAGCACCTCGGTAAACTGAACAACTTTTTTGATTATCTCCATCTCTTCGGACAAAGCCAGTCTTTCCAACTGAACCTCTGCCACTTGTAGATTGTCACCATCGATCCCGCTCCGACGAGCCTGTTCGAAGATGCTCGCGATACGTGCATGCGCATACTGAACATAGAAAACCGGATTCTCGCTGGATTCCTTTTTAGCCAGCTCCAGATCAAAATCGAGATGGCTATCGGCCTTGCGCATGAGGAAAAAAAATCGCGCCGCATCGCTCCCGACTTCCTCTAATACTTCGCGCAGGGTTACGAATTCTCCCGTACGCTTGCCCATCCGAACCGGAACTCCACCGCGGGTTAGGTGAACCATCTGTACCAGGACCACATGGAGAAGCTGGGAATCATACCCCAGCGCCTGAATAGAGGCCTTGAGCCGACTCACATAACCATGATGGTCCGCACCCCAGACGTTGATAAGCTTCTTAAACCCCCGTTGGAGCTTATTTTGATGATAGGCGATATCAGAGGCAAAGTAGGTCAGGTCCCCATTGCTCTTGATAACTGCTCGATCCTTGTCATCCCCGTAGGAGACCGCCCGAAACCAAAGCGCCCCGTCATGATCATATAGAGCTCCTTGGGAGCGCAAGAAATTAATCGTCTGCTCGACTTCTCCACGGTTTCTGAGTTCCTCCTCGCTAAAATAGCCGTTAAATACGATACCAAACTCTCCCAGATCATCGCGAATCGCACCAAGCAGTGCCTCGCCTCCATAGCGGCTGAGAAACTGGATCGCTGTCTCCCTCTCCTCTGATAGAAACTTACGTCCCCACCGGTCTTTAGCCTTTACTGCAAGTTCCTTAACATAATCCCCCGCATACCCTTCCTGAGGGAACTCGTCTTTCTCGCCAAAAAGCTCCCGATAGCGGTAGTAGATGGAGAGCCCTAAATTTTCCATCTGTTTTCCAGTGTCGTTGACGTAGTACTCTCGCTCCACACGGTAGCCGACTTCCTCAAAGAGACGGGCCAGGACATCGCCAATAACAGCTACGCGTCCGTGTCCCACATGGAGAGGACCCGTAGGGTTGACGCTGGCAAACTCCACTTGAACTTTATCTCCTCTACCCAAATCCAAACCTGATTTTCTTCCCATCTCAATCTCTTTGAGCCGATCGTACCAAAACTTAGGGGAGAATGAGAAATTCAAGAAGCCCGGGCCGGCCACTTCTGCATGTTCTAATATCCCTTCTGGATCTTCCAGGTTTCTGAGGAGGGTTTCTGCAATGACGCGAGGCGATTTTTTCTGTTTTTTCGCCCAAACCAACGCCACATTGGAGGCCAAGTCGCCAAATTCTTTGTGCCTTGGAGGCACAAAAAGCAAAGGGGGGAGTTCTGTAATTTCCAGCCCTCCCCCCTTCGCCGTCTTTTTAATGGCTTGGGCCAAGAGATCCCTAAGGTAATCCTTCATTTTTCGCTTTATCCATCACCCAGTGCCCCTGGTCGTCGAGTTGCCACTAGAGATGACCTAAACTCTTCAATCTTTCCGAATAATTGTGCTTCAACAGCACCTCGAAGTACGTATTTATAACGCCTTTCTACTCCTCTAGTCAAGCAAGGAATACTTTCAGCATTATTCCAACCACAGTGACAAAAATTCGGGTGGGACCTCCCTGGCAAGAAACAATGGACCGGTGTGGTAGAAATGGATCCCATCGGCATGGGCAGCCTGGGATCTCACGATCAGAACAGCCGGAAGGAGGTCGCGTCTTTTTCCCACAGAGAGGGACTCCTCAATGGAGGAACTCAGATGCACATATTGCCGGCCACGCGGCCTAAGACCTGCGTGCAATATGGTTCTAGCCATGTCCCTAGCCGCACCATGATAGAGACGCTGAGGAGGCTCTACCATTTCGTTCTCAAAATCCACTGGGAAGGAATGGCCATATGTTGCCCGGACCTTTCCTTCCCACAGCTCAAAGCGTTTTTTGTCCGAGCCCTCTATGACCTCTAGGAGCTCCTCCTCTCTGACATCAGGAAAACGGTCCTGGACCCTCTCCACGAGCTCCCGCAAATAGACGAAGCCACGGTCATCGAAGCCTAGTAGTGGAATATCCTCAGCTTGGTGGCGGAGCAAAAAACTTAGAAAACGAGAGAGTCGCTCCAGGGCTACCATAACCGGTTACTAGAACACAGATAGCTGCAACAGTAATCCACTACGTTAGACTTTTTCCACTAACCCTGCAATCATCTCCGTCACCTTTTCCCTCACTTCACGGGGGACACTTATTCTCCTAAACTCCTCTCTTCTCTGCAGCGGTACGGTTGCGTCAAGGCCGACTTTGGTCATGAGATTGCCTTCCTTTTTAGAGGGGTCTATGGCGCGGGCTCTCAAGTTGGGGATCACCACCAGGTCTTCATCGCCTTGAAACCTGGTTGCGATTGCCCACTCGGTGTCTTTCGGATTATGAACGTCAACATCGTCATCCACAACAACCGCGTGCTTGATGTACGGGATTCCGGAAAGCAGAAAGTAGAGGAGTTGCCGCGGTTCGGCATCATGACCTTTACGGAGCGAGAGGACGACATGGGTTCGATTACTGGGTTGACTGAAAGCGAGGTCCTGCACGGGGAAACCTCTCTCACGAAGGATGTGAATGATCTCTGCCTCTCCAGCAGGTCCCCCGAGGAGCATGACTTCCCGAACCGTCGGATGCAGGACTTGGATGATGGGGTTCCTTCGGTGGGAGATCGCCGTCACCTCAATGACATGGCTATCATCGGAAAAATAGTAGCCCGAGGTCTCACCAAACGGTCCTTCCTTCTCCCGCACTTTGGGAAGGACTCTTCCCTCGATCACAACCTCGGCATGCGCCGGTGCCTCAGCATCCACCGTTTTACACTTCACCAGCTCGACCGGACTTCCCAGCAGGCTACTTGCTATAGCAACCTTATCCTCCCATGGCGTGCTCACGATGGAGGCAAGAAGTAGCACTGGATGGACTCCCAAACTGATGGCCACGTCCAAGGGTTTGCCCTTTCTTTCCGCCTCTGCCGCGAAGTGGGCAATCGGAGGATTGGAGAGGTGAATCCCCATCCTCCTCTGCCCCTTGATTTGGAGCCTGTGGAGCCCCATGCTCTTGAGGCCACTCACAGGGTCTTTGCCGGCAACGATGCCGCAGGTGATGTAAGCTCCCCCATCTCCCTCATGATAGGTAGGAATGGGTAGGGTAGCGAGGTCTACCCTCCTCCGTTCCTTGATCACTACCTGATGGACTGGGCCATTTCTTACCCTTCGAGGCTCGACCCTGCAGGCCCGTCTTTCCTGGTAGGTCTCTAAAAGTTTCCCCTCACTTTGAAGGTCAAAGGCTAACCCCAGCCTTTTTCTCGTGCCGACGAGATTTCCAACCACTTGGATCGAATGGCCTTTAACCTGTTCAAAGAGAAGGGCCGGTCCTCCCCTCTCGTCGAATTGACGCAAGAATTCCGAGACCTCGAACCGCAGGTCCACTACCTCGGGAACGGATAGGAGTTCTCCGCTCTTTCTGAGAAGGTCTAAAAAATATCTGAGATCTTTAGCTGCCATTCCGCCTCCAAACTTTTCCGGACAACAAGGGCTGCTCGTTAATTCAAAAGGGGAGAGTCCCCACCCGAACTGCACCCGCAAGCCAAAGTCCTTGATAAAAAGCAGGAAATGTTTTTTAGCACGGGATAGTGGCCTTGATTGGGAGGAAGCAACCCTGGACCTGATCCGCTGTCTAATCCACCACCTTTACCCCTGCGGGCCACAGAACCAAGACTACGGTCTCTCCGATTCCACGAGGAGTATGAACCGACTTGGGATCAAGATAGACAATATCCCCCTCCCGGTAAACCCCACATTCATCACTGATCTCGCCTTTAAGGACCAAATAGATTTCCCCGCCAATATGCTCGTGTTTCAAAAAGGCGGCTGAATCGGCGTCGGCCCGGACACGGTATAGCACTAACTCGCTCTTTCCCTCGCGTGCTAGCCTGGACATGAAGAGTCCGTTTCCGAAATCTTTCCACTGCAGGGCCTCTAGAGCCCCCTCATTCAATTCGATTTTGACAAAATCCTTTAGAGATTGTCTTAGCAATTTCGTATTCCCCCCTTCTACTGGAAACCTAATTTATCACGCCCACCTGCCCCAATAAAAGGTTCTCCTGAGGTTAGGCTCAATTAATTTGTTGAGGAGACACCTCCAGCTGTCGGAATCAGGAGGTCAGCCTGCACATAATTTTACGGGAACCGATCTGGCAGCTATTGCCAGGGGAGCAGACATTACCAGGGTGGCTCCTGTGTCTCTACTCTGGAAAAGCTGGAGGAGTTCATGGGTCAGGCTATGGCGCAGGACGGCCCCCCTGGTTAATGTGGCCGAGGTGGAGAAAAATGGCGTGCACCACGACCTACGGTGATGATGTAGGAAAACCTGATGCGGTTTTGAACGACCTTTGACTGGCTACCGCAAAAGCTGCAGAAAATGACCGGCACTCTTTTTTGCTTATGCTGCGGCTTCCGGCTCAGCCTCTTTTTTCGGTCGGCCTTTCCTTGTGGTGGGTCGTCTCTTGCGCTTGCTAGCAGTGGAGGTGGGCTCAGCCTTCAAGACTTCTTGTTCGGGAATGACCTCTATCAAAGACAGGGGCGCGTTATCCCCCCTTCGCAACCCGATCTTCACGGTACGGGTATAGCCCCCCGGACGGTCTTTAAAACGCGGGCCTAAGATGTTAAAGACCTTTCTCACCACAGCCTTATCCCTAATCACTGCCAAGGCTTGGCGCCGTGCATGCAGGCCTCCTTCTTTCCCCAAGCTGATCATCCAATCCGACCAGCGTCTAAGCTCCTTAGCCTTAGGATCGGTAGTCTCGATACGATCGTGACGCAACAAGGAAGTCACCAGATTGCGCATCATGGCTGAACGGTGGCTGGGACTACGGTTGAGCTTTCTTCCCTTTTTCAGATGACGCATTATCTAAGCTGTCTCTTTCTGCCTCACCTGCCTGCTTCTGTCGAGCTCCTCTCGAGAGGGGAAAGAGTCCAATTTCATCCCTAGCTCCAGTCCCATTTCCCGGAGAATTTCTTTGATCTCATTCAGAGATTTACGGCCAAAGTTTTTAGTTTTCAGCATCTCCTGCTCGCCCTTTTGGACAAGCTCCACAATATATTTGATATCGGCGCTCTGCAAGCAATTTTGGGAACGAACCGAAAATTCTAACTCGTCCACGCTGCGAACTAGATTCTCATTCAGGGGCGCCGTAGCAGGTTCCTTTCGAGTCTCAGAATCCTCTGGTTCTTCTTCAAAATTGATGAAGACGCTAAGCTGATCCCCCAGGAGTTTGGCTGCATACGCCACCGCATCTTCCGGTTTCACACTGCCATCCGACCACACCTCCAAGACCAAGCGGTCATAATCTGTCCGCTGACCAACCCGAGCATTGGTGACATGAAAATTCACCCTCTGGATCGGGGAGAATATCGCATCCAAAAAAATCGTATCCACCGGGACCCCTTCCTCCTTATTACGTTCCGCCGGCACATAACCTCGCCCCATCTTTACGACCATCTCGATCTCAAGTTTCCCCTCCTTGGACAGGGTGGCAATGTGGTGCTCTTGGTTGATGATCTCCACATTGGGACCTGTTTTGATCTCCCTTGCCAGGATCTCCTTTGGCCCCTTGACCTCCAGTTTGAGACTCTCCTGTTCCACGTTGAGCAGCCTAGGATAGACTTGTTTCAAGTTGAGGATGATATCCGTCACATCCTCGGTAACTCCAGGGATGGTCGAAAACTCGTGGAGAACCCCCTTGATCCGGATCGAGGTAATGGCCGCCCCCATCAAGGAGGAGAGGAGGACTCTCCTTAAAGAGTTGCCTATCGTCTGGCCGAAGCCCCTTTCAAAGGGTTCTCCGACAAACTTGCCATAAGTAGAGGTGAGGCTTTTATCGTCCACCTCAAGCTTATTGGGTTTAATTAATTTACTCCAACTCCTATACATACTGTCTCCAATTTTTAGAGAGTTACTTAGAATAGAGCTCGACAATCAATTTTTCATTAATCGTCGCCGTAATCTCACTACGCGTGGGTAGAACATTAACCTTACCAGTATAAGCTTCTCGATCGACCTCTGCCCACTCTGGAACACCACGTCTCTGGGCCCCGTCCATGGCGGATATGATCCGGCCTATTTTCCTGCTTTTTTCCCTAACCGAAATCACATCTCCCGCACGGACAAAATAGGAGGGGATGCTCATGCGCTTCCCGTTAACCAGGAGATGCTTATGCGTAATCAACATACGAGCATCGGCACGTGAGCTGGCGAAACCGAGTCTGTAAGTGACGTTATCCAGCCGTCTCTCCAATAGCACCAAGAGGGACTCACCCGTAATCCCTTTCGCCTTCACTGCCAGGTCAAAGGTGCCACGAAATTGCTTTTCCAACAGGCCATACATGCGTTTGACCTTTTGCTTCTCACGTAACTGAATGCTGAACTCGGTAAATTTCGGCCGCCTCTGCCCATGCTGACCCGGCGGGTAATTCCGCCGCTCGATAGCACACTTGTCCGAGTAACATCGCTCTCCTTTCAGAAAAAGCTTGAGATTCTCCCGCCGGCAAAGCCGGCAAACCGATCCGAGATATCTAGCCAATGACCACTCCTTTTTTTATGTTCTTCTCCGCTTTGGTGGACGACAACCATTATGGGGGATCGGAGTCACATCTTTTATCAGGCTGATGTTCAATCCTGCCAGCTGGAGAGACCTCAAGGCAGAGTCTCGTCCGGATCCCGGTCCCCTAACAAAGACCTGTACCGAATGCATGCCATGATCCATAGCTTTTTTTGCGGCACTATCGGCGGCCTGCTGTGCTGCAAAAGGGGTCCCCTTTCGGGATCCCTTGAATCCCATGCTACCCGCACTCGACCAGGAGACGACATTTCCCTTGGTATCCGTAATCGTGATTATGGTGTTGTTAAAGGTCGAGTGGATGTGGGCAACACCTTCTGAGATGTTCTTCCTCCCCCTTCTCTTCCTTACACTCTTCCCCTCTGTTTTCGCCTCTTCTTGCACTTCCGCCTTTTTCTCTGTCGGGTTCTCGTCCTCTCTTGCCATGACTTCTCCTAAAAAATTAAGCGCCCAGCGGTCGGCGTCTAGCCACCTATTACCTTTTCACTGTCTGGAGCTGACGGCTGAATCCTGAGTGCTGAATGCTATTTCCCTTTGCTCGGGGCGAGCTTCTTCCCCGCCACAGTTTTGCGTGGTCCCAACCTAGTGCGCGCATTCGTATGAGTCCTCTGTCCCCGAACCGGCAAGCCCCTTCGGTGCCTCAATCCCCGGTAGGATCCTATCTCGATGTGCCGCCTGATATCCCCCGCTATCTCACGCCTGACGTCCCCTTCCACTTTTAACCCCTGATCAATGATCCTACGAATCTTGACAACATCGTCATCGGAGAGATCGTCGCTTTTGGTATCAAAGCGAATCTCGGCCTCTTGAAGGATCTTCTGCGATGCACTCCTTCCAATTCCGAAAATATAGGTGAGTGCAATTTCCATTCTTTTGTTCTTGGGTAAATCCACTCCTGCTATACGTGCCATCTGATCCTCCCAATTGGTAAAAGATAATTAGCCTTGTCTCTGCTTATGCCTGGAATTGACACAGAGCACGCGGACCACCCCTTTGCGGCGTACGATCTTGCACTTGTTGCATATCTTCTTAACTGATGCCCTGACCTTCATGGTTGTTTATCTATATCAAAGCGAACGGCTAATAGTCCCAGCCCGCCCCCACGAGTAATTTTTCACTGTCATTTGCCTATCTCTCACGGTAGACGATCCTCCCCCGACTCAAATCATAAGGAGATAGCTCGATTTTAACCTTATCTCCGGGCAGGATTTTGATATAGTGCATGCGCATCTTCCCTGAAATATGAGCCAGAACCTTATGCCCGTTATCCAGCACTACCCTGAACATGGCATT
>SMUX01205697.1_pt1 | contig 19861 bp, 18 predicted proteins | sample 2456431 | NCBI WGS metagenome assembly SMUX01 (sample SAMN11095930, study PRJNA526329) | marine sediment metagenome | biome: Marine sediment; feature: Surficial sediment; material: Deep marine sediment; isolation source: Hadal surficial sediment | place: Pacific Ocean | collected 2014-11 | depth... | reverse complement strand
CATCAGACGGATACCCTGTTCCACAAGAAAAAAGTTTTTATGGGGTTCCTCTTCGGAGGTGAAGCGGACAACCACGCCATCAATACCGTTCCGAAGGAGACCCTGGTGCGCGTTTCCAAGGCCGAGGACGGCGGCATGGGCGGTATGGGGATGTGGAAGCCGGCAACGACCGGTTTCACGCCAGACAACGAGAGTGATTTTATGAAGCGCTATCTCACCGGCGAGCTGACAAAAGTCAAAAAGTAAATCTCATGGAGAAATGCGATGCCCTATAACCAACCTGATCCGACAGATCCAAACGTCTTGGTAGGCGTTGTCCTGCCAGGCAGCGCAGAGGCGACCCGCGAGATGGCATATGTCTTCGCTGAAGAATATGCACGCATGGGCTACGACGGGAATCGCCTCCTGGGCCTATTCAAAAATCCGTTCTACACCGCCGCCCACGACGCCTATCGGACCCTGGGCGAAAAGGCGGTCCAAGCCATCATCGAGGAATGTATCGGCGCCTGGGGTGGCGTACGTTTTGTTGATCGTGACGGTGGAAAGGAGACTGGAAGATGAGTCAGGTCTACAACTGGCATCTCGGCCGCAAGATGGACTACCCCTTTGAGGCTGCATATCCGAAGCGGCAGTTCGCCTTTGTCTTTAATATCAACCGCTGCATCGCCTGCCAGACGTGCACCATGGCATGCAAGTCCACATGGACATTCAGCAAGGGTCAGGAGCACATGTGGTGGGCCAATGTCGAGACGAAACCCTATGGGGGCTATCCTCAGTTCTGGGACATGAAGATCCTTAAGCTTCTCGAAGAGGCCGACCCCGATGGGCAACGATGGACAGACAAGCCCGCAGGGAATTCAAAAGCCCCCTACGGACGTTTTGACGGACAAACCATTTTTGAAGCCAGGAAGATGCTTAAACCAGGGAGCTCACGTGTGCTGGGTTATCTCCCCACCGATGAGGAGTGGAACTTTCCGAACATCTATGAAGACAACCCAGTCGGCAAGAAAGGGGTGCCCAACCAATTCGACCAAACCGGGGTAGAGCTGCCCGTGCATAAGACCTGGTTCTTTTATCTGGCGCGAATCTGCAACCACTGTACCTATCCCGCCTGCCTGGCGGCCTGCCCGCGTAAGGCCATCTACAAGCGCCCCGAGGACGGCATCGTCCTTATTGACCAGAAGGAGTGTCGCGGCTACCGCAAGTGCGTAGAGGCCTGCCCCTATAAAAAGGCGATGTATCGCGGCAATACCCGGGTCACGGAGAAATGCATTGCCTGCTACCCGAGGGTCGAGGGAAAGGATCCAGAGAGCGGCGGCCAGCCGATGGAAACCCGCTGCATGGCCGCCTGTATCGGCCAGATGCGCATGCAGGGCCTTGTCAAGATGAGCCAAGATGGCACCTGGGCCGAAGACCGCCACAACCCCCTCTATTACCTCGTTCACGTGGCCAAGGTGGCATTGCCCCTTTACCCACAGCTGGGCACACAGCCAAATGGCTATTACATCCCACCTCGATGGGTGCCGAGGGATTATCTGCGGCAGATGTTTGGTCCGGGTGTGGACGGGGCGATCGAGCGCTACGCCTATCCGGACCGGGAGCTCCTGGCAGTCCTTCAACTCTTTCGGCGCTCCAACCTGATCATCTTCCGCTACGAGATCAAGGAGGGGCCCAAAATATATGAGGGCACACTGCGCGGCCACAAGATAACGTTGTACAACGACACGGTCATCGCCTACGGCCAGAACGGTAAGGAGATCTTCCGTACGACAGTTGAAGAGCCGATCTATGTGAGATCAGCCCAGCATGCCAACTCGATATGAAGATGTCAGCAGGATCATACATTGCAAAATGAAAATTGCAAATTGCAAAAGTCAAAATCTCTTGAAATAGAATCCAGGTGGCAGTCTCCGGAAGCCTCTCCTGCTTCTGAAGTCTGATTTCTATCTTCTATTTTTCATTTTGCATTTTGCACTTTGCATTGGAACGATGTTCCCTATACCAGGAGATCCTTATGCAAGCACATGTTCTAGAAGGCAACCCACGGATCAGTGAAGTTGATCTGGCCCTCTGCCGATCTACTCTCTACAGCGCAGTAGCGCTCGGCTTTCGACCTCCCTCGGAGGAAACCCTGTCTCGCCTCGCCTCCCAGGAAGGCGCAGAGGCCCTGGCTGACGCCGTTGCCGTGTTGGATGCAAACCCTGAGTCGGAACTGGTCTGTGCCGCCAGAACTCTCGCTAAGACAGAGGCGGCAACTGTAACGGAGCTCACCGATTCATTTAACCGTCTCTTCGGCCATACAGCACGCGGACCGGTGCCCCTCTACGAGACCGAATACGGGATTGATGCGCCCTTCCAACAACCGCAGGAATTGGGGGATCTAACGGGCTTTTACCGGGCATTTGGCCTAACCCTGAACCCGAAGGAGCACGAACGGGCAGACCACGTGAGCTGCGAATGCGAGTTCCTCTCCTTCCTTGCCCTCAAGGAGGCCTATGCACTGGAACGGGGGGACATCCCCATGTTGGAAGAGACACGCAAGGCTACACGTTTGTTTCTCCAAAATCACCTCGGGCGTTTCTTAGCCGCCTTCGCCAATAAGCTTGCCCAGGAGGATCAGAACGGTTTTTACTGCACCCTAGGGAACCTGTGCTTACCGTTTGTCACTCAGGAGTGCGCCCGACTCGGAATACCGCTGGGCCCTAAAAGATTGAGTATGCGAACAGTAACCGATGACAAGGTACCGATGGGGTGCGGCGATGGCGCAGAATGTCCGCTGATGCCCGGATCCACCAACCCGGAGGAGGCCGAGTGATAGAGAAGGGAGAGACCGGCCTCCCCGTGCGCTACGATCCCCTCCTCATCGAGGAGGCGGTTTTTCTCGCCCTACGCGGACACCCGGATGCCAAACGCTATCACCAAAAGCGCGATCGTCTCTATGAAATCAGCGACCCAGAGGAGCGCGAGAGGTCCTTTCAGAACCTCCACCAAGCATGGTTTTCTCGCTTAGGGTTAGCCAGCCAGATCGAAAAGGCAGTCGCCGAACGGCACCAACTCAACTCCACTGTAAAAACCTGTGTGATCGCCCGGGCCACAAGCAAGAAGGAAGAAGGGGCCGAGCTCTTCGTCAATCCAGATGAAGGGCTTAGTGGAAAAGAGCGCCGCAACGTGCGCATCCTGATATGTCCCGAATCTTTCCTAGAGTCTCCTCCACTCCTGTTGACCTTCCTCCGTCATGAACTCCAACATATTACGGATATGCTCGACCCGGGATTTGGCTATAACCCAGCACTACCGGCGGTAGAAGGCGGCCCAACCTATGATCGCCTACTCCAGAATCGCTACTGCGTTCTGTGGGACGCAACGATAGATGGCCGCATGGTCCGGCGGGGATGGGCCCCGGAGTCCATCCGCGCTGAGCGACTCAACGATTTTGCCCAGGCCTTCCCCATGTTGGGCGACGAGACTGGTCAGCTGTTTGGTCGATTCTTTGACCAGCAGCCACACACTCACGCTAAACTCATCGCCTTTGCTCGTGACCCCAGGACCACTTTAGCAGGCTCACAGGAAGGGCCGCATCCGGGTGGCCGCTGCTCCCTCTGTAGATTTCCCACGTATGTCTTTGAGCCAAATCCTGAGTGTTTGCCTGCTGAGGTAATCTCTCAGATCTGCCAAGACTTCCCACAGTGGCGTTCAGACCATGGTCTTTGCGAGCAGTGCGCGGATCTTTACAAGGGCCGCACCCAATTCGAGAACGCTCAATTCCCTTTTTAGAAGGCCTCGGATCTCCCGACGCCTGAAGACCAGGGTTAACCCCGATCCGAAATTAATCAGTCAAAGAAATCTTCCCTGATGATCATCAGACCGCGACAAATACCTGTCTCAAGCATGAATCAGCAACTCACCTTTAGTGGTGTTGCAGACCGACGATCGAAATGCCGGCAACTAGTGTCCTAAGCCACTCAACACCGGAAATCCCTAGATTATTTTTTCGGATCGGGGTTAACACTGTAACGACAATAGCTGTATGGTGGGAATGGCCAACCGGTCATTCTACAGCGCTAATACCTCGGCGCGAAGTTCTGGATCAGCCGAGAAACGAAGGACGGCCGACTTGAGTCTTTGCCTCTGTACACTGGCTGGGACAATGAGATGGCTTAAGGTCCTAGCTATCTTCGGACCACCCAAACGGAGAAGTTTGCCATAAATGACATCGAGCTCAGAGCTCTCCATCTCCAGGGCAATTTTAAAGGCCTCCTCCATAGTTATCGAGCGGGTGCCCTTCCTGAGATAGGCATTAATTCGTTCCTTTAGCTCATCTGCCTTTTCCTGGCTCAGGCTGGGGTCCAGTGCTTCATCATCATAGTTCGCGATCAATTCCTTACAGGCGAGAAGAGTGGCCGAGTGCTGCTCTTCATCCAAGGCCATCTGCCACCAGAAGTCCCTCAGCTCTGGGTGCTGGAGAAAGAGGTGAGAAAATCGAAAATAGACCTTCCCCGCAAGCCGCTCGATCTCGGCGAATCCCTCCAGAGGATCGAATCGAGACTGAGAATCCACAATCTGTACTTCTACCCTTTTTCTAATCTCCGCCTTAAAAACTCAAGGATCTCAACATGCTTTTCCGAATCGCGGATAATAGACTGCAAGAGCAGTACAAAGACACCGTAATAGTAGCCTTTGCTCGACTTCATCAGTTTCTTATAGTCTTTGATCCCTTCCTTCTCATGCTTAATAAAATCCGCCGTAACCTTTAGCAGCTCTTTGTTCTCCTTTTCCTCATCGAGCTCGCCAAAGCCTTGAAGGGCATCCTCCTGCTTGGTCCAAGTGAGGTCGCCCTCTAGCGTCGAGACTATGGCATGAATGGCCGCACGGTGTTTCTCTTCATCGGAAATGATGAGGTCAAGGAGGAATTTAACAAGGGGATTCTTCGATCTCTCAGCGATCTCCTTATACTGCTTGATGAACTCTCCCTCCTGTTCCTCATGGTACTCAAATTCGTTCATCAACTGCTCTACCGCGGAAATTTCAGGAGTCGACGGGTCAGCTAAAGCCTGGGGCCCATAAACCATATAAAATTCTGACAAAGGAACTTTTTCCATCGATCTTCTCCTCTCTTAAAGATATTTCCTGGCTCTCATTACGAGAAATTCTCTGCTCTCGGTTTTTTACATAAGCAAGTGATGTGCCAGGCAAGAAGAGTCCGCAAAGGTATCTATCACCAACTATAAAATCCAAGAATTAGGAATATTTACGAATTCGTTTCTCAATCTTGGGAAGACTCATGCCACAACCCACAGCTTTCATCTAAATCAATACCGACAATTCGGTTGGCATATAACTTGCGGCAAAACTATTCAACGAACGGATTGGAACGAACAACCGTTCGAGCGGAGCCGAGACGAAATGACTTCCGAGAACTTCGTTGATCGATATAGAGAGCTGATAGAAGATCCAACTTTCAGCAGGATCGTGGAATGGAAGGCAAACCACTCTGGCTCAAAGATTATCGGCTGCTATCCGGTTTACACCCCTGTGGAGCTCATCCATGCAGCCGGAATGTTGCCAGTAGGGATCCTTGGGGGAGGCAACCGTCTCGAGATCGCCCATGCCGACTCCCGTTTCCAGTCCTTTATTTGTTCTATTGTCAAAAGCACATTGGAGCTGGGTCTGACCGGTAAACTCCACTTTCTGGATGGCATCGTGTTTCATTCGATCTGTGACCCCGCAAGAAATCTGGCGAGTGTCTTCCAGCGCAACTTTCCTCAGATGATGGTGGAGTTTATTCACTTCCCGCAAAATATGGTCTCCCCTCACACGGTGAAGTACTTGTCGGCGGAATACCGACGGATTAAATCCGCATACGAAGGGCTTGCCGGAAAAGCCGTTACAGACGAGGCCCTTCGGCAGAGCATACGCATCTATAATGAACAGAGAAAGTTGATCCGAAAGCTTTATCGCATCCGCAGCGAAAAACCGCACAACCTGTCGACTGCCGAGTGTTATGTCCTCAACCGCATAGGGACCCTGCTCCCTGTTGAAGAGCACATAGCCATTGTCAAGGAGGCCATCGCCGCGATCAACCAAAGGGATGAAAAACCCAAAGACCGTATCAGGGTCATTCTTGAGGGCTCCTTCTGTGAGCAACCACCGCTGGAGCTGATCGAGGGGTTGGAGGCCGCCGGATGCTACCTACTGGATGATGACTTCCTGCAGGGTTGGCGCTGGTTCTTGAAAGACATCCCTTTGGACGGGGAACCTATCCAAAATCTGGCACGTGCCTACCTGGACCATAGCGTGTTTTCCGGCGTCAAGCATGATCTCAGAGAACCCAAGTCCAAGCACCTGATTGACAAAGTAAGGGAGACAGGGGCAAACGCGGTGATTATCCTTGCGGCCAAGTTCTGCGAGCCTGCCCTCTTTGACTACGCACTCTACCGGCAAGCCCTGGAGCGTGAAGGGATTCCACATCTCTACCTCGAGTTTGAAGAAAAGATGTGGATCTTTGATAAGTCCAGAACCGAGGTCGAGACCTTTGTCGAATCGATGCTTTTCGACTAGGAGGATGTGATGGCAAAAACTGCCGATGCTGAAAAAACAACTTATCAGGGCCAGATCCACCTCCTGCAAAAGGAGCTGATGGGCCGTTACTTTGAGAGGCTCACCCGTGCGGACGAGACGGGGGAGGGCAAGGCTGTTTACATGATGATCAGCGGCAACCCCGTGGAGCTGGTTCAGGCCTTCGACATGATCCCGGTCTACCCCGAGGTCAACGCCCTTCAACTGGCGGTCAAGAAGGTGTGCCTTCCATTTATCCTGAAGGCAGAGGAGCTCGGCTATTCGATGGACAATTGCGCCTATGTAAAAGCGGATATCGGCTTTTTTCTAAGCGGCCGCAAGGGCCCATTTGGTACGATCCCCCTCCCCTCTCTGATTCTATGCAACTACGTAGGGTGCAATGTCTACTTACAGTGGTTCGAGCACCTGGCAGAGTACTCGCAGAGGAAAATTTATAACCTGGATATCCCTTTTAATCGTGAAGCATCAGGAAAACCCAGCCCGGCGGATATAACCTACGTGGTCCGACAGCTCGAGGAGGTCATTGAACTATGTGAGAAGATCACAGGGAAAAGATTCGACTACGCCAAGCTGCAAAGGATCGTTGCCCTTTCGGGGGAGACGGGAGAGATCTGGTCTCGCATCAAATCCTTGACGAGGCATGCCCCTGCTCCTTTTGACGCCTATTTCGACTCGGTAAGCATGATGGCCCCTCTTTACTGCCACAGGGGCACCGAGGAAGGACTCAGGTTTTTTGAGGTAGCCCTCAAAGAGATGGAGGAGAAGGTCCAATTGGGAACGGGGCCCCTTCCTGAAGAACGCTTCCGCATTGTGATCGAAGGTCCTCCTCCCTGGCCCTATCTGCGGGCATTCCGTAACCTCTTTTCCAAGTGGGGGGCTGTCGCAGTGGCCTCAACCTACTCCACGGTGGGCGGGTTATGGGAGTTCGGTTTCAAGCACGACTCCATGCGGCCCTTGGAGTCCATTGCGGAACACATGCTGGAATGGAACCTCTGTAACCGCAGTTTTCTCCAACGCTACGACCAGATCCGTCGGTACGTGGAGGAATGGTCGGCCGATGCCCTGGTGATCCATTCTGTAAAAAGCTGCCGCCTCTTTTCCGCAGGACAGGGCGATATGCGGGAATACTTTACCAAGGAGCTGGGCATCCCCACCCTGCTCGTCGAGTCCGATATAGAGGACCCACGATACTACTCGGAGGCGCAGATGAAAAATCGGATCGATGCGTTTTTTGAATCCCTGGAACACAGGAAAATCTTGCAAAGCGCCCAAGCCACCGGAGGAACGGCATGATCTACACTGCGGGTATTGACGTCGGTTCCGCCCAAACGAAAGGTATCATCATCAATGACAGGCTGAAGATCGTCTCCAGAGTGCTGATCGACACTGGCGCCTATGTCACACGGGCAGCCGAGAGGTGCTTCGACGAGGCCTTGAAGCAACCCGGACTGAGGCGAGAAGATGTGGCCTATGTAGTGGGGACAGGTTACGGGAGGTACAAGGTTACCTTTGGCGACACCCAGATTACCGAGATCAGCTGCCATGCGCGCGGGGCGAGTTATATCTTTCCCGGCACGCGGACAGTCATCGATATGGGAGGGCAGGACGCCAAGGGGATCAAGGTGGGAGAGGGAGGAGAAGTGAAGGACTTTGTCATGAACGACAAATGCGCTGCAGGGACGGGCAGATTTCTCGGCAATGCAGCCGATGTCTTGAGCCTTTCTCTGGACGAGATTGGTAAACTCTCTCTTCTAGCCAAATATCCGGTGCGCCTCACCACTGTGTGCACGGTCTTCGTCGAATCGGATATCATGTCCTACCTCGCACAAGGGAAAAAGGTAGAAGATATTCTGGGGGGGGTGCATAGTGCCATTGCTGCCAGGACCATCTCCCTGGTCCGGCGCGTCGGAATCGAGGAGGAAGTGACTTTTACCGGAGGAGTCTCACGCAACATAGGCATGGTCCGGGCCCTGGAGGACAAACTTGGCATGAAACTCAACGTGAGCCCGGAGTCCCACTTCACGGGGGCCCTGGGGGCAAGCCTGTTTGCCCTAGAACGGGTCTCAAAACAATCAGGAGCCAAGGACAAGGATGAAGCTCAAGTAGGAGCGGTCTGAACATTGATCGATCGTCCCTTAACAACCGCTCACCCATCACTATTTTAAAGGAGGTACCATGTCGTTCGTTGCAGGCATCGATATGGGCGCTAAATCCACCAAGGTCCTGATCCTGGACGAGGAAAAGCGGATCCAAGGAAGAAGCGTTGTCAAAACACGGGTCGACTTCCCGGCAGTAGCCAAAGAGGCTGTGAACACCGCGTTGCAGCAAGCAGGCCTGAAGGAGAAGGACTTGAGCTATATCGCAACTACCGGTTTTGGCCGATACAATGTGCCTTTTCGAGACATCCAAATTACCGAAATCACCAGTGTCGCTCGCGGCGCCGTCTTCCTCTTTCCCAAGACTCGTTGCGTCCTGGACATCGGAGCCCAGAGCACTCGAGCCATGCGGATCCTGGGTACCGGAAAGGTCCAAAATTTCCGCACCAACGACAAGTGCGCGGCTGGAGCCGGGGGCTTCATCGAGAGGGCGGCAAAATACCTGGAGGTAAAGATCGAAGAGGTGGGGGATCTTTCCATCCAGGCTACCAAACCGCAGACCATCAGCAGCGTCTGCGCGGTCCTGGCTGAATCGGAGATTATCAATCACGTCTCTTCCGGGGAGAAGATCGGAGACATCTTACGGGGCGTCCACAATTCGTTGGCATCCAGGGCTCTTGCCTTGATCAAGAGGGCCGGGCTGGAGAATGAAGTCACATTCGTCGGAGGCGTAGCGCGGCAAAAAGGAATGGTGAAAGCCCTGGAGGAGACCGTGAAGACAAAAGTGAACGTTAGCGAGGAGCCAGATATGATCGGGGCCCTCGGCGCCGCTCTCCTGGCACTGCGACGGTTGGAGAAGATCCGCCAAGACAGAGAGAAAGAGACGACAACGGAAGAAACGAGGGCAGTATAAACCCCGTACCACGGACTTACGTCCGTGGCTTTGGGGCGCTGCCCTTGCAGGGAGTTCAGAACAATCATCCCCGCGCTCACACACGGGGCGTTCTGTGGTACGGGGTAAACTGACAACATCAGCGATCAGCCTTCAGCCCTCGGTATGAGAATGACCCCCAACTGCTGTTTGCTAAAGGCTGGCCTTGAAGGAGAGACAATATGAAACTCGAAGGAAAGACAGCACTGGTCACAGGAGGCGGGGGCGGCATCGGTCGGGCCACAGCCCTTGCCCTGGCCCGGGAAGGGGCTCACGTGGCCGTAGCCGATATCGTGGTCAAAAACGCCGAGTCGGTCAGGGATGAGACCAAGGCAATAGGGCACCAGGTTATGGCCTACCAGGTGGACCTGACCAAGCGACTGGAAGTGGAGCAATTGATGGCGTCCGTCCTGTCACAATTCGGTCAAGTCGACCTGCTGGTGAACTGTGCCGGATGGGACAGGCTGGAACCCTTTGTGAAGAGCGAGGAGGAAACGTGGGATCGGATCCTGTCCATCAACTTCAAATCGGTCCTGTATACGGTCAAGGCCGTCTTGCCACATATGATATCCCGTAAGTCGGGGAAAATCGTCAACATCAGCTCCGATGCCGGACGGGTAGGCTCGAGTTGGGAAGCCGTTTACTCAGGGGCCAAGGGGGCAGTCATCGCCTTCTCAAAGTCGGTGGCCCGGGAGGTTGCCAGGCATAAGATCAACGTTAACGTCGTTTGCCCTGGTTTGACCGATACTCCACTACTCCAAGCGGTTCGCTCCCAATCCCCTGATACCGAGAAGCTAATCGATGCCATCACCAAGGCCACCCCTTTTAGACGGGTAGCAAGACCAGAGGAGGTGGCTGAGGCCGTGGTCTTTCTCAGCTCACCTAGCGCAGATTTCATCACCGGGCAGACCCTAAGCGTGAGCGGCGGTCTAACAATGGCATAGAAAGGGGAGAATGATATGCGTAATGGAGTCAGGGCCATCGATTTCATGTATTACGTAGCGACGCCGGAGTTTATCCACAGGTGGAATACGGCAAAGACGGGCGAGCTGATTTGTCGGATGGAGCGGGCCATCGGTGGCCTGCCGAAATATGAGAGCATCGATTCGATGATCGCTAAGATGGACGAGGCGGAAGTTGAGAAGGTATTCATTACCCAGTGTAAGATGTGGTCGTACCGGAACAAGTGGATGTATATGGACACGAGCCTGGACGAAGTGGTCCAGTACACAACCCGCTACCCTGATCGATTCGTAGGCCTCGCCGGTTACAACCCATTCCGGATAAAGGAATCCCTGGAGGAGATTGGGTACGCAGTCAAGGAGTACGGTTTCAGGGGAGTTTACGTCCATATCTACGGCTTCGACATACCCCTGCACGATCCCAAGATGTATCCGCTCTATTCTAAGTGCGTGGAACTCGACATCCCCGTATCTATGCAAGTCGGCCATGTGTTAGAGGCGATGCCGAGCGAGCACGCCCGTCCAATCTTTCTCGATCGAGTCGCCTGCGATTTCCCGGACCTCAAGATCATTGGGGCCCACACGGGCTGGCCATGGGTCGAGGAGCTGATCTCGGTCTGCTACAAATGGGATAATATCTACTTCGGCGTCGACGCCTGGATGCCCAAGTACCTCAAGCCCGAGATCATCCAGTTTGTCAATAACCGCATGGGACAGGACCGTTGCCTGTGGGGAACCAACGGGCTCTCCTGGAAAGAGTCCCTGGAGCAACTGGAAAAAATTGGGTTGAGAGAAGATGCCAAGAGAAAACTCCTTCGAGATAATGCCGCCCAGCTCTTTAAGCTTTGATCTTTGGAAGGTCTTAATCTTACATCGGAGGAGTGGAACTAACCCCGATCCGTAAAAACAATCGAGGTATTTGCGGTGTTGGACACCATATGACAGGAGTTACCGACATTTTGATCTTCAACCTGCAATTATACTAGAGGTGAGTTGCCAATTCACGGTAAAAGCAGCTCTTTGGCGAGGCCTGATGCTCATCAGGGGCTATTTCACGAGCGGAATAATTTCGGATCGGGGCTAACATACCAGAATTCACAGAGGGAGTATGTATCAGAATCTGATCTTTCTGAAGGAAGGGGCCATCGCCACTGTTCAGCTTAACCGGCCGCAGAAGAAAAACGCTCTGAACTCTGAGCTGAGGCGGGAGATGGAAGAAGCATTGAGAGGGATTGAACGCGACACCAGTTTGAAAGTTGTCATTGTCACCGGGAGTGAGGAGATCTTTTGCGCGGGGGCAGACATCGGTGAGATCAAAGAGGCCACCACAGCGGAAGCAAACTACAAACACGCCCGGGAATATCAGCTTCTCTTTGACCAGATCGAGAGTCTTCCGCAGCCGGTCATTGCAGCAGTCTCGGGCTATGCCTTGGGAGGGGGGTGTGAACTGGCCTTGGCCTGTGATTTTCGAATCGCCTCAGAAGGCGCCAGATTTGGCCTGCCGGAAATTAAGATCGGAGCCTTTCCTGGGGGCGGTGGGACTCAGAGACTTCCCCGGCTCATTGGGGCTGCGAAGGCCAAGGAGATGATCTTTACCGGCGATTCTATCAGCGCAGATCAGGCCCTCTCGTTAGGGCTCGTCGTGAAAGTGGTGCCAAAGGATAAACTGACGGAAGAAGCCAAAGGCCTTGCTGCCAAGCTATCCGTACTCCCCCGCCTTGCCATGGAGGCGTCAAAAATGCTCATCAACAAGGGCTTGGAAATGGATCTCGTATCAGGCTTGGAGCTTGAGGCCCGCTGCTTTGGCAACCTGGCTACAAGCCATGACTTGAAAGAGGGAATCCTGGCGTTTTTGGAGAAGAGAAAACCAAATTTCACCGACTAGGATAGAACAACTTCGCACCAAGGCTTCTCAGCTTCTTGAGTAGAAAGCCGTATCCTTCAATTCGTATTTTTGGGAATTCTTGCAATATATTTTCCTGAAAATTGGAAAAATACGATTGGGTATTCTCAGTTTTGTAGGAAAAACAGGTTCTTAGACTCATAAATCGGCGGCATACATCTTGCTCTAAAAACACCTTGTTATGGCCTCCAATACACACATCAGTCGGGCTACCAAGGTCGAGATAGGATTCGAAATATTCCCTTCAGACAATTGCGCAATTGAGGCAAACAGACTCGCCCAATCTCTAGACGGGGTAATTCAGATCCTTCCCGATCCCCCTGTTCGGCGGATATCGGTTCATTTCGATCCAGCAAAGGCTAATATTTCCCTTATTCTGTCAGCCCTGGAGCCTTTCGGTTTAAATCCAAGGGTGGTTTCCGTGACAACACCAGTGAGAGTGGCTGGGTAATGAAAAGGATCACAACGAACAGCGAGGTAAGGGATCGGCAATATTGAAGAGTGTACACGAGACTTCCCCTCTAGGGTGATGATCCTGGTATGCCATTAAGACCATCTCTCTTAGATTTGCGGCAGTATCCTCTTTGTGAACGGTCCATGCAGATCTATTCGTCTCTCAAGGGCATGGGTACAGGTGACACCCTTTTGATTGTGAACGACAACAATCCCCGACTTTTATTGGAACAACTGAGGCCTATTATCGATAGGAATTTCACCTACTGGATAACCGAAGACGGTCCACAAATCTGGCGGATTATATTCTCACGTAGTGAGTCACCCTAGGGTTTCTGCAACAACGATGAGGTGGTGGTTTCCGGAAAACGTATCAACCCACGGTTTTTCTGATACTCCTTGTTGCAAGGCACCCTCTCTACGCGCTCGCAATTGTCCCGCTTCTGATCGTCGTCGTATTACTGCTTGCCCTATTCCCTGACTCTGTTTTCCGCAGCTAATGTGGTCGCCCCCTTAAAATCCCCGGTAGACAAGAAGCCTCTTTCCCCGCTTATGGGAAGAACAGCCCGCCCAATTACTCTTTTTGAGAAAGAAAGAGAGCAACCCTTCGTCTCGCTTTCCGAATCTCTTGGCACACTTTGTGCTCACTTCTAAAAACAGGAACGAAACCTAATTTGTACCAGCGGGAGTACTGTAATGGGTAAAAATATTCATATTAGAAATCTCGATAAAACGGACCTGGGGTCCATATTTAACATCGAGGAGCGTGTAACGGGAGTTGCACGCCCCGGCTATTGGGAAAAGAGAATTGAGATTGCCGAAGCCATCAGGCCCCACTGGGCCTCCCTGGTTGCCGAGGTAGATAACCGCGTGACTGGTTTCATACTGGGTCGAGCCGGCGAACTGGAGTTTGGACTCCCTGGAAGCGTGGCCTGGATCGAAATCATCGGCGTGGACCCTGCCTATCGGGGCCAAGGGATCGGCCGGTCATTGATAGAGAAATTCGCCGAATCTGCGGAAGACCACGGGATCAGGAACATCTTCACCCTTGTGGATCATAGCAACTCGGAGATAGAGCGTTTTTTCAACCAGCTAGGATTTATCCAGGGCAAAATGTTGCACTTCCAAAAAGATATTACGTGAAATGCATTTCGAGGTAACCAATGAAAACAGAAAATGAGAAAGGGAGGTCCTCCCTAAAAACCATGTATCTGCAATCCGAAATCATCTACGGCCCTGTCCATTCTCGACGGCTTGGCCTTTCGCTTGGCATCAACCTCCTACCGTCAACATACAAGCTCTGTTCATTCAACTGCCTTTACTGCCAGTACGGTTGGACAAATAAACCCACGCTCAACCTCACCCATCAAATTAAAGATCTCCCAAAGGTCGAAGAGATCTCGGTAGCCTTAGAGAGATCTCTGCAAGAAATGATCCGACAGGGATCCAAAGTTGATTCAATCACCTTTTCCGGCAACGGCGAGCCCACCCTCCATCCAGATTTGACAATGATCATTGAGAGGACCAAGGCGTTACGGAACACATACTGTCCCCGGGCTAAACTCGCGATCCTCTCCAACTCCTCAACAGTGAGTAGAAAGGAAGTGCGCGACGCCTTAGAAATGCTAGATTTGAGGATCATGAAGTTAGATGCAGGTAGAGAAGATATATTGCACCAACTCAATCGCCCTACTCCACCTCTTTACCTTGGGGAGATTGTGGGCGGGTTGAAGAAACTCAGGGAGGTGATTCTCCAATCCCTCTTTGTCCAAGGAAGGGTGACCAACGCCGATCCCAATAGTTTTAGAGATTGGGTAGAGAAAGTAAAAGAAATCCAGCCTATTCTCGTACAGGTCTATACCCTAGACCGTGCTCCGGCAGAAAAGAGGCTATGGAAGGTCAACCTGCCTACCCTTCAATGGATTGCCAGACAGGTGTACTGGCAAGCCGGGGTTAGGGCAAAGGTTTACTGACAGGAATGAATACCACGTCGGTTCTCTGAATGGATCCGATCGCAAGAGATGCAGACCCGCTTACCTTGCCGTGGCTACCAGATAGAACCCAACCAGCATCGCCGCTGAAGCCACAAGCCGTGACCTTCAGTACATTTCTTGGGATCCCCTCGTGAGAACGGTCAGGACAGTACTCATAGCCACACCCATCAGGATCGTTCCCTTCAGCAGGGAAAACGCTTTTGGACTCTGACTCGATTTGGTCAGGTAGTTCCACCACACATGGATAACGGCCGAAAGCAATACGATAAAGACAGACGTTAAAGACACGCCACCACTCTCCCGAAAGGCAGAGAGGAGCAAAAGATTATGCCCCTGAATGTCCGTAAATAATCCAAATGCGCTATTCAGCTTCTAAACAAGTAACAAAACTTGTCATATTTGAATCTCTAGAGTCTGAACCAGTTAATGATTTTGCATCCATAAAAAACTGACAGACATAAAACCTTTATTAACAACACCTTATTGCGCCCTTAGACTTACTGCACTTTTGGCATACTTTATGCTCAATAAAACTAAATAATAATCACGTTATACCCCAACCCTCACAGGGGCATTAGAGGAAAACGAAAAGGAGACTTTCGCCAGTATTAGCGTTGTTGGAAAACCGGCAGATAGATTCTCATGGACTACTGTTCTTTGTCTCAATCATAGCGTCAGTCGTTGTTTTTCTCTTAGTATGGAGCCTTTTCGAATTTTGATTAGGCTCGGCGTTATAACGGTCTTTGGAACAAATAGCCATCATGTAACGGAGATACTTTCCGGAATAGAGGTAGAGATTGCACTGCCAAAGATGCCTAAATGAGGAAGCTCAGTATCGAGCTTATACCGACTCTATGGATATCCCGGTATGTTCCTTATGTGCCGAAGAAGCTCGAAATTATGGGATCCTGGTCGAGATCCTTGATAATTCCCACTCCCAAGCAGTCCCGATTAAGGTGAGCTCGAACACTCCGATAAGTATTAAGCGTTAGCCCGAACCCTCCTGGCCTCCCCACATCTCCTTACATCGACCGTAATGGCCCAACAGGCCGCATTGTTCTATCTATACCACTCGCACCAGGGAGTTTGACGGTTAACGGATAGCTTGACCTTTATAGCGCCAAGCCGGCAGCTCTACGATTCTTTGTCGCAGGAATACCTGGACCCTTTATCCTCGTCTAGCCACTGACAGCCCCCTCCGCATTCGCGTGAATGCAGCGGTAGAGGGAATAGACACCGCCCAGGAAGAACGCCAAGGCAGCCAATTTGACCACGCCCGGCGAAATCCAGAAAGGGACCGAGATGGCAATGAGGCCAACAGGAACGTAGAAACGCGCCCAGAGTGTATGGCGGTACTGTTGCCAGAAGGGAAAAATCAGGGAAATAACGGCCAGGATGACGAAAAAAAGAGAAATTGGCCGGGTGAAGAAAAGCAGTGGATTGGGGTCGCTCATGTATGCTCGATTCAGGTTCACCTCGGCGATATCGCCCAGAATGACACCCAGTATCATGGGTGCAAGCGGGAAACCAAACTTCTTCATCAGGTAACCCAGGATACCAAACCAGAATAGCGTCCAGATATCGAAGGTGACGTTGTGGAGGGCAAAAACGCCCGTTGCACAGAAAATCAGCACGGTTGAGGCCAGGATGTATTTGGGAAGTCGCGTCACCCGCAAGAAGATCCGCATTCCGAATGCCTGCAGCGCGATCATGACGAAGTGAGCTGTGAAGAAGGCAACGAAAATGCCGTAGACAAGCACAGGCTCCTCAGAGATAAAAGTAGGGCTGGGGATCACGTTGTGGATCAACAAGGCGCCCAGCATGACGGCTACTGTGATGTCGCCCGGGATACCAAGCGCAATCATGGTAATGAGGGCGCCACCCGCGGTACCGTTGTTGGCCGCCTCTGCTGCAATGATACCGTCGGGGATCCCGGTGCCAAATTTCTCGGGATACTTCGACGCCTTTTTAGCCTGATCGTAGCTCAAGATGTTCGAGATGCTTCCGCCCGCAGCCGGAAGGGCCCCGACAAAGACACCGATGCAGGCCGAGCGAAACAAGTTGATGGGTTGGCGCCAGATCGTCTTGATCGCGCTCCAGTGTTCAACTTCAATGTTGGTGCGCTTCACATCCATGAGCGATTGCTGAGCGCGCTCACCGCCTTCGATGTCGGACATTAGTTGGGCAAAAGCGAACAGGCCGATGAGAACCGGCAGGAAATCGAATCCCTGTTTTAAGGCTTCGATTCCGAAGTCAAAGCGCGAAATCCCCGTGATGTCATCGTCGCCCACTGTGGCGATCAAAAGGCCCGCGAGGCCCGCAATTCCACCCTTGAGCATGGAATCTCCCGACAGGCTCGCGATGATAGTCAGGGCAAAGACGATGAGGGCGAAAAACTCCCAGGGGCCGAACTTGAGGCCGAACAAGGCGATGGGCGGCGCAAAAAAGACGAGGAGGACCGCCCCGATAAGCCCTCCAAAAAATGAGGACCATATTCCCACCCCGAGGGCCAGGCCCGGTCTTCCCTGGCGCGCCATAGGATAGCCGTCAAAGGTGGTCGCTACTGAGGAGGGCGTGCCGGGAATCCCCAGCAGGGTTCCCGAGATCAACCCGCCCGAGTAGCCTCCTACGAAAACGCCCATCATGGTCGCTGAGCCTTGCAGGGGCGTCATCCCGAAGGTGAACGGCAGAGTCAAGATGACGGCCATCGCGATCGTAAAGCCGGGAATCGCACCTGCTACGATGCCTGCAAGCGTGCCCGCCCCGATCAAGCCGAGAGTACTCGGCGTGAAGACGTTGGCGAAGGCAACGGCCACATTTTCCAGCATGAATCAAACTCTCAGGCGAATTGATGCCCGATCAGAAGATTTCTCCTTCGGGCAAGAGAACGAGCAAAAACCACCTAAAAAGTAGGAATAGACCGGCAATAACTCCTAAGGTGACGGCCAGATGCTGCGGTATCTTTCCCCAGCCTTTAGGACCCAAAAAGACCTGCATAGTAAAAAGGAAGACAAAGCTGGAGATTAGATACCCTGCGTAGGGCAGTGCCCAGGCGAACAGGAGAAAAAGCGCATAGCTGGCCAGGACATTTCGGTATTCATGAAACCATTCGCCTAAAGGGCGGCCTTTCGGCCTGGATTGGCGGAGATCTCGAATCAAGCCCTGTAAAAATAGCCCTGCGCACAAAGGAAACAACGCAATCAGGAGCACGCGCGGAAAAAGGGCGGGGCCCATCGTACCATACGGCGCCTTGGGCAGAAAAAAGGTGGTTACGAAAAACGCCGCGAACATAACGAGGAGTATCGCGCCAATGATGGTTTCCGCTCGCAGACGCATTCAAAGTCCTCATTCAGATTGAACGAAAAACCGCCAGCCTTCAGCAACACGGCGGCGGTTCCAGGGACCGCCGCCGTGGTTCGAAAGCCCGTGAATTATTGTTTTCGCATATAGAGACCCACGCTCTTAGCCGCAGTCGTGATCGCCTTCACATTCTCCTTCAGGTATGCAATATACTCCTTCTGCCCCATGTACTGGATGATGGTTCCTTTTGCCTCGAGGTCCTTCCGCACAAGGGGTTCATTCATGGTCTTCATAAAGGCCTCTTCAAATGCCGCCAGTATCTTCTTCGGCGTGCCCTTAGGAGCGAAGACGCCACGGTTTACGCCGGTGATGACATCGATACCCTGCTCTTTGAGCGTGGGCACCTTCGGAAGCCTTGAGTCACGGTGCGGCAAGGCGATGCCCAGAGACTTCAGCGCGCCTGAGCTGATGTATTTCCTGGCGGCGGTGATGTTGAGCTCGCCGAGCTGGATGTGTTTGCCGAGAAGCGCGGTCATGCGATTGCGTGTTCCATCATAGCCCACGTATTTGAACTTCACCCCCGTTGTGGCTTCGATCAAAACAGGGAAGAAGTGGCTCGTCGAGCCCAGCGTCGCGCCGAAGAGAACCTTCTTTCCCGGGTTTTTCTTCATGTCGGCGATAAGCTCTTTTGCGCTGTTCCAGGGAACTCCCGGATGGGCACCCAAAAGGGAGGGCGTGTGGGTCAAAAGCACGATGGGCTCAAAGGCGAAGTAGTTGAAGTCCACCCGGGCCTGCACATAGGAGGTTTGCATGGAGTCATGGCCCGCGAACAACGTGCAGCCGTTAGGCCGCGAGGCCTTGGCCGCCTTGGCCCCCTTGTTGCCACCCTGGCCGCCGATGTTCTGGATAATGATGTCTTTACCGAGGTGTCTTTGGGCTGTATTGGCCACCACGCGGAAGATGACGTCGGTGCCCCCCCCCGCATTCCAAGGAACAATGAGTTTCACCGCCCGGCAGGGAAGATCGACCGCCTCCACAGCACGCGGCACACCGCCAATGGCAAAAACCGTAGCAAATACTGTCAACAGGAATTTGTACCCCATGATTTTGACCTCCTTTCAAATATTAAGTGATAAAATTTGTTTCGTGAACCTATGCTGCCTACTGAAATTTGCCCCTGATACTACCTGCCAGCCCACCTTATAAGAAGAGGCCAAAGCGACTGCTGGACGGGCAAACTGGCCTGCCATCTGTAATTTTGAGCAGAGACTATTCGATATCTTGCGATTATGTCAAGCGATCCATAGCTTGGGTATACTCTCGACAGAGTTTTGACCTATAAAGGCCTTATCCCCAACCAAGAAAGGCCCTCCGCAACTTTCCCCAAAGAGTTACCCCCCCATCTGGAGCTCCTGACCATTATGAACAAGCCGGCCGGATACCGGGATCGGGTTCCTGATCGTGTTGATGGTGTGGCACCCTTTCTCGATCAACTCGATCATCTTCCTCACCTTTTCGGGCGCTGCCGGGCTCTTGATATTCAAAACGTAGGTCACTTCTTGACATGCGGGAGAGACATCGGCCAACCGTAGTTTTCCCCGGGTATCATAGCTCATCCGGATATCCATCTCCGCATCGTCGATCTG
>SMUX01267449.1_pt1 | contig 19899 bp, 19 predicted proteins | sample 2456431 | NCBI WGS metagenome assembly SMUX01 (sample SAMN11095930, study PRJNA526329) | marine sediment metagenome | biome: Marine sediment; feature: Surficial sediment; material: Deep marine sediment; isolation source: Hadal surficial sediment | place: Pacific Ocean | collected 2014-11 | depth... | reverse complement strand
TTTATGCATAGCCCCGGGTCGCGATAATGAGTTCAAAAAAACAAAAGGCATCGGAGGCCTGATTGGCCGACCCGATGCCTTTGTAAAAGTGCCGGGTATTACCCATTTCTTAGATAACCTCTTAATGAGGCCCGTAGTCTAGTCCCACCGGGTTGGTCTTATCAATTTGAGCTAGCAGGGTCGTGCTTGATAATTACCTATCGAAGGACATTGGCCCGATGATACTCTTGACAGTCTCTTTCGGCGTATGAAATAGTCCTCTAAATTTATTGCGTGTGAAATGCTGGAGGCCGAGCTCTTTACCCTGGCCATCCAGTGGTTGAGGCTTGGCAATAGTCGTCGACGAAAGGGGGGTCATTATGGGCATCGCCACACGGATTGGAGTGAAAGGTGCAGCTTTACAGATCATCCTCGTGGCAGCTTTGGTGATTAGTCCAGTTGTTGCCCAGGCACAGGATGAAGCGGACCTTGTCCTCTTTAATGGCAAGGTCATCACAGCCGATGAAGCCTTCACTGTGGCAGAAGGCCTGGCAGTGAGGAACGGACGGGTATTAAAAACGGGCACCTCAGCGCAGGTTCTTTCTCTGGCCGGATTGAAGACGATCCGGGTAGACCTTAAAGGGAAGAGCGCTATTCCGGGGCTCATCGATACTCACGTGCACCTCTTTGACTATGCCCTCGGCCGCTGGCGAAAGGAGCTGGCCAAAACTGAACCTCTCATGAACGAATTCAAGCCGACCCGGATTAAGGTGGCTTCCGTTGAAGAGGCAGTCACCCGAATTGAGGAGATCGTAAAGGGTGCTGGAAAGGGACGCTGGGTGCAGGTCCAGGTGAGCCCACGGAAGCTGGCCCAGAAGTTTTTTGATTCGGTGACCCTTGAGCAGTTAGACCGAATCTCTCCCATGAATCCCTTGGTTGTTCGATTGGCTGGAACCCAGCGCGCAGATAATAGCCTGGTCCTTAAGGCCCTGCGGGAAAGATATGGGAACCTCCCCTCGGATCTTGTTAAAAACGGCAAGGTGGGCTATCGCCATGGGGCGGGTGTCGCACGGCTCATAACGGCTGACGTTCTGATCAAACGCTGGCAGAATCTGGCCCCTGTTTATAAAAAGGAGCTCGAACTCTGGGCTTCCTTAGGAATCACAACTTGGTCCTCCTCGCTCGTTGCCCTAGGCTCCCAGAAGGCCTATCGTCTCCTGGACCGAAAGAATGAGATGCCCATCCGCTTTGCTTACTCTCACTCTATGGGAAAAACGGCCTTTCCTCAGGGTCCGGGCTTCTACGAACGTCTTGGAGACGTGGCGGGGTTTGGGAGCGACTACTTATGGGATATTGGGGTCTCCCTCTCTGCTCTGGATTCGAGTTATCCGCGCATGTGCGCCAGCATCAAGGCCAGTCCAAAAATTAAGCGCCGGGAGAAGTGTCGGGGGCGCCCCGGCATGTTTCTCCGGGAGGTTATGTTTGCCGCCGTCAAAGCAGGCTTGCGCATCACTGGGACGCATGTCTACGGCGACTTGGCCGCAGATGACTTCATGGATGCCATTGAGGAGGGGAGCAAGGCTGGTGAACTGTCCGAGGATGAGATTCGATCCCGTAGACACGCCATAGATCACTGTGCTCTGAACCCCCGACCTGATCAGATTGAGAGGGCCAAGCGCCTAGGTATCATCTGGAGTTGTGCCCCCCGATATATAACCCGTGCGCCGCGGGCGGCGAAGGACTACGGTGAGAGATACGCGGATAAATGGGTAGTGCCAATCAAAAGCATTTTATCCGCCGGGGGTAAAGTTGTAATGGAAAGCGATGACAGGCGGCTGCCCAAGAAGGGTGTGATGCAGGTTCTCGAGCTGGCAGTAACCCGTAAGGGCAAGTCAGGAAAGGTCTTGAGCCCCCAGGAGCGAGTAGATAGGAAGACGGCTCTGCTCATGTATACACGCTGGGCCGCTGAATACGTCCTTAGAGAAGATGTGCTAGGTTCTCTCGAGCCAGGGAAATGGGCAGATGTTGTTGTTTTAAGCGGTGACTATCTGAAAGTGGAAGAGAATGATATTGGAAAACTCAGGCCGCTGATGACCGTGGTCGGCGGTAAGCTCGTATATACCGACCCAGAGTTTGCCCGGGCCGAAAAGCTGCCTCAGGTTGGCTACCGCAAACCTTAAGCAGTCTAGGCGTGACTCCGAACCCGAGAAGAGAGAAAACAGCAGGTAGAGTAGAGGCTCAACCGCCTTTAGGCCAACCTCGGAAAAGGGGACAGGCTACTTTTCTAACGATCATTTATGCATAGCCCCGGGTTGCGATAATGAGTTCAAAAAAACAAAAGGCATCGGAGGCCTGATTGGCCGACCCGATGCCTTTGTAAAAGTGCCGGGTATTACCCACCTTTAAGTAACTCCATGGATTACCCATTAAGTGCTCGATTAAGTGATACATTATCTACTTTTTAATTCCCTGCTTTCTAACCCAGCCGGAACAATACCGTACTATAGCTCTTTGCCACGCATGTTAACAACCATCACATGCGTGATCGTGTTTGTGGTTCGTGCCTTACTTTGAAAAGGGGACGCAAACTTTTTCTGTCGCTGTTATCACGCCTCTTTTTTTGGGTGTACCGCGCGGGCGAAGGCTCAATTCCAGCCCAGGGTCGTAAAAGGAGACCTTCTTCTTTGAAATCTTGGCCCTGGCATCCTGCTAACGATGAAGAAAATTCCAGCCGCCACTGGTTGGCAAAATGACCAGGTCGTCTATCTTTTTTACGGCCTGACAGAAGAAGAGGTCGCCATCGTATAGGCAGGCGATGAATGGCAGACCAGACGCTAGTTTACACCTTGGTCATTTTCGGCCGACAATTCAAAAAAAGGCCACACGCAGTCCGACTGCGGGGCGCCAAGCCGTGCTTCTGTGAGGCCCATGACAACTCTCAGCGTTTCTGGCAGAATACAGCTTATCCGGTGGTGAAAAAATGGACGGAAAAGAAGAAGTCTTAAAGCAGCTAAGCGCCCTCAAGCCTGAAATCTTGGCCCGTTTTAAGGTTAAGGGGATTGCTCTTTTCGGTTCCTTTAATCGAGGGGAACAAAGAGAGACCAGCGACATTGACCTTCTGGTGGACTTCGACGAGGGAGCAGACCTCTTTGATCTGGTAGGCCTGGGGGAATTCCTTGAGGCACGCCTCCACCATAGAGTCGATGTGGTCTCCAAGCGGGCCTTGAGAGAAGAGATCCGCCAGCAGGTGCTCAAGGAAGCCGCCATGATATGAGAGACTACTGGCTCTACATCAAAGACATGCTGGCAGCGATAGACAGTATCGAATCTTTTGTGGCCTGGATGAGCAGGCTTTTCAAGAGGATGATAAGACCTCCAGCGCGGTTGTTAGAAAGTTGGAGATCATAGGAGAAGCAGCCAAGCAATTCCCGGAAAGCATACGGCAGAAATATCCTCAGGTTCCATGGACCGAGATGGCAGGTATGAGAGATAGGCTAATTCATGCCTATTTTGGCGTAGATTATAAGCTCGTCTGGAAAACCATCACCTAGCGCATTCCCCAGGTCAAACCCCATCTGCAAAAACTATTGAGCGAGAAAATTTAAGCGATGGAAGCGTCGGCAGTTCCGTATGGATAGAATTTCCCGAGTTGTAATCCGGGGACAGAAGACTCATTTTCGCCGTGATCTCAGTTTAGGAAAGCTCGGCCAACTAGCTAAGGAGGGATCTTAAAATCAGTATTATGACCCCAGATTTGATCTGTATAGGCCTTTTTATTCCTTGCCGTATGGTGGTAAAATTCATGCAATGCGGACAAGCGATCAATTAACACCCACCTTAAGGAATGCCCAAGAGGAGGGCATCGATTTAAGTCAACTCTATGAGTGCCTGTCCTTGACGCCAACCGAGCGAATCCTAAAAAATCTCCAAATGCTGGCCTTGGCGAAAGAGTGTAGAAAGGCCGGTGAAAAGAAGCGTGGTCGACCTCCAAGTTGAAAAGTTATTAAGAGAGCTTCATGCGGAGGGTGTAGAGTTTGTTATCATCGGCGGTATGGCTGCGGTCGCTCAAGGCTCGGCCTTTCTTACAGCCGATTTGGATCTTTGCTATTCCAGAAAAAAGGAAAACCTGGAAAGATTAGCCAAGGCTCTCGCTCCTTTTAACCCTACGCTAAGGGACGCCCCCAATAAAATCCATTTTCGCCTGGATGCTGCTACGCTCAGGTCAGGGATGAATTTTACACTGACTACCGAAGCTGGAGATCTGGATATTTTCGGCGAGGTCACAGGATTGGGAGGCACCGAAGAAGTCCCGGAGTTCTCAGAGGAAATGGAGATATTTAGTGTTCCGTGTAAGGTTCTAACCCTGGAAGGTTTGATCAAGACCAAGCAAGCAACCGGACGCGCCAAGGACTTGAGGTTGCTGCCAGAGCTGGAAGCGCTTTTAGAGATCCGTAAGTCACGAAAGAAAGATTAGGTGTATTCTGAACTCCCAACCTCAACTCTTTTTGGGAGCATAGGCTATCGGATCATCAAATCCTGCTTCCCTGAATCCCTTCAATCTGAGCTGGCAGCTGTCACAGAGACCGCAGGCCAGTCCGTCTGCAGTGGGGTCGTAACAACTCCATGTGAGGGAAAAATCCAACCCCAACTCCAACCCCTTTCTAACGATCTCGGCCTTTGTCATTTGAATCAGGGGCGTGTGAATCTTCACCTTTAACCTGCCCTCTACCCCAGCCTTTGTGGCCAGATTTGCCATCTCTTCGAAGGCGCGGATGTACTCTCCCCTACAGTCCGGATAGCCGCTATAGTCAAGTTGATTGGCGCCGAAAAAGATGTCCTCGGCTTCGATCTTTTCCGCCAAAGACAGGGCAAAAGAGAGAAAGATCGTGTTCCGCGCCGGGACATAGGTAACCGGAATGGTACGAGAGATCTCCTCCGGTTCCCGCCCCTTGGGGACATCTATCTGATCGGTCAGGGCGGAGCCGCCGATAGCCCTAAGATTGAAATTGATAATCCGGTGATCCTGGACATCGAAAAAAGCCACAATTCTTTTTGCCGCCTCAATCTCTCGTTCGTGCCTCTGTCCATAACGGAAGCTAAGGGCATGGATTTTATAAGCCTCTCTGCTGGCTACCGCCAAAACAGTGGAGGAGTCGACCCCACCACTCAAGAGGACTACTGCCCGTTTGCGCTCCATAACTCGATGGTAAAGAGACCCGGTAAAAAAAACAAGAAAGAAAGTCGTTCGGAGGACCCACGCCAGCCATAGATTGGTTGACCCAAAGCATATTTTATGCCTATACTTTTTCCACAAATCCAAGTGCGTTCAGAGGCTATGCTATTCAATTTTGCCAACGTTTTGGTCTTTATGGTAGTCGGCGCCGCGTTTGTCGGTGTTAACCTTTTAATAGGCCGCCTTCTACGTCCCTCCAACCCACAACCAAGTAAACTTGCCACTTATGAGTGCGGGGAGCCAGCCACCGGCAGTGCCTGGGTAAACTTTAACGTTCGATTTTATATCGTGGCCCTCATTTTTATAATTTTTGAGGTAGAAATTGCCTTCATCTTTCCTGTAGCCACCGTCTTCCGGCGATGGGTCGAAGAGGGGCGGGGTTTGTTTGCCTTCATTGAGATTTTCCTTTTCATAGGGATCCTCACGCTAGGTCTCGCCTATGCCTGGATAAAAGGCGACCTGGAGTGGATTAAAAAGGTGAGGACGTAGAAGAAGCGGCGGGGGCGTTCACCATGAAGGCGGATGAGATCCACGAGCGGGTAGCGCAGCAGTTTCCGGGCAAGATCAGCGGGTTTAATGGAGAGGCCAAGGACCCGTACTTCCAGGTTGGTCCGGAGGCAATTGTTGACGTGTGTCGTTATCTCCGGGACGAGGTGGATCTTAAGTTCGAAATCCTCTCGGATCTTACCGCGCTGGATTTCCCCAAGGAAAATAAGATTCAGATAGTCTATCATCTCTATTCCTACATGCCCAAGCATCAGATTGTCCTTAAAGTTGACCTCTCCAGGGAGGATCCCCGCATAGCAACACTCGAGAAGGTATGGAAAGTAGCGAATTGGCTGGAGCGGGAGGTCTTTGATCTTTTTGGGGTCTTCTTTGAAGGACACAGTGATCTCCGAAGGATCATGCTACCCGAGGATTGGGTAGGGCATCCTCTGCGCAAAGACTACGTGGAGCAGGAAGAGTACGACGGGATCAGCACTGAAAGAGAACCACTGGTACGAGAGGTACTGCGTTAGAGAATAAGGTTGCCTTCGTATGAATAATGAAGTCGCCCAACCCGAAAGGGAAGCCTTTCACACCGAGGATATGACCCTCAACGTGGGTCCCCAACACCCAAGCACCCATGGGGTGCTCCGCTTTGTCGTCAAGACCGACGGCGAGGTCATACGAGAGGCCATTCCAGACGTGGGCTATCTCCATCGCTCTATTGAAAAGATTGGAGAGAAGGTAACCTGGCACGGTTATGTCCCATACACCGATCGAGCCGATTACCTTGCAGCGATGTTCGCCAATCAGGGTTTTTGCATGGCAGCAGAGACACTTGCCGGCATCGAGGTGCCCAGGCGTGCTGAGTTTTGCCGCGTGATAGCCTGCGAGCTCAATCGCATCGCCAGCCACCTTATATCTCTGGGTACCTTCGGCCAGGATATCGGGGCCGTCACACCGTTTATCCACGCCCTAAGGGAAAGGGAGGCCATCAACGACCTGATGGAGGAGATCTGTGGGGCAAGGCTCACTTACAACTATCTGAGAATTGGCGGAGTGGGGTTTGATATCAAACCCGAAACCTGTGATCGTATTAACAGTTTCCTCGACCACTTTGGGCCCATAGTCGATGAGCTTAACCGCCTCTTATCCTTCAATAAGATCTTTGTGGAACGGCTCGTCCATGTGGCTCCGATTACCAAGGAAGAGGTGTTCCAGTACAACATCGTCGGGCCAAACCTGCGTGCCTGCGGGATCAAATGGGATATCCGGCGGGACATCCCCTATTCTGTTTACCCTGAACTTGATTTCGATATTCCGGTGGGTACGGGTGAAAAAGGAACCCTGGGTGACAGCTACGACCGATATACGGTCCGCATCCTGGAGATGATCGAGAGCGCCAAGATTACACGTCAGTGTATCAAGATGCTACCCAAAGGTCCGGCCATTGGGAAAGTGGCGCGCAAGTTTAAGCCCCCAGCGGGTGAGATCTATATCCGGATAGAGGCCCCACGCGGGGATATGGGATTCTATGTGGTCAGTGACGGGAGCGAGTACCCCTATCGTGTGCGGATCCGCACCGGCTCCTTTACCGCTATGAGCATGGTAGCCAAGCTCAGCCGGGGACTCATGGTGGCGGACCTGATCGCGCTGATCGCCAGCCTGGACGTGGATGCGCCGGAAATCGACCGATAGATCTCAACGACCCTCATGAAATCCTATATCGATCAGTTCATTGAACAGGGCACCTTTCAGGGTCTACCTACGGATCTCGTTTACGCTGCGTTTATTGTACTCGTGGCTATTGCTGTGCTCTCCGTTTTTGTCGCCCCATTGGCGGGGGTCACGAGCTGGCTGGAGAGGCGGGTTTGGGGCAGAATTCAATCCCGAGTTGGACCCAACCGGGTAGGACCCCAGGGAATCCTCCAATGGCTTGCCGACGGGATCAAGAACTTGCTCAAGGAGGATATCATTCCGACGGCCGCGGACAAGAGGCTCTTCACCCTTGCCCCGTACGTCGTCTTTGTCGGATTTTTGGCCACCTTTGTCGTGATCCCTTTTGGTAGCCTGCTTATCGTTGCTGACCTCAACATTGGAATCCTGTATATCCTCGCCGTAACCTCACTGGTGGTGATTGGCATCTTAATGGCAGGGTGGTCCTCGAACAACAAATGGTCCCTCCTGGGCGGGATGCGCGCTGCGGCCCAGATCGTGAGTTACGAAATCCCTGCAGGGCTTGCGGTGCTAACCATCATCTTCGCAGCCGGGACACTGAGCATGCAGGGCATTATCAACGTCCAGGGCTGGAGACCCTGGGACTGGTTTCTCTTCTACAACCCCTTTACCTTTGTCGCCTTTTTCCTCTTCTTCACCGCTGCGCTGGCAGAGGGCAACCGAACGCCGTTCGATATCCCAGAGGCGGAATCCGAGCTGGTAGCAGGGTACGTAACGGAGTACAGCGGGATGCGCTTCCTGTTTTTTTTCTTCGCCGAATGGGGAAACCTCTACGTCATCGGTGCGGTAGCGACTACGCTTTTTCTCGGTGGGTGGAAGATCCCTCCCATCACAGAAAACGCGATCTTGAGGGGCATCCTGGAATTCACCGTGTTCTTCCTCAAGGCCTATCTATGGGTCTTCGTGGCCATGTGGATAAGGGGAACGCTCCCCCGCGTCAGGGTTGACCAGCTCATGTCTCTCTGTTGGAAGTATATGGTCCCCCTCGCCTTTGTCTGCCTCATCGGCACAGCGGGGTGGATGGTGATATGGCCGCAGGGGTATCCGGCAATAAGCAAGGGCATGTTCGGCATCGGCACCTTGATCGTGATTTACTTCTTCTGGCGAGTAATATACCAGATCCGCCACACCCAACCGACCCTTTATCTAAAACCATATATTTGACCGAAGTAGAGGGAGCCTATGTACGCAACGATCGAGTATTTTAAGAACATCAAGGACACCGTGTTCACGATTTTTGAAGGGATGACTATCACCTTTTCCCACTTTTTACGCCGTCCAATGACTATCCAGTATCCGGATCGTATAGAGAAGCCGGTCCAGGAGACCCTCCCTCTCAGATACCGCGGAATTCTGGAGGTCGATATGGATATCTGTACGGGGTGCCTTGCCTGCGAGAGGGTGTGCCCGATCATCTGTATCGCGATCGGCATAGAAATGAACAAGGAAACAAAGCAGCGTACATTTAGCCAATTTGATATTGATATCTGCAAATGTATGTTCTGCGGTCTCTGCGCGGAGGTTTGCCCGACCGGCTCCATTCGCCACAGTCAGGAATTTGAAGGGGCCTGTACGAACCCAGCCGGGATGGTACGTCGTTTCGTTACTGAAACAGTCCCCCTATACAAGCCGAAGAAGGGGGGGGAGACAGATTCAAAGATGATTGCGAAGGTTGATATTGGAAACAAGTATTTGGACGAGCTAGCCAGCCCGGAGAGCTGAGGGGCGAGCGCTGCGGACGGGTAGTTGGCTGTCGGTAGGTTGGTAGACCCAGGGAAGTTTGACCTTCGGCCGAGCCTCAACCTATCCTCTCTAAATTGACCCATAGGGCCATCGGCTCTTTGGGAAACCCACTATCAAAATGAAGGAGTGATGCGATGGAGATTCCGCTTGCCACGGTCATTTTTTACTTAGTCGCTGCCGTCACCGTCGTGTTTGCCGCCGTCGTGGCGTTTTCACGCAACATCGTCCACTCCGCTTTTTCTCTCGTGGGCACCTTCGGCGGGGTAGCAGGCATTTACGTCCTCCTGGGGGCTGACTTTGTTGCCGCTGTCCAGGTACTCATCTATGTGGGTGGAATCCTGGTCCTCATCCTGTTTGCCGTCATGCTGACCCATAGGATCGCCGAAGTGCAGGTCACTAACCGATCGGTAGGTAGAATTCCAGCCCTGATAGCCGTTGGTATCTTACTCCTGATTATCGTGCAAACCATTCAGGAGACCCGATGGGTTAAAGCTCAAGAGACCAGCTTTCTCCCTACAACGGCTCAGATCGGCGACCTTTTTTTGCAAGACTACCTTCTCCCCTTTGAGCTGGCCTCATTGGTTTTACTGGTGGCCCTGATCGGCGCCGTGATTCTCTCCCGCAAGGAGATCAAGGAGTAAGGGGCGGCTCCGGATGGCGATTGGACTCACTCACTATCTTGTAATTGGAGGCATCCTCTTCACCCTCGGCCTCTTCATCGTCTTAACAAGGCGCAACGCGATCAGCATCCTCATGGGGGTGGAATTGATCCTAAACTCCGCCAATATCAATTACGTTGCCTTCTCCCATTTCAGTAGCGGAAACGTAGAAGGTCAAATCTATGCCATCTTTGTCATTATGCTGGCCGCGGCCGAGGCAGCCATTGGCCTGGCGATTGTTCTGTCCATCTTCCAGATCTTTCACACGATCGATGTGGAGGCAGCAGAGACGCTGAAAGAATAGCTCAGGGATTTAAAGGATTAGGCCTCGATTCAATTTCCTCTATGGATCACCCGATACAAACAGATTACCTTCGCTGGATCGTTCTCTTGCCATTACTGGGAGCCGGGATCAACGGACTTCTCGGAGCAATTCTGCAGAGGCAATTCGGAAAACGCGCAATCAGTTTTGTTGCCTGCACCCCAGTCGTCATCTCCTTTCTTCTCTCTATCTGGGCATTTATTAACCTTCTAGCTTTAGACCCCGAGAAGCGCTTCTTGATCGACAGCCTCTATACCTGGATTTCCTTGGGCTCTCTGAATGTGACTGTAGCCTTCTGGCTGGACCCCCTGTCCGTGGTTATGATTTTGGTGATAACGGGCGTCGGGGGATTGATCCACATCTATTCGATCGGTTATATGCAGGAAGACGAGGCTTACTGGCGTTATTTTGCCTTCCTTAACCTCTTTACATTCGCCATGTTGCTTCTCGTTACGGCCGACAATCTCCTCCTGATGTTCATCGGGTGGGAAGGGGTAGGTTTCTGCTCCTATGCCTTGATCGGGTTCTGGTATCGAGACCACGTCAATACAAGAGCAGGCAACAAGGCATTCATCGTCAACCGTGTGGGCGATGTCGGTTTTCTACTTGGAATCTTCCTCATCTACTGGTCCCTGGATAAGGCGGGTCACGGAACGGTGACCTTTCGCGAAATCGAAACGTTCGTCCCTCTCATCAAGGACCTGGAAATCTGGGGCATAGGGGTAGTGACCCTGGCAACTCTCTTCCTTTTTATTGGTGCCATGGGAAAGTCAGCCCAGATTCCGCTCCATGTTTGGCTTCCCGACGCCATGCAGGGGCCTACCCCCGTGAGCGCCCTTATCCATGCTGCGACCATGGTCACGGCTGGGGTTTACATGATTGCCCGCCTTAATTTTCTTTACTCCCTTGCACCCTCAACCCTGACTGTGATTGCCACGGTCGGAGCGCTAACGGCCTTCTTATCGGCGACCATCGGCCTGGTACAAAACGACATTAAACGGGTCCTGGCATACTCCACCGTAAGCCAATTGGGTTACATGTTCCTTGCCATGGGCGCCGGAGCTTATTCAGCCGGGATCTTTCATCTCGTTACCCATGCCTTCTTCAAGGCCTGTCTGTTTCTCAGTGCGGGGTCCGTGATTCAGGCAATGCATCATGAGCAGGATATGCAGAAGATGGGAGGGCTCAGGCGGCGTTTGCCTTACACGCACTTAACATATCTCGTCGCCGGCATAGCCTTGGCCGGGATCCCGCCCTTTGCGGGATTTTTCAGCAAAGACGAAATTCTGTGGAAGAGCTTTAGCCATGGGCTCATCTTTCAGTGGGCCCTGGGGTTTGCCGCGGCTGGGTTGACGGCATTCTACATCTTCCGGCAGATCTTCCTTGTCTTTTACGGTTCTCCACGTGCCGATCCCCACACCCAGTCACTAGTCCATGAATCTCCACAAATAATGGTGCTGCCCCTGTTAATTCTGGCCTTTTTGTCCCTGATCGGGGGGTCCCTCGGGGTGCCTGAAGTCCTGGGGGGATCCAACCGTATCGAGCATTGGTTCGAACCAGTGTTCGGCTCTCCCGGAGGCCATGAGAATGCTCCGGTGGCCATGGAGATTCTGCTAATGGCCCTCTCTGTCGGAATCGGCTTATTCGGTATCACCCTCGCTTATTTGATCTATTTGCGTAAGACTCTTGTGGCCGATACCTTCTCTTCGCTGGCTGCTGGAGTCCCTTACCGCCTGCTCTTCCAAAAGTACTACGTCGATGAGCTCTACCAATTTACTTTCGTCCGTGGAACGCTCTTTTTCTCCCGGGTAGGGGCTTGGATCGATCAGTATATCATCGACTTTATCGTCGATGGCTTGGCCAAGACGACGACCTTTATCTCCTGGTTTAATGGCCTGTTTGATAATTATGTGGTCGATTGGATCGTGAATAAGATCGCAGACTCGACGTTTGGGGCGGGAGATAAGTTCAGGAAAATCCAGACCGGGAACATCAACAGCTACCTTTACGTGGTCCTAGGGGCTGTGGTCCTGGCCATCATCGTTAAATTGCGTTACTCGGGCTGACTCGAAGAGGAGATTCTAAGAGATGGCAGAAAGCGTGCTTACACTTATCGTCTTTTTCCCCTTAGCAGGGATGATAGCGGTTCTCTTCTTGCCGTCTGAACGGCACAACCTGATACGCTGGGTCTCTGCGCTCTTTACCTTACCCCCACTTCTCCTTTCCGTCTGGCTCTTCGTGAATTTCGATCGTTCGGAACCGGGGTTTCAGTTCGTCCAGAAGGTCCCGTGGATCCCTGCGTATAACATCGATTATTTCGTGGGAGTTGATGGACTCAGCATCTCTATGGTGATTCTTACCGCACTTCTCTGCTTTCTCTCCATCTTCGCTTCCTGGGGAATCGACAAGGGCGTGAAGGGCTATTTTGCCCTCTTTCTTCTCCTCGAGACCGGGATGGCGGGGGTTTTTGTTTCCCTTGATTTTTTTCTCTTCTACATTTTCTGGGAAGTGATGCTGCTCCCAATGTACTTTCTGATCGGGATCTGGGGAGGGTCCCGTAGAGAATACGCGGCGATCAAGTTTTTTCTCTATACCCTCTTCGGCAGTGTCCTGATGCTTCTCGCCATTTTGGCCCTTTATTTCACCACCGAGCCCCACACCTTTGACATGACCAAACTGATCGCCCAGAGCGGCAAGTACAGCACCACAGTGATCTCCTTCTGGCCATTTGATTGGCTGGGATGGGGCTTTCAACACGTCGTCTGGATGGCCCTCTTTATCGGCTTCGCTATCAAGATCCCTGCCTTCCCCTTCCACACATGGCTCCCAGATGCTCACGTGGAGGCCCCCACGGCAGTATCCGTTGTACTGGCCGGCGTCCTCCTCAAGATGGGAACCTACGGGATACTGCGGATCAATTTTCCCATGTTGCCGGCCGCCACAGCGGACTTCGCCTTTTATCTCCTCGGGGCCTTGGGGGCCTGGAATATCATCTACGGTGCCCTCTGTGCCATGGCGCAAACAGATCTCAAAAAACTCGTTGCCTATTCCAGTGTGAGCCACATGGGATATGTCATGCTGGGGATGGCAGCTTTTACCCCACAGGGAATTAACGGTGCGGTCCTGCAGATGTTCAACCACGGAATTATTACCGGGATGCTCTTTCTCCTTGTAGGCGTGATCTACGACCGGGCTCATCACCGCAATATCGACGGTTTTGGCGGGTTAGCCACTGTGATGCCAATCTATACCGGCGTGACTGCGCTGGCGTTTTTCGCCTCTATGGGACTACCGGGCCTCTCCGGTTTTATCTCTGAGGTTCTTGTCCTTCTGGGAGCTTGGGAGAGGTACCAAGTGCTTGCCATGATAGGTGCAAGCGGGATCATTCTTACTGCGGGTTACTTTCTATGGACGATGCAGCGGGTCTATTTAGGTCCGCCCAACGAGAAGTACCACGACCTACCAGAGATTAACGGTAGGGAGCTGTTTACGTTGGTACCTTTGGGGATCATCGTGGTCGTCCTCGGAGTCTATCCTCACGCGGTCCTCGATCTTATCAGTTCCACCCTCAATCACCTGAATCAGATCGTGATCCCGCACCTTTCCTGAAGGCCTATGGATCTCACCAACCTTGAGAGCCTTAAATACTTTTATCCCGAGATCATTCTTTCGGGGACCGTCCTTCTGCTCGTGATCCTCGACCTGGTCATCCAGAACAAGAGGGTTCTCGGCCCATTCGCCGCGCTCGGCTGCCTGCTATCCCTCGGGGCCACCCTCCAGCTTTACGGCACATCTGAAGGTTGGCTCTTCCTCCGCATGGTCGTCCTGGACAACTTTAGCCTCTTTTTTAAAGTGGTCTCCCTACTAGCCGTCCTGTTGGTCATCTGGATGTCGGTGGGTTGTCATGAAATCCGTCAGATCTACCAGGGAGAATACTATACGGTCCTCTTGGCCTCCACCCTTGGCATGTTCTTCATGGCCTCTTCGAGCAATCTCCTGATGGCCTACCTCTCTTTAGAACTGGTAAGTCTCACATCCTATATCCTAACCGGTAGTCTGCATCACAACCGCCGCTCCAGTGAAGCTGCTCTTAAATACCTCATCTATGGCGGAGTGGCCTCGGGCAGCATGATCTACGGCATGAGCTGGATCTTTGGCATGACCGGGAGTCTGGATTACGCGGTGATCCGGGAGGTCCTTCATCAAGGCGAGTCCAATCGGCTGACTCTTTTCATGGCCTTCCTCTTTATCCTATCGGGTTTCGGTTACAAGGCCGTTTTTGTGCCATTCCACATGTGGTCCCCCGATGTCTATGAAGGCGCCCCAACACCGATTACGGCTTTTCTCTCCGTGGGATCCAACGCCGCCGGCGTGGCCATCATGATCCGCTTCTTCTTCCCTGCGGTGTCTCATCTCGGGGAGGGAGGCAACTGGGATTTTATTCCAGGGGTGGAGTGGCCCCATTTTCTCCTTATGGTCAGCATGGTGACTATGACCCTCGGCAACCTCTGCGCTCTCGGCCAGCAAAATGTCAAACGGCTCCTCGCATACTCTGGCATTGCGCATGCCGGATATATTCTCATGGGGCTTGTCGTCCTTAACAACATTGGCCTCAGGGCAATGCTCTTCTACATCGTGGTCTATCTCATCATGAACCTGGGTGCTTTTCTGGTGGTTATTATTGTGTCCAATGCCACAGGGAGAGAGGATATCGAGGCTTACCGCGGCCTTGCCTGGCGTGGGGCAGCCGTCCCTGCCACCTGTATGGCAATTTTTCTTTTTTCCCTTGCCGGGCTGCCACCCCTGGCAGGGTTCGTGGGCAAGTTCTTTCTCTTTGCTGCAGTAATCAAGGGAGAGTTCTATTTTCTGGCCGTCGTGGCGATCATCAACAGCGTGATCTCTCTTTACTATTATGCCTTGATCGTAAAAACCATGTTCCTCGACTTCCCCGAACCAACGGATCAGGAGGTAGCGATGACCCCTACCGTCTTTCCCCTTCTCCTGATTCTCGCCATCCCAACCGTCTTCTTCGGCATCTACTGGGGACCGCTCTTTCACTACACCAACCTATCCCTAGGGTTTTTTATAAAATGAGGGGGGGCTCTAGGCCATCTAAAAGAATCTCTTCTCTACGCCGTTATCCCAGCAACCTCGCCTAGCATACCGGTCTCTTTGAACGCAGGCCTGAGGTTGTAATATCACGTCATTATCGGGTATTTTCCTTTTTAAACCACAAATCTAGGGGGTAGCACAGTTTCTTCGGTTGCCTCAGAGGCCCTCGAAGGCATGAGGGGCACCCATGTTTTCAGAGGCGACTTTCAATTCTTGGCGTGGAGCCAGGAAAAAGAAAGTTCCTGTTCTCTGGCTGATCGGAAAAGAAACCAGATGGAAGGAGAAAAACAATGGTCAAAATAATCGAGGGTGGTGGACTAAAAGTAGACGAAAGACTGGTTCATTTAGTACAGGACGAGATTGCCCCTGGTACGGGTGTGGATCCAAGCGCATTTTGGACGTCCCTCGGTAGGATCGTTAAAGATTTAGCCCCCAAGAATCGCGAACTTCTGGAAAAACGGGATACACTGCAAAAGAAAATTGACTCCTGGCACCTGGCCAGAAAAGGTAAACCTATCGACAAGAAGGAGTATAGGAAATTTCTAATAGAGATAGGCTACCTCGTTCCTGAGGGTGAAAAGTTTTCGGTGATCACGGCAAATGTGGACGCTGAACTAGCGCAGGTATCCGGACCACAATTGGTGGCGCCATTGGATAATGCCCGCTTTGCACTAAATGCTGCCAATGCGCGCTGGGGCAGCCTCTATGATGCGCTGTATGGAACAAACGTGATCCCGGAAGAAAAGGGGGTGGAAAGAGGAGAAACCTATAACCCCGCACGGGGGACCAGGGTGGTTGCCCAGACGGAGGCTTTCTTAGATGAAGTCGTAGGCCTTGAGCAAGGTAAGTTTTCTGATGTCACACAATACTCGCTCAAAGACGTCGGCACGACAAAACAGCTGATCGCAACGCTTAACGATGGGCGCCTAGTCGGATTGGCAGATCGTAGTAAATTTGTCGGCTTTAATGAGAAAAACAATGAGTTGAGCAGTGTCTGGCTCAGAAACAATGGGCTACACATAGAAATCCAGATCGATCGGGGCCACCCTGTTGGTAAAGACCACCCGGCGGGGGTGAAAGACGTAGTGCTGGAAGCCGCGATCACAACCATTGAAGACTGTGAAGATGCTGTCGCAGCGGTAGATGCCTCTGACAAGACGAAAATATACAGCAACTGGAACGGCATCGTGAAGGGGACACTTGAAGCGACCTTCGAAAAGAACGGGCGGCTGACTACCCGAAGGTTGAATCCAGACAAGACCTTCACGACCCCCGATGGAAAAACCCTGACCCTACCCGGCAGAAGTATGTTGCTGGTTCGAAACGTCGGCATTCACATGTATACCGATGCCGTGACGACACAAGACGGCGATGAAATTCCTGAAGGGTTTCTCGATGCCATGGTCACAACGTTGGCGGCCATGCACGACCTCAAAGGGAACGGGAAATACACCAACAGCAAAACGGGCAGCTTCTACATCGTAAAACCCAAATTGCATGGCCCAGAAGAAGCGGCGGCCACGGTAGAATTGTTTGAAAGGGTAGAGGATGCACTCGGCCTTGAAAGAAACACCCTTAAAATCGGTATTATGGATGAAGAGCGCCGCACGACAGTCAACCTGAAGGAAGCCATACGCATGGCAAAAGAGAGAGTGGTATTTATTAACACAGGTTTCCTTGATCGAACCGGCGATGAAATCCACACCGGTATGGAGGCCGGGCCCATGCTGCCTAAGGGAGAAATCAAAATGCAGCCATGGATCATCTCATACGAAGACTGGAACGTGGATATCGGCATCGAAACAGGACTTGTTGGGAAAGCCCAAATTGGAAAGGGGATGTGGACCATGCCCGATAAAATGGCGGAGATGGTAGAAACAAAGATAGCGCATCCCGAAGCTGGTGCGAGCACGGCCTGGGTGCCATCACCTACGGCCGCCACACTTCATGCCTTGCATTATCATAAGATCAATGTAGCAAAAAGGCAGGCGGCGCTTGCTAGCAGAGAGCGCGCCAGTCTGGATGATATTCTGACGCCTCCGCTGTTGGATCGGAAGTTGACACCGAAGGAGATCCAACAGGAGCTAGACAATAATGCCCAGGGGATACTTGGCTATGTTGTGCGCTGGGTGGGCCAGGGAATCGGCTGTTCAAAGGTACCAGACATCCATGATGTGGGGTTGATGGAGGACCGGGCCACGCTGCGCATATCCAGCCAGCACATCACAAACTGGCTGTATCATGGGATTGTGACCGAACAGCAGGTGCGAGAGACATTCGAGAGAATGGCGAAAATCGTTGACAGGCAAAATGTGAATGACCCGAATTATAGAAACATGGCTTCCGAATACAACACAAGCATGTCATTTCAGGCAGCGTTGGATCTCGTCTTTAAGGGTAGAGAGGCTGCAAACGGCTATACCGAGCCTGTGCTTCACGCTCGCCGGAGGGAAGTCAAGGCAGCACAATAAGTTTTTGCAAACCGGGGGAGAACGATTCTACAGTTTGAGTAACCCAGGAGGACCCTCATGGTAGACACGACCAAACGAAAAAAGATGCTGGAGATGATGCTCAAAATCCGGGCCTTTGAAGAAAAGTTGGAAGAGCTTTACCAGAAAAAGGCGATGTTCGGGAGCACCCACTCTTACCGCGGACAAGAAGCGATAGCGGTCGGGGTCTGTTCGGCCCTGGGGTCTGCAGATCTGTTCGCTAGCTACCACCGTGGCACAGGCCACCTGGTAGCCAAAGGGGCAGATCTCTACCTGCTCATGTGTGAGGTCATGGGACGAGCCGACGGATATTCTAAGGGGCGCGGGGGCAAGATGCACATGGGGGACCTCTCGTTCGGTTTTATCGGCAACACGGGTACAGTCGGCGCCACGGTACCCATCGCTACAGGATCCGCTTTAGCGGCCATGCTCAGGGGCAGCAAAGAGGTGGTGGTGAGCTTTCTGGGAGACGGCGCGATGAACCAAGGTGTAGTCCACGAGGCGATGAACTTTGCCGGTCTGTGGAAGCTCCCGGTAATCTACATATGCGAGAACAATCTTTATGCGATGACCGTAAGCCTGGAAAAGAGTGTCGCCATCAAACACGTAGCTGATCGGGCCAAGGGTTATGGTTTTGAAGGAAAAGTGATCGACGGCAACGACGTGGAATTGGTTTACGAGGAGACCCGCAAGGCAGCAGAAAAGGGACGCTCCGGTGAAGGGGCGACTTTCTTAGAGTGCCTCACCTATAGATGGGATGGCCACTTTGGGGGGGATCCGGGTACCGGTTACCGCCCTAAGGAAGAGATCGAGGAGTGGAAGGAGCGCTGCCCGATCAAACGGCTCAAGGAAAGGCTTATCGGAGAGGGGAACTTGACCTCAGAGGAATTTGAGAAAATGAGCGCAACCGTTTATGCAGAAATTGAGCAGGTTGCACTCAAGGCTCAAACGGCACCGCTGCCCTCTAAAGAGGTTGATCTGGACAGTCTCTTCGCTAAATTGGAGGCGACTCATGGCTAAAGTAATGGAGTCGCAGGCGCATCAGGTCGAGGGCAAGGAGATGCGCCTTCAAGAGGCGCTGAGGGAGGCCCTGCGCTACGAGATGGCACGGGATGGGCGCGTCTTCATCTTGGGTGAAGATGTGGCCCTCTTTGGGGGCGCTTACGGGGTGACACGCGGCCTGCTGCGAGAGTTCGGCGAGGATCGGGTCCGCGACACGCCCATCTCAGAGGCGGGGATGGTCGGACTCGCCATTGGCGCGGCGATCAACGGCATGAGACCGATTGTGGAGATCCAGTTCTGTGACCTCCTGCCTATCTGTATGGACCAGCTCACAACTCATGCTGCACGCTACCACTACATGACCGGCGGCCGTATTTCGGTTCCCATGGTGGTACGCGTCAAATTCGGCACTCGTCCGGGAGGCGGACCCAGCCATTCCAGCTGTAATCACGGGGCCTTCCTCCAATTCCCAGGGCTCAAAATTATTCTCCCCACAACGCCTGCAGACGCCAAGGGACTTCTCCTTTCAGCGATCCGCGATCCCAACCCGGTCCTCTGCTTCGAGAGCCATCACCTCTATGGTGTCAAGGGAGCTGTGCCCGAGGGAGACTACACGGTGCCCATTGGGGTAGCCGCGATTCGCCGTGAGGGGAAGGACCTCACCATCATTACCTGCGGCGGCATGGTCCTCAAAGTGGATCAGGCTGCGACGAGACTTAAAGAGAGGGGCATCGAATCTGAGATCGTGGACCTACGTTCCCTGGCCCCCCTGGATAAAGAGACCATTCTTAGATCGGTGGCCAAAACCCGAAGGGCGATGGTGGTGGACGAAGGGCCGATGATTGGCGGGGTAACCTCGGAGATTGCAGCCCTGATTCAGGAAAATCTCTTTTCCGACCTGAAGGGACCTGTGATCAGAGTTGGAGCCTACCCCCTGCCGCCCCCCCACAGCCCTCCACTAGTAGAGGCCATCATTCCAGGCATCGACAGGATTTTCTCGGCGGGTCTGCGTCTCGTTGAGGAAAATAAGCCCTAACCCCGATCTGAAAAAATATTCGAAGCATCTACGGTGTTGACCACGATATGACAGTAGTTACCGACATTTTGATCTTCGGTTTGCAACTATACTAAAGGTGT
>SMUX01147732.1_pt1 | contig 19951 bp, 20 predicted proteins | sample 2456431 | NCBI WGS metagenome assembly SMUX01 (sample SAMN11095930, study PRJNA526329) | marine sediment metagenome | biome: Marine sediment; feature: Surficial sediment; material: Deep marine sediment; isolation source: Hadal surficial sediment | place: Pacific Ocean | collected 2014-11 | depth... | reverse complement strand
GGTCAGCGCGCACCAAGCGGCGAGCGTCCAGGGCCGCACCCAGCGCGCCCAGGCGGCGTCGACCCGGCCCTCGATCAGCGCCGCTATGGCGAATGAAAAGGCGACGGAGAAGCCCACATAGCCGAGATAGAGCATGGGCGGATGAAAGGCCAGGCCGGGGTCTTGGAGGATGGGGTTGAGGCCTGTGCCGTCGATCGGTGCCGGATCGAGCCGCTGGAACGGATTCGACGTGGCCAGGATGAAGGCCAGGAATCCCGCCCCGATCATGCCTTGGACCGCCAGCACCCGGGCGCGCAGGGTCGGTGGCAGGTTGGTCCCAAAGCCCGCCACCGCCGCGCCGCACAGCGCCAGGATCAACACCCACAACACCATGGACCCTTCGTGATTGCCCCAGACCCCGCTAATTTTGTAGAGCAGGGGCTTCGCCGAGTGGGAGTTCGCGGCGACGATGGCCAGGGAAAAGTCCGACACCACGAAGGCGTGCATGAGGCTGGCGAACGCCGCGGCGATAAAGGCCAGCTGGCCCAGTGCCGCCATCCGCCCGGCATCCATCAGCGCCCCGTCGCGGCGGGCGGCACCCACCAGGGGCACCGCCGCCTGGATGCAGGCGAACACCAAGCCGAGGATCAACGCGAAATGGCCGGCCTCGGCGATCATGGCCGCGTCCCGGTCCCCGGCGCCGCGCCCGTGTTCTTCGCCCCGGGCTTCCACCGGCCCGATTTCCTGAGCGCGTCGGCCACCTCCTTGGGCATGTAGGTTTCGTCGTGCTTGGCGAGAATCTCGCTTGCCGTGAATACGCCGTCGCTGCCGACCCGCCCCTGGGCGACGACCCCTTGACCCTCGCGGAATAGGTCAGGCAGGATGCCGCGATAGCGTACCTGGACCCTGTTGGTGAGGTCGGTGATGGCGAAGCGCACCTCGATGCCGCCGCCGGACTTGCGCAGGCTGCCCTCTTCCACCAGGCCACCGATGCGGATCATGCGATTGTCGGGCACCGCCCGGGCCTTGAGGTCGGTGGGCGTGAGGAAGAACACCAGGGCGTCCTCGAAGGCATTGAGAACCAGCGCCGCCGCGCCGCCCAGGGTGACCGCCGCGGCCAGCAGGACATAAAGGCGCCGGCGCTTGGCCGTCAGCGCGCGGCGCGGCGGCCGGGCCATGGTCATGGGTCGGTCCCTTCGTCCTTTGGCGCCTCTGCGGGCGCCTCGGCTCCCCCAGGGGCGGCGGTCATGGCGCGGGCGTGCCGGAGACGGTCGAGGCTGCGTTCGTTTATGCGCAGGCGGCGCAGGGTGGATATCGCCATCCAGCAGAGCACCGCGGCGGCGGTGGCAAAGGCGGGCCAGACATAGATGCCGTAACCGCCGAGATCAAGTGCGTTGCCGATGGTGTCCATGGCGGGGCCCTTCAGATGCCTTCCCGGCGGGCCGGGTTGAAATCCCCGCCGACCATGGCGCCCGCCATCATCAACGCAGCCACCTTGCGGCCGGCGATCTCGGCCCGCACCCTAAGCACCAATAGTGCCAGAAAATAGGCAACGAAGCCCAGCGCCATCAGCACCAGGGGCGTCAACATGGACGGATGGATGGCGGACCCGCCCATGCGCAGCACCGAGGCCGGCTGGTGCAGGGTCGACCACCAGTCCACGGAAAACTTGATGATCGGGATATTGACGAACCCGACCATGGCGAGCAGGGCGGCGGCCCGGTTGCCGCGATCGGCGTCGTCGAAGGCGGATCCCAGCGCCATGTAGCCGAGGTAAAGGAAAAACAGGATCAACACCGAGGTCAGCCGGGCGTCCCAAACCCACCAAGTGCCCCAGCTGGTCTGGCCCCAGAGCGCGCCGGTCACCAGGCAAATCACGGTGAACCCGGTGCCCAGCGGCGCCGCGGCGCGGCCGATCAGGAAGCCGAGCGGATGCTTCCACACCAAGGCCATGGCCGAGACCAATGCGATCAGCGAATAGACCGCCAGCGCCATCCAGGCCGAGGGCACGTGGATATACATGATGCGCACCGAATCGCCCTGCTGGTAATCGGCCGGTGAAACCACCAGCGCGAACCACAGGCCGGCGCCCATGCCCAGGGCCGCCAGGGCCCAGCACCACGGCAGGAGGCGGGCGCCGATGCGCATGAAACGCGCGGGGTTGGCGAGGAAGTGGATCATCGTCTCTTGAATCCCATCATGACGCGTCTTGCGGTTCCGAGGAAAGGCAATTGGCTCACCGCGCAGCCTGGCGGAGGGCCGCGGCCGAGGCCAGTGGGGCCAAGGCCAGGGCGCCCAGAAGAAAACCGCCGAGCGCCATGATCGGCACGCTTGCGTCCATCCCGTCGATGGCCGTGGTCACCACGGCGACGCCGAAAATCAGCACCGGAATATACAGCGGAAGCACCAGAAGCGAAATCAGAACCCCGCCCCTGCGGGCGCCGAGCGTCAGGGCCGCGCCGATGGCACCGATCAGGGTCAGGGTGGGGGTGCCGAGGAGGAGAGACAGCACGAGGTGGGCCAGCCCCGCCCCGTTCATGTTGAGGACCAGGGCGAGGGCCGGCGCCGCGGCAATCAACGGCAAGCCGGTGGTGATCCAGTGGGCCGCCGCCTTGGCTAAAACCACCAGTTCCAGCGGGATCTCGGAAAGCAGCAATTGGTCCAGGCTGCCATCCTCGAAATCGGCGAGGAACAGGCGGTCGAGGGCCAGCATGGCGGCGAGCAGGGCGGTGACCCAGACCAGGCCCGGCGCGATCCGGGCCAGCAGCGCGGTATCACCGCGGAATGCGAGGGAGAAGAGAAACACGGTCAACAAGAAGAAGCCGACCACCACCATGGTGTCGGCGCCGCGCCTGAACGAGAGCCGGACGTCGAAGGCCAACAGGGCACAAAACGCCGTCATGGGTCCTGGCCCACGCTGGGGCCCCAGGTGTCGGGATCGGCAAACCGGGGTGCGGTCCCGGCGAAACGGGCGATTTCCAGGATTTCGGCGCCGTCCAAGGCATTTGGCGCGTGGGTCGCGACCACCGCCATGCCGCCCGCCGCGATGTGACCGGCGAGGGCTTGATCGAAGGCGCGCGCGCCGGCGCCGTCCAAGGCGGTGGCCGGTTCGTCCATGAGCCAGAGTCGGGCCGCGCCCGCCATCACCCGGCCGAGCGCCACCCGGCGCCGCTGGCCCGCCGAGAGATAGCGGCAGGGAAGCGCCGCCAGCGGGCCCAGGGCAAAGGCCTCCATGGCCTCTTCGATGGCCTGGCGCCGCGCTTGGGGGTCGCCGGGGCCGTTGACCGCGGCCCAGAACGCCAATGTCTCGGCGACCGTCGCCAAGGGTTTCAATCCGTCGCCATGGCCGAGATAGGCGATGCGCCCGGTATCGGTGGGAAGCTCCACGGAACCCGCCGCCGGCGGGGCCAGCCCGGCCAGGATCCCCAGCAGGCTCGACTTGCCGATGCCGTTGGGACCGGTCAGCAGCATGACGCTGCCCGGGGCAAGGGTGAACCCGAGGCCGGCGAACAGGAGCCGCCCGCCGCGGATGCAGGCGATGTCGCGGGCGATGAGTTGATCCGCCCGGCCCATGGGGGGTTGATGATCGGTCATGGCCCCCCTCATAGCATAAACCGGGTATGACCTGCGCCCATGGCCTTGGCCTCGGTCGCCAACCGCCCGGGCCGAAAGAAAGCGGTCACCGGTGGGGGGCCGGTGACCGCGCCAACTTCCGGCAGGGGTTACCGGAGCTTGGAGGCTTGGGCCGGATACCGCGCTTGGGGGAGGGGTGGATGCGACGGTCATCCGGCACCGCCATAAGAGCTTTTCAATGTGACACCAATTAGTCCGGATCATGGCGGAAATGTGATAATTGCCGATTTTCCCAAAGGGCTTGGAATTCAAGGGTTTCAGACCCGGACGGACGGCCCGTTTGACGCCGTCGCTAGAGCATTTTTCAGTCATTTGGTTCAATTCGGCCGGAAAATGCTCTAGTCTCCGCTAACACCCTTTTTACATTGATATCGGTTGTTAACCGGCAAACGGGACACGGGCGGCACAGGCGGCATGGGGGCCGCGCCCTGGACCGCCCCAACAGCAGGAGTTTCACCTTGGCCAACAGCGCAGCCAACAGTTTCAATGCCCAACGGACCCTTGAGGTCAATGGCAAGAGCTACACCTATTTCGGGCTGCCCGAGGCGGGCGACGGCGGACTCGGCGATATCTCCCGCCTGCCGGTGTCGCTGAAGATATTGCTGGAAAACCTGCTTCGCCACGAAGATGGACGGAGCGTGACCGCCGACGACGTGCACGCACTCGCCGACTGGGTGAAGGAGCGCCGGTCCGACCGGGAAATCGCCTTTAGCCCGGCCCGGGTGCTGATGCAGGACCTCACCGGCGTGCCTGCCATCGTCGACCTTGCCGCCATGCGCCAGGCGATGATGGACCTGGGCGGCGACCCCAAACGTATCAATCCGCTGTCGCCGGTGGATCTGGTGGTCGACCATTCGGTGATGGTCGATAGCTACGGCACCGCCGACGCCGCCGCCGCCAACGTGAGCCGGGAATACGAACGCAACCAGGAACGCTATTCCTTCCTGCGCTGGGGTCAGGCCGCGTTCGATAATTTCCGGGTGGTGCCGCCCGGCGCCGGCATCTGCCACCAGGTCAATCTGGAATATCTCTGCCAGGTGGTCTGGCACGACGATGACGGCCTGGCCTATCCCGATACCCTGGTCGGCACCGATTCCCACACCACCATGGTGAACGGGCTCGCGGTGCTGGGATGGGGCGTCGGCGGCATCGAGGCGGAAGCGGTGATGCTGGGCCAGCCCATGAGCATGCTGATCCCCGAGGTGGTGGGCTTCAGGATGACCGGCGCGCTCCGGGAGGGAACCACCGCCACCGATCTGGTGCTGACCGTGGTGCAGATGCTGCGCGAAAAGGGCGTGGTCAACAAGTTCGTCGAGTTCTTCGGCGAAGGGCTCGACCATCTGAGCTTGGCCGACCGCGCCACCATCGCCAACATGGCGCCCGAATACGGCGCCACCTGCGGCTACTTCCCGGTCGATGAGGAGACCCTCACCTATATGCGCTTCACCGGGCGGGACGACGACACCGTCGCCCTGACCGAGGCCTATGCCAAGGCCCAAGGCCTGTGGCGCGACACCGAGGCGCCATCCCCGGTCTTCACCGACACCCTGGAGCTCGACATTTCCACCGTCGAGCCGTCCCTGGCCGGGCCCAAACGGCCCCAGGACCGGGTCCTGCTGTCGGACGCCGACCGGGCCTTCGAGGACGCCTTGCCCGATCTTCTCTCCGGCGCCAATGCCGGTGCGGCCGTGGCGGTGGAGGGCATGGACCATGACCTCACCCATGGTGACGTCGTCATCGCCGCCATCACCAGCTGCACCAATACCTCCAACCCGTCGGTGATGCTGGCCGCCGGCCTGTTGGCCCGCAACGCGGTGGCCAAGGGTTTGACCAAGAAGCCCTGGGTCAAGACGTCGCTGGCGCCGGGCTCCAAGGTGGTCGCCGATTACCTGGAAAAGGCCGGCCTCCAGGCCCCGTTGGATCGGCTCGGCTTCAATCTGGTGGGCTTCGGCTGCACCACCTGCATCGGCAATTCGGGGCCCTTGGACGAACCCATAAACAAAGCCATCGACGCGGGCAACCTGGTGGCGACGGCGGTGCTGTCTTCGAACCGCAATTTCGAGGGGCGCGTGCACCCTTACGTGAAGGCCAATTACCTTGCCTCGCCGCCCCTGGTGGTGGCTTACGCCCTGGCCGGGTCGCTCAGGACGAACATCGTCACCGATGCCCTGGGCCAGGATCAGGACGGCAACGATGTCTTCCTCAAGGATCTTTGGCCGGCCAATGCGGACATCGCCCGGGCCATCCAACACTCGCTCACCCCGGAAATGTTCCGCCAGCGCTATGGCAACATCTTCGAGGGGGACGAACAGTGGCAAGCGGTGGAGACCAGCTCCTCCCTCGCCTATGAATGGGAAGAAGGATCCACCTATTGTCGCCTGCCGCCGTATTTCGAGGGCATGGGCCGGGAACCGGACCCGGTCAGCGATATCAAGGGGGCGCGGCTGCTGGCGATGCTCGGCGATTCCATCACCACCGACCACATATCGCCGGCCGGCTCCATCATGGCCGATAGCCCCGCCGGGGCGTACCTGGTGCGCCGCCAAGTGGGGGTCCAGGACTTCAATTCCTATGGCACCCGGCGCGGCAATCACGAGGTGATGATGCGGGGCACCTTCGCCAATATCCGCATCCGCAACGAAATGGCGCCGGGCACCGAAGGCGGCGTCACCCGCCATATGCCCGACGGCGAAGAGATGTCGATGTTCGACGCGGCCATGAAATACGCCGAGGAAGGCGTGCCCTTGGTGGTCATCGCCGGCAAGGAATACGGCACCGGTTCGTCGCGGGACTGGGCGGCCAAGGGGACGCTGCTGTTGGGGGTCCGCGCGGTGATCACCGAATCCTTCGAGCGCATCCACCGTTCAAACCTGGTGGGCATGGGCGTCCTGCCGCTGGTGTTCCCCGAGGGCGTGACCCGCAAGACCTTACATTTGGACGGTTCGGAGACCTTCGATATCGTCGGCATCGCCGGGGACATCACCCCGGGCATGGAGTTGCCCTTGACCATCACCCGTGCCGACGGCGCGACCGAGACGGTGCCCCTCAAGTGCCGCATCGATACCCTGGACGAGGTCGATTACTACCGCCATGGCGGCATCCTGCAATATGTGCTGCGCAACCTGCTGGATTCCTGAGGCGCGGCCCGCCGCGCGACCGGGTCTGTAGGTGGCCGGCGGGTTGGCGCCGATCCGCGCCTGGGTCATTACCGAAGGGCACGCGGGGATAGAAGTCCAAGCGGTCGCCTTGGCCGAGGCCCTGGGGCTGAAGCCCCGTGTCATGCGGGTGGCCGCGCCATTCCTGTGGGGTTGGATGCCGGCCACCGTCTGGCCGGCGCCGATTCTATTCGCGCGTTTACAAGGCGCCGGGCTCAAGCCTCCCTGGCCCGATATCCTGATCACCTGCGGGCGGCGCAGCGCCGCCCTGGCGCTCGCCATCCGGAGGAAAAGCAAGAAAGACGGGGCCATGGGAACCTTCGCCATTCACATCTGGAATCCCCAGGTGGAGTCCAGGGGACTGGACGTCGTGGTTACCCCCCGCCACGATCTGGATAACCTCCGACAGCACCGTCACGGCGGGCCCAACGTGCTCCCCACCCTGGGTTCCCTCCATCCCCTTGACCCGGTCTGCCTGGCCGAGGAGGCGAATAAGTTGCGCGACCGGTTCGCGGGCCTGCCCCGGCCCTTGGTGGTGGTGTTGGTGGGCGGCCACAGTCAAAATTACCAGATGGGGGCCCAGTGCATGGAGACCCTCGGCGCGTGCCTGCGGCGCCTGCATGAGTCCAGCGGCTGCGGCTTCGCGGTGATGACTTCGCGGCGCACCGGGGCGGAGAATATCGCCGTCCTGGCCGGTGCGCTGGCCGGGACCGGCGCCTATTTCTGGGACGGCGAAGGGGATAATCCCTATCGCGGTGTTCTCGGACTCGCCGACGCTCTGGTGGTGACCTACGATTCGGTCAACATGATCACCGAGGCGGCGGCGACCGGGAAACCGGTCTATGTGGCGACCTTCGAGGCCAACTCGGACCGCGTCGAATCCTTCAATAAGGATATGCGGTCGGCCGGGCACACGCGGATTTTCGAAGGCGAGATCGATTTTTCCTGGGCTCCCCAACCGCTGTTGGAAACCCCGCGGGTTGCCGCTGAAATCATGGCACGCTACGCCGCCGCACGGTCGCCGGGGTAATCACCAAACTGTGATGCCAGTTGACTGGTCATGGGGCCTTTGGGCGCGATAGGGTCCGGCCATGGGTCCTGCTTTTCAACCCCCTGGGCGGCACACTTTTATGCGGCGCACCCCCATTCGGCACATTGCGGCTTTTATCGTCCTAGCCCTGATCTTTTCGCCTCTCGCCGTCACCGGTGAGGCGCGGGCGGGCGACGGACGCAAGGCCCCCGGGTTGGTGGTGGTCGAGATGTACACCTCCCAATCGTGCAGTTCCTGCCCACCGGCGGACAGGTTCCTGGGCGAACTCGCCAAGCGCAAGGATGTTCTGGCGCTTTCCATGCACGTCGATTACTGGAACGCCCTGGGCTGGCGCGACCCCTGGTCCAGCGCCGACGTGACCGCGCGCCAGCGGCGCTATGCGCGGTCCCTCGGGGCCCGCTACGTTTCCACCCCCCAAGCCGTTATCGGCGGCGAATCCTATGCGGTGGGATCGGACCGCGGCGCGGTCTCCCGCCTGATCGAAAAATCACGGCGCGCCGCGCGCCCGCGGGTGCAACCGCTCCTGACCATGCCGGGTCCTAGCCGGCTGACGGTGAAATTGCCCGACCGCAAGCTGGCGGCGCCGGCCACGGTCTGGTTCGTGGCTTTCGACGACCGTCACACGGCGCGCATCACGGCCGGCGAAAACAGCGGCGCGACGATCACCTATACCAACGTCGTGCGGGCGCTGCGTCCAATCGGAACCTGGACCGGCAAAGGGCGTACTTTTGAGATCGACATTTCCAAGGACCGCGAGGCGGGCTTCGGCAATTGTGCGATTCTGGTCCAGGCCGGAGGCAGTGGCCCGATTCTCGGTGCGGTGTCCCTCCCCTTAAATCCTCGGAATCATTAACATCCAATTCCCCGAAGTCGTTGGCAGGCGGACCTGTCCCATGGCTTGCGGGAAATGGAAAACCGTGGCAATCGCCGCCGCGTCAGCACCCATCCCGGCCGTCCCCGTCGTCGTTCTTCCGTCGGCCCCTGGCCTCGACAAATTTAATGACGGCCCACACCGCCGCCATGATGGCGAACGCGACTACGCCGATTTTCAGATAGGCTATGGCCTGTTCGACGAGAAAGCTCATGGCGAGGGTGAACCGTTAAAAATGGGAAATCGCCTTCGGTGTTTTAAGAAAACACGCTCATCAAGAGGGCACATTAGACCTTACTTTCATAAGATGATGCGACATTTTGGCGCGTTTCGTCCTGACGGGCGGCGCAGTTTCGCGTACAATCGCGGCCATGACGTACCTTTCTGGTTTGAATCTTCTGCTTCTGGCCTTGTGGCTGGCATGCGAGATCGTGGCCAGGGACCTGGCGAGCCCGGCGCCCAAGGACCCCTATCGGCTCGACCGCTGGCGCAACGGCGAAGGGGACCCGGACCGGTAACTCCCGACCGTAAGTCGGCTTCTGGCGAAGAGGGTTTAAAAAGTCCCGCGACGGCATGGTCGGAGCAACAATGGAATGGACGGGTTGGCTTCCGGGGGAACCCGATCGGTAGTGAAAAGTTGCCGAGGGATGCTAAAATATAGCAAAGGCTATCCATAGCGCTCCCCTGGAGGACCTCATGGCCATTCCCGTGCGGATCACCTTCCGTGATATCGACCCCAGCGATGCCATCGGGGCCCGGATAAATGACCGGGTCAGGCGGCTGCAGAGGTTCGCCAAGCGCGCCACCGGCCTTCACGTGACCGTCGCCGCCCCCCACCATAGCGGCCAAAAGGGCAAGCTTTACCAGTTCACCTTGGAGCTGCTGATGCCGGGCCGGGATATCGTCGTCAAACAGGGCGATACGCCCAACCACGCCCATGAGGATGTCTACGTGGCCATGCGCGACGCCTTCACCGCCCTGGAGCGCCGGGTCCACGACCATATGGACAAGAGGGGCCCATGAGGAACGGCCGGTCCCGCCCGTTCCCGGTGTTGGCATCGTGCCCGCGCCACGCCACCCACTAAGCCGCGGATCCGCGCCGCCGGCGCCGCGCGTCACCGCCGTCCTGGGGCCCACCAATACCGGCAAGACGTATCTCGCATTCGACCGCATGATGGGTCACACGTCGGGCATGATGGGCTTTCCCCTGCGGCTTTTAGCGCGGGAAAACTATGACCGGGCGGTGGCCATCAAGGGCGCCCATAAGGTGGCGCTGGTGACCGGCGAAGAGAAGATCATCCCGGCCCGGCCCAGCTATTTCCTGTGTACCGTCGAATCCATGCCGCTTGGCCGCGAGGTGGCCTTCCTTGCCATCGACGAAGTGCAACTTGCCGCCGATCCCGATCGCGGCCATGTCTTCACCGACCGTATCTTGCACGCCCGCGGCTACAATGAGACCATGCTGCTGGGTTCCGACACCATGGCGCCCATGATCCGGCGCCTGGTGGCCGAGTGCCAATTCATTTCCCGGCCTCGTTTTTCGCGACTTTCCTACGCCGGCACCGACAAGATCACCCGCCTGCCGGCGCGCAGCGCCGTGGTGGCGTTCTCCGCCGCCGGGGTCTACGGGATTGCCGAGTTGCTGCGCCGCCAAAGGGGCGGCGCGGCGGTCGTCATGGGCGCGCTCAGCCCGCGCACCCGCAACGCCCAGGTGGCGATGTTCCAGAACGGCGAGGTGGATTACCTTGTCGCCACCGATGCCATCGGCATGGGGCTCAACATGGATGTGAGCCATGTCGCCTTCGGCGAGCTCGGCAAATTCGACGGCCGGGCGCGGCGCCGCCTGTCGGCGGCGGAACTGGGCCAGATCGCCGGCCGCGCCGGTCGTCACATGGCGGACGGCACCTTCGGCACCACCGCCGACGTTGAGCCCCTGGCGCCGGAGTTGGTCGAGGCCCTGGAAAGCCATACATTCGAGCAGCTACATAGCGTCTATTGGCGCAATTCGGATCTTCCTTTCGCCAATCTGGGCGCGCTTCTGAGGGCGCTGGATGCCCCCGCCCCCGCCCCGGGTCTGGTGCCGGTCCGCCACGGGCCCGACCATCTGGCCCTGAAATCCTTGGCCGCCGAGGATGACATCGCCCGCGCCGCGTCGGGGCCGGACCAGGTGCGGCTTCTCTGGGAGGTCTGCCAGATCCCCGATTTCCGCGGCCGAGCCGGGGCCACCCATGCGCGTTTCTTGGGCACGGTCTACCGCTATCTTGCCGAGGGCGGCACCCTGCCCGACCATTGGATCGCCGGGAATATCGACCGCCTGGACCGGGCCGATGGCGATATCGAGACACTGACCGGGCGGATCGATCAGATCCGCACCTGGACCTATATCTCCAACCGGGCCGACTGGATCCGCGATGACAGCGCCTGGCAGGCCCGCACCCGCGCGATCGAGGACAAGCTGTCCGACGCCCTGCACGATCGCCTCACTCAGCGCTTCGTGGACAAGCGCACCACGGCGCTGGTCAAGGGACTTCGCGCCAAGGGCGAATTGGCGGCCGAGATTGACGGCGACGGTGCGGTGGTCGTCGAGGGCTATGTGGTGGGGCGGCTCGACGGGCTCCGGTTCTCCTCCGCGCCCCTCGAGGGCGGCGACGGCGCGGTCGCCCGCAAGGCGCTTCAGAACGCCGCCGTGCGGGCGCTTGGACCGGAAATAGCGGCGCGGCTTTCGGCCATCGCCGGGGCCGGAGAAGACGACCTCGCCATGGGCGGCGACGGCGTCATCCGCTGGCGCGACGCAGGCCTCGCACAACTGGTCGCGGGCCGTCATCCCCTGACCCCGGCAATCCGCATTTTGCCGGGAAATCTTATGTCTTCCCGCCAGGAGGCTGCCCTTCTCGGCGATCTCGAAAACTGGCTGGCCGACCATTTGCGCCGCCGTCTGGGCCCGTTGGTGTCGGCCCTGGAGGCGGGCCGGGATGCCACCCTCGCCGGCCCGGTTAGGGGCATTCTCTACCGGCTGGCCGAATCGCTCGGGGCGGTGCCGCGGCACGAGGCCCAGGGGTCGCTGCGTGAACTGGACGCGCGGGGGGCCAAGGCGCTGGCCCGCGCGGGCGCGCGGCTTGGCACCGAAACCGTGTTCCTGGACGGCATCGGCGGTCGCCAAGAGGTGCGGCTGCGCGGCCTACTGTGGTGCGTGGCGGCCGGCGTGGCGGGCGTGCACGCGGCCGGGTGGGTCGAGGCCATGGCCGGCGCCGTGGCCTCGGCGCCGCGTGATCCCGCCCGGCCCGACGCATTCTATCGGGCTTGCGGCTACGTTCCTCTCGGTGCGCGGGTCCTCGCCTGCTCGCGGGCCGAGGCGCTTGCCGCCCTTGCCCGCAAACGCGCCCGGCAGGGGGCGTTCGCACCCACCCGTGAATTGCGCCGGTTGGCCGGCGGCAGCGTCGATGACTTGGTCGGCGCCCTGTTGGCGCTGGGCTTCCAGACGGAAGATGGTCCCGACGGTGTGGGGTTCGCCTCGGGGCACGGCCGCCGGGCCGGTCGCGGCGCGGCCAAGGGTGCCGCCAGGCGCCGCGGCGGGGGCCGCAAACGGGCCGAGCCCACCTCGCCTTTCGCCAAACTGCGCGACTTCCCGCTCAAGCGGTGAGGGGCTAGTGGTGAGCGAGCCGGGGCTGCGTATTGACAAATGGCTGTGGCATGCCCGGTTCTTCAAAAGCCGTTCGATTGCCCAGCGACTCTGCGGCGGCGGCCGGCTGCGCCTCAACGGCAAGCGGGTCACCAAGGCCCATGTCATGGTGCGTCCCGGCGACGTGCTGACCTTTCCCAAGGGGCCCCATGTGCGCGTGGTGCGGGTGGCAGTACTTGGGGTTCGGCGGGGGCCGGCGACGGAAGCGGCGACCTTGTATGAAGACCTGGCGCCGCCGCGATCGACCAAATCCGGGGCCGTCCCGCCGGCCCCGGCCCCGGCCCGGCGCGATTCCGGCGCCGGGCGCCCCACCAAGACCGAACGCCGTGCGACGGATCGGCTGAATCGCCGCTGAACCTCTGCCACCGGCCTGACCATGCGGCCGGGAGAAGGGCTTGCCCGGGCGGGTGCGCTGTGATACCCAAGGCCCCCCATGATCAACCGGATAAAATCGTTTCTGTCTGACACCAAGGCCCGCCAAGATGGCCGCTTCGAGGGTGGTGGCGCCGAACAAATCCGTCTCGCCGCGGCCGCGCTTTTGGTAGAGGCGGCGTGGTGCGATCAGGACTTCGACGAAACCGAGCGGCGCCACATCGTCGACTTGGTGAGCGGGCGTTTCGGTCTCACCCGCGAGGAGGCCAAAACCCTGGTGGCCGCGGCCGAGGAGGAGGTTCACGCGGCAACCCAGATTCTGCCTTTTACGCGGGCGATCAAGGATAGGTTTTCACAGGTTGAACGGATAGAAATGATTGAAATGCTGTGGCAAGTGGTCTATGCGGACGGCGTGCTTCACGATCATGAAGCGGCCCTGATGCGCCAGATCGGTGGTTTGGTCTACGTCAGCGACAGGGAACGCGGCGCCGCGCGCAAACGCGCGCTGGCCCATCTCGATAGGCCAGCCGGTTAGGGCTTCGAGAGGAAGAAGAAATCCATGACTTATGTGGTCGTCGATTCTTGCATTAAATGCAAATACATGGATTGCATCGAGGTTTGCCCCGTGGACTGCTTCTACGAAGGGGAAAACTTTCTGGTGATCAATCCCGAGGAATGCATCGACTGCGGTGTTTGCGAGCCCGAATGCCCGGTCGAGGCGATCTTGCCGGATACCGAGGGCGACCTCGGGAAATGGGTGGAAATCAACCAGAAATACGCCGATACCTGGCCCAATATCACGCGCAAGGGAACGCCGCCGGCCGATGCCGACGACTGGAAGGACGTCAAGGACAAGTTCGAAACGCATTTCAGCCCCAATCCCGGCACCGAAAGCACTGGATAGGCGCCGCATCCAACGGCTGGAAATCGGCGCGAAATTATGTTATAAACGAACTGCGGCTATCGCGGTAATCCCCTGATAACATGGGGGATATGAGGGAAGCCGTGGATCGGGGCGGGCCGCATCCAGTTGCCCGCCGAAACCCCACTCATGAGGGTATGTGCGGCATTGGTGCACGAAGGGGACGTTGGCCTGGACGCGAACGGCGGCGGCATCTCGGTCGAATGTGGGGCGCCGATATGGCACAGCGCGGTTGCAACTTAGGACTCGCCCCCCGGGACGTCCGGCCGGAAACGGTCGTGGTGATGGATTATCGTAAGGATTAAAATGGCACCCAAGACTCCGAAAAAGACGACAGGACCGGCGGTCAAGACTCCGGAGAAGGCCAAGGCATCGAAGGCCGCGCCCAACAAGGCGCGCAGGGCGGCTAAAGCGGCGGCTGAGACCAAGGCCCCGGCGGCTAGGCCAGCGGCTAGGAAAGCGACGCCGGTCAACAAGGCCCCGGCGGTCAAGAAGGCGGCGGCCGCGAAACCGGTCGTGGCCAAGAGCGCCGCGCCGGTCAAGAAGGTCGTTGCCAAGAAGGCCCGGGCGCCGAAGAAGGCGGCGGCGCCCAAGAAGGTTGTGCCAAAATCGCCGCCGCCGAAGAAATTGGGCATCTTCGCCTGTGGCGATTTTGTGGTCTATCCGACCCACGGGGTCGGCCGGATTTCCGCCATCGAGGACCAGGAAGTGGCGGGCTACCAGTTGCGCCTATTCGTGGTGCGGTTCGACAAGGAAAAGATGACCCTGCGCATCCCCGTGGGCAAGGCGGAGACGGCGGGCCTGAGGAAACTGGCTTCGCGCCAGCAGATCGATGTCGCCATAACCACGCTGAGGGGCCGGTCCAGGGTCAACCGCGCCATGTGGAGCCGCCGGGCCCAGGAATACGAGGCCAAGATCAATTCCGGCGACCCGGTGTCCATCGCCGAGGTGGTTCGTGACCTGCACCGCAATGCGGGCCAGCCCGACCAGTCCTATTCGGAACGCCAAATCTACGAAGCGGCCCTGGATCGTCTCGCCCGGGAAGTGGCGGCGGTCGATAAGACCGACTGGGATGTGGCGACCATGAAACTGGAAGAAATTCTCGAAGCCGCGGCTTGATTGGGCCTCCCCATATGCCGCCCAAGGCCGGTATCCTTTTGATGCCGGCCTAGAGCACTTCCGGGCCAAATTGAACCATTTGACCGGCCGATGACGCGAGACCGAAGCGACGAGGCCCCAGGGGGCGGGTTGAGGCCAGGGGGCAGGTTTAAGGTGGTGACGGGGGGCCAGGCCGGCGTCGACCGCGCCGCCCTGGATGCCGCGCTCGACGGCGGCATTCCCTGCGGCGGCTGGTGCCCGGCGGGGCGATGGGCCGAAGACGGACCGATCCCCGCGTTCTACCCGCTGACCGAAACCCCCGAGGCGGATCCCGCCTTCCGTACCCGGCGCAATGCGGCCGATGGCGACGGCACCCTGATCATCGTCGATGGTGCGCCCGACCGCGGATGCCGGCTCGCCGGCGCCGCGGCGCGGGAACTCGGCCGGGCGCGGCTCACGGTGGACCTGTCGAAGACCGCCCAAGACGCCGCGTGCGCGCAGGTGGCGGCCTGGATCGCCCGAGAACAGATCCGCATTCTCAATATCGCGGGACCCAGGGAAAGCAACGCGCCCGGCATCTATTGCCGCGCTTATGAATTTCTCACGAGCCTCTTCGCCGGCCTGAAGTAACGATCTTGACCCGCCGCCCGGGGATCAGCCGGTCCCTGGGGCCGAGGCCATTAAGGACCCGGAAATGCTCTTCCGCGAGCTTACCCACGGCCATGCGCCGGGCCATCCGCGCGACCGTATCGCCACGCCTGACACGGACGATCCTGATGCGATAGGGCCGCCATCTCCGGGCCTCAGACGCCGAAACCCCGCGGAAGGAATAAGCGGTTTCCCGGTAAGCGTCGTAAAGCCTTTGGCCGGAACCGGCCGGGCCGATGAACATGAAGCGGTACATGCGCCCGCCCCGGCGGATCGCCACCAGGCGAAGATTGTGGACCCCCCGCCGGCTCCGGACCCGCGCCGCGCCGCCGGCCGCCGGCATGCCGTTGATGGACGAGCGGTCCAGCTCGGTCATGCGCAGGTTGCGGGCCCATACGTTGACCAAATAATCATAAGGCGAGCGGCCCCCGGCCCTGGCCGCCGCGCCGAATATGATCACCGCCCCGCCCGGTCCCTTGGCCAGGACCTGGCTCGGCTGGTTGATCAGGTGATAGCCCCGGGGCACCCGGAAACGGATGCGCATGTCGGGGTGCAGAAATTCGCGGCCGCGCACGAAGCCCTGTTCGGGCGTGTCGCCATAGATCATGCCGCTGATCTTCCGCAGATAAACGTCGCGCCCGACGATGGGGTCGGGACGCTGGGGGCCGCCGGCCTCGCGCGCGGCACGCCGGACCCTTTCCAGGGTGCGTGGATGGGTCGACATGAAATTGGCTTGGTCGACGGTGCCGGGCGATCGCCCCGCGAGCCGGGCCGTGAGGCGGGTGTGCGCCCTGAGGCTGCCGAGGAAACCCGCCATCGCCCGGGGATCGAAGCCGGCGCGCTTGAGATAGCGGATACCGAGCTTGTCGGCCTCGAACTCCTGGGCGCGGGAATAGCTGCTGAGATAGGAACCCAGGCCGCTGCCGGTCAGGCGCGCGATCTCGCCGCTGCCGGTCAGGATGCCGACGGCGGCGGCGCCGATCCCGGCGAAGACGGAACGGCTGTGGCGCTGGGCCGCGTGGCGCGCGGTGACATGGCCGATTTCATGGGCCAGCACGCCGGCGATCTCGGCCTCGGAGTTGGCCAGCGCCAGGAGCCCGCGGGTGATGTAGACATAGCCGCCCGGCAGGGCGAAGGCGTTGATCATGTCGGTGTCGAGCACCGTGAAGGTGAAACGCAGGTTGGGCAATTCGGAGGTCCGCGCGAGAAGCGTTCCAACCGAGCTCACGTAACGCCGCAAATCGGCGTCGGGAATGGCGCCACCGAAGGCCGGCATCAGTTTCTGGTGCTCCTTGGCACCGATGCGGGCCTCTTCCTCGGGCGAAATGAAGGACACCATCCTTTCGCCGGTGGCGGGATTGGTGGCGCAGCCCGCAAGCGGCCCGGCCAGTGCCGCGGCCATCAGCGCGGCCGCTAGGTTGGTCCGTGACCCTGCCCCTGTCATGGTGCCAGCACCTCGATCTGCTCGGCGTGGGTGGCCTCGATCATCGGCCCATTGAACAAGCGAAGCCAGCCGCGCACCCGTACCCTCTTGCCCTCCAGGCGCTTGAGCCGCTTGCCGAAGGCCTTGCGGAAGCGGCGCAGATCGCGGCGGCGGATGGAAATGGTGAAGTCGGTGCGCCATTCGGCCCCGAAATTGATATAGGCCCAGCGCCGGATCACCGCCGTCCGTTTGACGCGGCCTTCCACCAGTTGGAAGGTGCCGATATGGGCTCCCGCCCGGCGATGGGAGATGACGGCGTAGAAGGGGTCGGCCCAAATGCCCCGCTTGGCCGCCCGGGCCCGGCGCTCGAGGGTCAGCATTTCCGCCACGGCCTTGCGGTTGTCGGGGAAGGAGTAGACCCGCGCCCAGCCGCGGCCGAGCATTTCACCCTGAATCCACAGATCGTCGGATCGGCGCGCGAGATGCGCCAGCACGCGGCCGTGGCGGTCGGCGCGGGCGCCGCCGAACAGCACCCGGAGCCTCTTGCCGGCGGTAAGCCGGGCCAGCGCCGCCTTGGCCTCGTCGGCCAGGGGCCATTTCCGGAAGCCGGTGCGCCCGAGCGGCAGCTTCGGCGCCTGGATGCCCACCAGGCGCACCTCGCGCCCGTCGTCGAGCACCAAAGTGTCGCCGTCGACGATCCTAACCGCGGTGCCGGCGACCCCCGCCTTAAGACCCTTGGGAGGTTGTCCGGCCCGGCCGGACCCGGCGCCGAGGAAAACAGCGACGGCGAGGACCAGGATGGCGAAGGCGATGGAGCGCGCGGTCATGACGCCATTGTACAGCCATGAGCACTTTCCAACCAAATAGGGCAATTGGTTCCCTTTGACCGCGCCCGGCCCCACACCCTAAGATGGCGCAAACCCGACCCGGAGTTCCATGGACCAGACCCGCCCCTCGCGCCGGACCGCGCTCTATCCCCCTGGCGAGCCCACCGCCAAGGGCATGCTCGAACTCGATCAGCGCCATGCCATGTATTGGGAGGTCTCGGGCAAACCCGAGGGCATCCCGGTGGTGTTCCTCCATGGCGGGCCCGGGGCCGGGTGCCACCCCCATCACCGGCGCTATTTCGATCCCCGCCAATACCGGGTCATCCTATTCGACCAGCGCGGCGCCGGGCGTTCGGAGCCAATGGGCGAACTCATCGACAACACCACAGCGCACCTAGTGGACGACTTGGAGCGCCTGCGCGGGCATCTCGGTATCGAGAATTGGCTGCTGTTCGGCGGGTCCTGGGGCTCGGCCCTGGCCTTGGCCTATGGCGAGGCCCACCCCAAACGGTGCCTGGGGTTTATCCTCAGGGGCATCTTCCTCGCTCGGGCTTCGGAGGTGGATTGGTTCCTCAACGGCATGGGCACATTCTTCCCCGAGGCGCGGCGGCGGTTCGTGGAGTTCCTGCCCGCCGACGAGCGCGCAGACCCGCTCGGCGCCTATCATCGCCGGCTCACCGATGACGATCCCGAGGTTCATATGCCCGCGGCCCGGGTCTGGGCGGCCTACGAGGGCGCGTGTTCGACCCTGCGCCACGACACCAAGGCCGATGGTGGGGCCGATGGTGGGGCCGGTGGCGGTGGAAGCGGCAAGGGCGCCCTCACCCTGGCCCGGATCGAGGCCCATTACTTCATCAATGACATGTTCATGGAGGAGGACGCGCTGATCGAGAACATCGGCCGCCTCGAAGGCGTGCCCGCGGTGATCGTCCAGGGGCGCTACGACATGGTCTGTCCCATCAAGGGCGCCGATGCCCTGGTCCGGGCCTGGCCGGGCAGGCCGGGGGAGAACGGGCTGGAATACCACGTCATCGCCGATGCCGGGCACGCGGCCTCGGAACCGGGGACCCGGGCGGCGCTGATGGCGGCGACGGAGAAGTTCAAGTCATTGCGGGACTAGCCCAATGGTTCGATTTGGCCGGATAATGCCCTAGAATGATGTGCGGCCCTGGCGCCGCCCGGCAATGAACGCCCGGGGCCGCCCGGCAATGAACGATGGTGATCATGGGGGGAAATTTGCAATATCGTAGCGTCACACCCGGGGTCGGGTGCCGGATTATGGGCGCCCGCGCTTACCTTCGCTTCCTCCCCGTCCTTCTGCTTTGCGCCCTTCTGGCGGCGCTGCCGATGACCGGCGCCCGGGCCCTCGACCCCGCCTTCCTCACCTTCGGCGCCGGCAGCTTTGACATGAACGGCGGCGACACGAGCGCGACCCTCTCGGTGGAGTACACCCATGACAAGCGCCTGTTCTGGGAGTTCAAGCCCATGGGCGGCCTGATGGCCACCCTGGACGGCGCCTTCTACCTCTATGGCGGGCTGGCGGTGGATATCTTCCTGGGCCAGCGCTTGGTGCTGACGCCTTCCTTCGCGCCCGGCCTCTATATCGAAGGCGGCGGAAAGGACCTCGGCCACGTGGTCGAGTTCCGCTCCGCGGTCGAGCTCGCCTACCGCTTCTCCAACCGCGCGCGCCTGGGCCTCGAGTTCTATCATCTGTCCAATGCCGGGCTGGACGACCGCAACCCCGGCGCCAACGTGCTGATGCTCACCTACTCCGTGCCGTTGGGCCCGCCGAGCCGCTGAACGGCGGGCGCGGGACTGCCCGAGGCGTTCCCAGGGGCCGGCACGGTGGTATAAGGTGGGGCCAAGCGCCCGTAGCTCAGCCGGATAGAGCACCAGATTCCTAATCTGGGGGTCGTGGGTTCGAGTCCCGCCGGGCGCGCCAATTTTTTCAATGGCTTACGTGGATTTTGGGCTGGTACTCCGGCCCGTTTTTTTGTCCCGGGTAACAGACGGGGTAACAGCGCCCGGATATTCCCGCCGGCGGCCCTCTCGGCTCCACCGTCCCATTGCCGCGCCGCGGCAGGCTTGATCGGGAGCTGGCCGGGCCCGGGCGGGGCCTAGCGGGGTACCCCCCTTGTTGCCGTTTTCGCGCACACGGACGCACCCGACTGCAAATGGTCTGCTATCGCTCAAGGAGCGGACATTGGGCCTCGGTATGTCTGCTTTGAGGGGTGAAGCGGACGTAAATCACTGTGTGGGTGAATGTCCGCTTTTAGCCACAAGCGGACATTCC
>SMUX01262636.1_pt1 | contig 19955 bp, 24 predicted proteins | sample 2456431 | NCBI WGS metagenome assembly SMUX01 (sample SAMN11095930, study PRJNA526329) | marine sediment metagenome | biome: Marine sediment; feature: Surficial sediment; material: Deep marine sediment; isolation source: Hadal surficial sediment | place: Pacific Ocean | collected 2014-11 | depth... | reverse complement strand
GGTACGACTGGAAGATTTCGAAATTCGAAATTGCAAATTCGAATTGGCTCCACCCCGATCTCCGGTCCCTGGTCCTCAGTCTGCGGTCATTCGTCACCGGTCAACTGGTAAGAGCAGTGTGCAGTTAGCAGTAATGAGTCCGGAGCTGAAGCTTGACGGCTGAGAGCCGATGGCTTAAAAATGGACGCTATGCACTCTGCTCGTTGCCATTTTTTATCTACGTTAATCAGCGTGAATCTGCGGTTAGTTCTTAATTAAAGAAATGTTTTTCGGCGAAAATCGGCGGCTAATTGCTCCTAACGTTATGCGACATGCGCTTTGCTTTTTGTTGCTGATAGCTGACTGCTGATAACTGATAGCTGGTTTCCTGAAGTCGTTCTGTTGAACATTCTATCGGCAAGAATCTAACTCACATGGAAACTTCCCGCCGAGAGCTGATGCAGGTGTATCGCCGTCTTTTCCGACATTACGGCAACCTACACTGGTGGCCTGGAGAGAATCCACTCGAGATCTCTGTGGGGGCGATCCTAACTCAAAATACGGCCTGGTCCAACGTGGAAAAGGCGATCCGACATCTCAAGGAGAACCAGGTTCTAAGCGTCAGGACCCTTGGCCGCCTGTCCCTCGGTCATCTAGCTCAACTCATCAAATCGGCGGGTTACTTCAACGTGAAAGCGCACCGGCTCAAAAATTTCATCTCCTACCTCCAAAGTCGCTACGGAGGAAGCCTCAACAAAATGTTTGGTCAAGACACCTCGCGTCTGCGTGAGGAGCTACTCTCCGTCAACGGCACCGGCCCAGAAACCGCAGACTCAATCCTACTGTACGCTGGCGAAAAACCAGTCTTTGTTATTGACGCCTACACCAAGAGGATCTTCTCCCGTCATGGCGTGATGGCTTACGGAAATAGTTACGACGATTTTCAGCAGCTTTTCATGAAACGTATTCCCCCCGATATTCCGCTGTACAATCAGTACCACGCGATGCTGGTCTTCACCGGCAAAGATTTTTGCCGCACTCGACCCCGCTGCGACTCTTGCCCTCTCAACGGCTGGCGCAACGTGCCGCCACTCAAATGCCCTTAATCTGACGCCTAGATCCATCAAGCCTCCGTCAATATTAGGAAGCCGCCCCCCTTGGGCCCATTTTGGCCACCCAATGCGGACAATTAAGGACTAATAGGGCAAGCCGCCACATCATAGCAAGGTAGTCTCGCTGTTGGCAGATCCCCGTTGGGACAATTGGATCATTCTCGGTACATAGGCGACAAAAAATGTACCCCAATGACCAGAGGGGTCGCGCAGGGGACTCGCATTCTCGTGCAAACACCTTCTGTATCCATGCTTTGGCCCCAGCGGAGGAGTAACCAGGGGAGTGAGAAAAGACACCCTTATTGGTGGGCGGGGAATCCGCCCCTGGCATCATATTTGCTCCAAAATACCCCAATCCTATGAAAATCGCTCGATGCAAAACAATTTAGCGATTCAGACCAACAAGCACCGGAGGAAATTCCATGACCCCAAACGGCGAATTCACTTTCTCCATTGAACTGATCCTTTATATCCTCACCCTTCCGGTATCGTGGATCCCGAAGGTCCACACCATTATCCTGAACTTCCTCTGGGATTTCTCCACACCCGTGGAAGCCTCTGTGAAAGGCATTGTCTTCCTGCTCCCGGGCCTACACCTTATTGTGGCCATGTGGGCTACCATGCTCGCCTTGTATACCGTCCCCTTCCGCTCAGGGCGAGGCGCCTTCATCGTCTCCCTTATCACCACTTGGTGGGATACGGGTCGAACCATTGCCCTTTATTGGTTGGGTTTCGTTCGGGCTGCATTCCTTACCTTGGGGTGGATTTGGGGTTTCATCCGTATCGTCACCGGCGGGCTTTACCTAGCAATCGTCGAAGTCCTCATGCTTCCCCTCTCCATTGTCAAGCGGGCTACTCACAGCTCCTTACAGCCTGGTATTCCGTGGATCGCCATCTGTCTCACTATGCTTTGGATCACTATCGAGGCGGGCCTCTTTAGCTACACCATCTACCCTATGATCTCTGAGATCGCCGCTGACCTCGTGGGGACCAGTGGCGGTGTGTTCCTCCAACCCGCACTGTTTTTCATCCTGTTCATGCTCATCGCCGGTAGCTTTGCCTGTATGCAAGTCATGGTCGACGCCATCCACCAGAAAAACTACAAGGACTTGGTTCAGATGCTCATCGTGGAAGTCTTTGTCATGTTCGTTGAGGTGGTCTTCCTTTACCGCGAACTGGTGGACGCCGTCACCCCTGCGCTGGCGCAGCAAAGCGGTGGTCAGCTTCGTATCGGTATTTTCGGTGTGCTCGCCATCTCAGCCATGTGCTGGACGGGCATCCGTGGCATGACCTGGTTCCTCTTCGGTAGGTATGGGACGCCCACACTGCTATCCATCATTTCAGGACGGGGCCTCATAGACGCCCCCCCTGCATCGCAGGACAAGGAGGCAGAGATCTTCGCCTGGACCAAGGAAATGATCTCCCACGTGAAGGCTGAGATCGGCTGGTTCCGGACAACCGGAAAGGAGCTGCTGGAGGCCTATATCCTTCCCCCTCTGCAGCTTGTTGCCGCCACGATTAACTTCTTTACGGTCTTTGTGACGGGGCGCCACCTTTTCAGGCTGCCCCTGAAATCCCTCCACGCCTTTATGGAAACTGGTGAGCTGCTCAAGCTCGCGAAGATGGCGGATGTCTCATCCCCAGGGGGCGGTTCCCAATAAGGCTAACGCACTTAGGAGGTTACACCTATGTTTCATCGGATTCGGATCCTGCTTTTCGCCGCGCTGTTGCTGTTACCCGCCTGCGATCATCCCCAAGATGCTGCTGCCCCCCGTCTATCACTCTTCATAGGAATTGACATCAGCGGGTCCTATCGGCGGTCGACGCATTTCAATGACTCTCTACGCTTTCTTTCCTACTACATCTACGGCCACTTGAATGGCCTTGGGGGGCTGAAAAAGCCACGGGCCCTGTTCGTTGGATCCATTGGCGGAGACACCCCGAACGAGCCTAAGGCCTTCCATCCTATCCAAGAGTTCGAGGGCAAGAGTGCACGTCAAATCGAGGCAAAGATGCGTGGGCTCTTTAGCATCCAGGGAAATTACCTGACGGATTTCAATGCATTCTTCCAGCGGGTCTCCGAGGTGGTGCAGAAGCGAGGCCTTGCCCTCGCTCCCCTGACCATTGTGATCATAAGCGACGGTGTCCCTGACGTACCCATGGACGGTGGGCGGCGGATCGTGGAGGGGCTCTATGAGAAGGTTGACCTCTCACCCCTGGAGTACCTGGCGCGTAACGTGACGATCCGGCTTCTCTACCCCAGCCCAACGGTCGCCCAAAAGTGGGAAAGGGCCATCCCCCGGCAACGCGTCCGAATCTGGACGGTTGTGTCGGAGGTGATGAAGGGCTGGAAAGAGCAAATGCAGAACCACGGGACGAAACTTGAGGACCAGGACAAGTTCTGGCAGTGGCTCCTGGACATCGTGGATCACCGAGTTCGCCGGCAAAAGATTTTATAGCGCGGCGCAACTGCCGCTACCTGGGCTCGCCCTGTCCTCACCAGTGTCCGGTAACTGCTTGACCTTTCAGCAGTGGCACTTTCTTCAGTCTTGTGTGAATATCCCGCCCAGGTGAATTCTCGCCGATCATCGAATGGCCTCCTGGTCTTGCCCGGCTGAGGGCCGGCTACCCGTAACTTTCTCCGCTACCCCGTGGAGTATTAACCACGACTGAAACGCCTAGCCTCGGCTGACAGGTTACTCCACAGGGGTAGGGGTTTACGCTGTCCGGCTTTTCCGCTAAATTGTTTTTCAATGGCCATGAAGGCAAATCTCATCACCTTAACTACGGACTTCGGTCACAAGGACGCGTTCGTGGGCACCATGAAAGGAGTCATCCTTGGTGTCAATCCAAAGGTGGGAATTGTGGATCTAAGCCACGGCATCCCGCCACAGGATATTATAGCTGGGGCCTTGGTTCTCAGTGGGGCTGTCCCGTATTTTCCCGCAGGAACCATCCATGTAGCTGTGGTGGACCCTGGGGTAGGCAGTGAGAGACGTCCTTTACTGATTCAATCTGACAGGGAGTTTTTCGTTGGGCCGGATAATGGACTTTTCAGCCTGGTCATGAAGGGAAAGAGGCCGCAACAGATCGTTGAGCTGTCTAAGGACACCTACCATTTGAAACCCACAAGCTCGACCTTCCATGGAAGAGATATCTTTGCCCCCGTCGCAGCCCAACTTTCTTTGGGGCTCTCGCCCAAAAAACTAGGGAACCCTGTGGAGGATTTCGTCCAACTCCACTGGCCCGAGGTCACCACAAATGAACGGTCCATACAGGGCGAAGTCATTTACGTTGACGGCTTCGGCAACCTGATTACCAACATCCAGGAGGACACCCTTGCACCCTTCCCAAGGAACAAGCTTTCCACTACCATAGGCCAACTCCAAATCCACGGGCTTTGCGCCAGTTACTCCGCGGTTCGAGAAGGCGATGTGGTGGCGGTGATGAACAGCTGGAGATTCCTGGAAATCGCCGTCCGCAACGGCTCTGCTGCAAACCAAACGGGCCAGTCGGTAGGCGCACCCGTTAAGGTAACGCTCTCAGATGGAAAGTAAACGATATTCCGCATTCAGAGGGTTGCGCCGACTTTGGTCACCCCCAAGTGAGGCGATCCCTGCCGCGCCCTGGTCGTACTCTGAGGTTTCCTCGGGAGTTCCCACGGAGACCCGCCGAGACAAAATGAACCTGCCGCTTCATATCGCGCTTTTCTGTGCCACACTGGTGACCACCGCAATGGCAGGGGCATTCCAGTTGGGCGCCAATCCCTTGTCGAATCCCACTTCCATCATCGTCGGCCTCCCCTTTGCGTGCACGCTAATGGCCATCCTACTGTGTCATGAGATGGGGCATTACCTCGTGGCACGCTCCCACGGTGTTCAAGCTAGCCTCCCCTACTTCATCCCGGCTCCACCCTTCCTGATTGGTACCTTCGGCGCCTTCATTCGCATGCGGGCACCCACAGCCAACCGCCAAGTGCTCTTCGATGTGGCGGCCGCCGGACCATGGGCAGGCGTCGTTGTCGCTGTCCCTGCCGTAATCATAGGGCTTCAACTCTCGCAGGTGAGCTCATCCATCCACACCGGGGGTGGTCTTATCTTCGGAGATTCAATGCTATTCTCATTGCTAACATGGCTGAGCCTCGGTGTCTCGGTGCATGAAGTTACTATTGTGCCTCACCCAATCGCTTTGGCGGGATGGGTGGGTCTCTTTGTCACCTTCATCAACCTGCTGCCCGTAGGTCAGCTGGATGGCGGGCACATCAGCTATGCCCTTTTCGGTCGGTATCAAAAATGGATATCTCGGGGCTTCCTCGTGGTGATACTCTTTCTGGGGTTCCAGGGCTGGCCCGGGTGGTTTATCTGGGCGGTGTTGCTCACTTTTCTCGGGGTGGATCACCCACCCACATGGGACCATTTCTCCTCTCTAGATTTACGCCGCCGTGTGGGTGGATGGTTGACGCTCCTACTGTTTGCTCTCACCTTCATACCGGTACCATTCATGGTAACTGAGCCACTTCCCGCTGGTGAAACCATAGCCGTCAGCACTCCGATGGTCCCTCGTAGAGAACCATCCAAACCCATGCCTTCCCAAGAACGAATCCCTGACCCGTTGCTGCGAGGCAAACCCCAAGCCCAAGCCCTGTGAATATTGGCGGGAGGCGCTATGAGTGATCGACTGACCTGGGATCAATATTTCATGACCATTACCCAACAGGTGGCAGAGCGCTCCACCTGCAATCGAGCAAAGGTGGGTGCCGTAATCGTGCGAGATCGGAATATTCTGGCTACAGGATACAATGGCGCACCTGCCGGGATGCCCCATTGTACGGAAGCCGGATGTCTCATCTACGAATCCAAGACCCCCTATGGCGAGGTGGAGCAGAACTGCTTTCGCACCATCCATGCTGAGATCAATGCCATCGCTCAGGCGGCAAAGAACGGTTCTAACATCAAAGACTCTTCCATCTACGTGACCCATACTCCTTGCATCCACTGCATCAAGGTCCTCGTCAATACCGGCATCAAGACCGTCTACTATGAATCGCCCTACAAGCTCCATACCTTGGAAGAGATTCTCCAAAACACTCGGGTCCACATGGAAAAGGTCCGACTGCCCGGACAATGAAGCCTCCCCGGGTTTACCCCCGTGGTATCCTTCTTCCTTCCTTCGGCGAAATCCGCCGCAGCACCCTCCTTCGCTTGCCCTGTGGAGTATTAGCCCTGGTCGAGATAATCGCCCTCGGTCGAGCTGTTACTCCACGGGGCGAGCCGAGCTTCGGAGGGTCCACCATACGCATTCGTCCGCGGGATTACGCCCGTGACCCTCTGCGAAGGCGGATAATAAAAGGGCGGGGCATGGTCCCCGCCCTCGTTTTCTCTGCCTTGCCAAGCTTATATTTTTGCCTGCAGTAAAAAGGCAATCAGCAAAGCATAAATGGCAAGCGCCTCGATGAAGGCCAATCCAAGAAGCAGTGGAGTAAATATCTTTTCCGCTGCATTCGGATTGCGCCCGATGCTTTCCATCGCAGTCGCTGCCATCCGACCCTGCCCTAGGGCAGCGCCAAAGGCAGCAATGGCTATGGCCAACCCTGCGCCCAGGGCAATGGCGGCCTTGGCCGTCGAGTCGGTCGGACCCGCGGCTTGCGCTGCCGCTGCTGCTGCCGTGGAACTAAAGTAAACAAGCCACAGGGCAGCACCAACAATGAATGATAGCAGTCTTTTCATCTCTTCCCTCCCTTCCAGCGGACCTGAGAGCGACCCCTCCTCTCTTCTCTCTTCCTCCCTGCTCCTTCCATCCGCCTAATGCTCATGGCTAACGGCCATGGCTACGTAAATAATGCTCAATATAGTGAAGACCGAGGCCTGAATCACTGAGACCAGGGTTCCCAGCAGGTAAAAGACCACGGGGACCACCACCTTGGTCAAGTCGGTAAAGATCTCAATCACCAGGTGATCACCGAACATGTTACCGAACAGACGAAGTCCGAGGGACACCGGTCGTACCAAATGGGAAACAAGCTCCAAGACAATAAAAAAGGGCGCGAGAACCAGCACCGGCCCCGTGAACTGTCTGATATAGCCCACCCCATGCTCCCTGAGGCCAAAAAAGTTATAGGCCGCAAACGAGACCAACCCCAACCCCAGTGTGGTATTCAGATTGCTTGTGGGCGGGGAAAAGCCGGGCAACAGACCCGAAAGGTTCGATATCAAAATAAAGCAGAAAAAGCTCCCAAACAGGGGGATATACTTGCGTCCCTTTTTACCGACAATTCCATCGCTGAGTGTAATGATTAACGAGACCACCAGCTCCACAATATTTCTTAGGCTCAAGCCCGCATCCGGGATAACGGGGTCCTCGGCCCGTGCAAGCGAAAGCCTCACCCAGATCCCTCCCACCATGAGCAGGATAACCACAACAAGTCCAAAGAAGACATGCTGGGGTAGCAACGGTACCAGAAGATCCCAGGTGAACGGATGTTGCACTTAACTCGTTGTCTCCATAATATCTTTGCGATACCTCAAACCATGCGCAACGACAGCCACCAGAAGACACGTGACCCCCAGGGCAAACGACATAGCAGCAAACTGAAACTTCAAGAAAAAGGCCGACAGCAATCCCAAAATTAGTAATAGCTTAAGCGTCAGTAGAATAACACCGGTCCGGATCCTACCTTTTCCGGCAAAGGGAGTCAGTACGGCGCGAATCCCCAGACCCAACAACAGGAAGTTAACCCCCATAAAGAGACCACCCACAAGGAGGCTATAAGGTTCAATGATCCCCAGCGGTACTAGCACCACGAACAATGCGAGAACCAGCGTTCCATGCCAAAGTACCACCCGAAAAATTGGATAGCTCACTGTTGGCATTGTCATTTTTTATTGCCGGAAAGTCGCTGCAGCGTGTAGATCAGCCGTATAAAGGCCCCCACCAGCGAAAGCAACGTGATCGTCATGACAAACCAGGGAGAGGTCTCGAGGTACAGGTCGAACAGGTAACCTAAAGCTAGACCGCCCAGGATGGTACTGGGAAACTCCACACCGATCGCGGCATACTTGCTAATCTTGACAAAGCCAGGAGTCTTTTCCTCTTGGCCACTCCGAGGGTGGCCATTCCCACGATCGCTCACTCAGTATCTTGCTTAGCATGAGCTATCTTATGGGGTCAACCTTTACTCTCCGACCGCGCCCAGTCCTCAAAACCCCGCAGCGTTTTGGCAATGTCAGCAGCGCCGTGGGCCAGGGAAATAAAAACGGTCTCGAAAGGAGAGGGAGGTAGGTAAACGCCACGCTTCAACATCCCATGAAAAAAGCGGGCAAACTGATCGCGATCACAACGCCGTGCCTCGTCGGCATTGCGGACCTGGTCCACGCCAAAAAACAGCGTCAACATGGACCCCACACGATTCACCACACCCCGAATCTGGTATTGAGCTAAAACTCGCTCGACTCCCTGCTGGAAGTGTTTTCCTCTTTCCTCGAGTTTTCCGTACACGCCACGGCCCTTAAGCGCCTGTAATGTGGTTATCCCAGCGGCTACCGCCAAAGGGTTCCCAGACAGGGTCCCAGCCTGGTAAACTGGACCTTCAGGAGCCACAAGATCCATGATCTCTTGCCTGCCACCAAAGGCCCCCAACGGCAGTCCCCCTCCCAAAACTTTTCCGAGGCATGTCAGATCGGGCGTCACACCGTAGAACTCTTGGGCACCGCCCGGGGCAACCCGGAATCCGGTAATCACCTCATCGAAGATTAACAGGACCCCGTGGTCTCGGGTTATTTTTCTAAGGGACTGCAAAAAATTTGGCGCCGGCGGGATGACACCCATATTTCCGCAAATCGGTTCCACGATAACAGTGGCAATGCTATCCGGGTATTTGCGCAAAAGACTCTCCACCTGCCCAAGGTCATTGTACCGAGCCACCAGCGTCTCCTTGATAAAACCTGCCGGGACTCCCGCGCTGTCGGGCACAGACAGAGTGGCCAACCCAGATCCGGCACGTGCTAACATCCAGTCCGCGTGGCCGTGGTAGCAGCCATCGAACTTCACAATCTTATCACGTTGAGTGTAGGCCCTCGCCAAGCGAACCGCACTCATGGTTGCTTCCGTCCCTGAGCTCACCAAACGTAACTTCTCTATGGATGGTACCCTTGCGTGTACCTGCTCGGCCAACACTACCTCGCCTTCAGTGGGTGCGCCAAAGGTGGTCCCTCTAGCTGCGGCACGGTTCACTGCAGTCAGAATTCGTTGATCCGCATGACCAAGGATGAGCGGCCCCCACGAGCCGAGGTAATCAAGATATTTCTTGCCCTCGAGGTCTACCAGGTAGGCCCCTTTTCCCCGCTGGATGAACCGTGGGGTCCCACCCACTGCCTTCCAGGAGCGTACGGGGCTGTTGACCCCACCCGGGATCCTGTTGTATGCACGGGACAGTAGGCGATCCGTCTTGTTTGTCGCCATAAATTGATGCGCCTCGTACCACCAAACGAAAAAAGTTTCAATAATGAAAAATAATCCACTGCCCATTTTTCTCTTGCAATGGGAAGTGAAAATGATTATGAAATGCTCCTCCAACCCATTAACAGAAAACTACTCAACATGTCAGAGAACACCTAAGCACTCAATGTTGTCAGTCGTAATGTTACCATTGACTAACTGCTCCTCGGGCCCGACCTTACTGTGTAACTGTCTTCCCTACTATTCGCCTGCGCTGAAGACCATAGGTGTGAGCCCATGGCTAAATGCGACGGTCGGACCCTCCGAAGCTCGCAGAGCAAAGGAGGATACTTCTGCGGATTCCGCCAATGAAAGGAAGGATACCACGGGTTTACACCCGTGGAGGCTTCATTTTCTCCCGTGGCTCCTCTCGTCGAGGGGCTTTTCGTTTAGTACAGGCTTGTGGCCTACCTTGGCCAAGTTATTCACAGGTGTGAATAAACCTGTTGATAAGTTAACCGCCTTTTCTGGAGTAAAACCGTTGGTTTAGCCAGCGAGAACTGGTTGTGTTATGGACCTTTGGGATGAAACTGTCAGGCATCTGGAGCAACGATTAGGAACAAAAAACGTTGAGACATGGATTCAGCCAATTCATGTCCATACGACGCAACCTGGCTACCTTACACTAGAGGTCCCAAATAAGTTTTTTCGGGACTGGCTCGTAGAACATTTTTTATCCACCATTCAGGATACCCTCTACACCCTAACCAATGGAAGAACCCACATTTCCATAGTCGTAGGCCAGCAGCCCCAAGCACCTCAGGAACCCCAGCTACGAGACGGCCTGGAACAGAGCAATCTTGCCAAACAATCGAACCTAATCCCCAAATACACCTTCCCCAATTTCGTCGTGGGTGCCAGCAACCAGTTCGCCCATGCCTCTTGTCTCGCCGTTGCCAACCAACCCGGAAACCACTACAACCCACTTTTCCTCTACGGGGGCGTAGGCCTCGGGAAAACTCATTTGGTCAACGCCATCGGACATAAAGTCCTTACTCAAAGCCCCCACTTTAAGGTGGTTTACCTGGCCTCGGAGTCCTTCATGAACGAGCTTATCGCATCTCTGCGCAGGAATAGCATGGATCATTTTAAGGCCCGCTTCCGCAATGTTGATATGCTCATCCTCGATGACGTCCAATTCCTGGCCGGTAAGGAAAGAACTCAGGAGGAGTTCTTCCACACCTTCAACTCCCTGTATGAAACCCACAAGCAGATCGTCATCACCTCTGACCGGTTCCCCAAGGAAATCCCTGGGTTAGAAGACCGCCTCAGGAACCGTTTTGAGTGGGGCCTCATCGCCGACATTCAACCTCCTGACATGGAAACCAGGGTCGCGATCCTACAAAAAAAGGCCGAAATGGAAAACGTTCCCCTCCCCCATGACGTGGCCATTTTTATCGCTTCGCACATCAACTCAAACGTCAGAGAGCTAGAGGGCGCCCTCACTCGCTTAGGTGCCTTCTCCTCCCTGACCAAAACTGAAATCACCACAGATCTTGCCAAAGAGGTACTCCAATACACCCTCAAAGGACTTCATCAAGAAATCACGGTAGAAAACATCCAAAAGGTTATCTGTGAACACTTTAACTTAAAGTTAGGAGAATTGAAGTCAAAGAGACGGACCAAGAACATTGCCTTACCGAGACAGATGGCCATGTACCTCTGCCGCCAGCACACCGCCACCTCATTCCCTACCATCGGCGACAAGTTCGGTGGCAGGGATCATTCGACAGTCATTCACGCCGCAAAAACCATTAAGGAGAAAATCAAAGAGGATCCGTATGTTCAAGCCACTATAGATATACTCACCAAATCCCTGAAACCCTAGCTGATAATAACCTGTGACAAACGCTGGGAGGAACGTGGATAAAGAACCCGTAATTGGCTATGATGGCACTCAAAGCTTAAACAAGGTGTAAAACACCTTCTATAACTCACAAGAAAAATCCTTATTTTACAGGGTCTTTTGCCCCTTTTCTCTGTTATCCACAAGGCTTATTATTACTACTAATAATATATTATATAAGAGTTAAGAAGTAGTTCTGAGTTATTTGTAGAAGGAGTCCGAGCGATGGAATTCAAGACTAAACGAGAAGATTTTTTAGCTGCGCTGTATTGGACGCAAAGTACAGTCGAGCGAAGAACGACAATGCCTATCTTAGCGAATGTTCTCATTGAGTTTCATAACGGCAACACACGTGTCATGGCAACGGACTTAGAAGTTGGAGTAAGGGCGAAACTTAATGGAGAGATCCTTCAAGAGGGAGCGGTCACGTTAAATGCAAGGAAACTCTATGAAATTGTTCGTGAATCTGGGGGCGGGGTGATTCAGTTAAAACGGCTGGAAAATGACTGGGTGGAAATAAAAAGCGGAAAATCTGTCTTTAAGATGGTGGGGTTGGATGCGAAGGATTTTCCTAGTTTCCCGGAATTCGATGCCGAGCACCTTTTTCCTGTTCCTGCAAAGGTCATGAAGGAGATGATTGACAAGACAATCTTTGCCGTATCCACCGATGAGACCCGGTCAAATCTCAACGGGGCATTCTTAGAAGAGGGCGCAGGGGGAAAGCTCCGAATGGTGGCCACCGACGGGCACCGCTTGGCACTTATCGAACGGGCCGTCGGTACCTTGGGGTTGGCAAAAGGCGTGATCCTGCCGCGCAAGGGTTTGACTGAGCTTAAAAAAATTCTGGAGGAGTCTGAGGACGGAGTAGTCGAGTTTGGCTTTAAAGAAAACATGGTGTTGGTGGTGAGGGGAGACGTGGAGCTTTTTATGCGTTTGTCGGAAACGGATTTTCCCGATTACAGTAAAGTGATACCTAAGGAAAATCCTTACATTGCGAGGGTTGAGCAACGTGGGTTCTTACAGGCACTCAAACGAGTCTCCATTCTATCGAGCGAGCGATACAAAGGGATTAGGATAGAGGTTAAGCCAGAAAATATGTCCATTTCCGCTAATAACCCCGACTTGGGGGAGGCGGTGGAAGAGTTAGAGATTGAGTACAAGGGAAAGGCGCTGACAGTGGGGTTCAACGCTCGCTACTTGATAGATGTCCTAAGCGTGTTGGGGGATGAGAGGGACGTAGCTATCGAGATGAAAGACGAATTGAGTCCGAGCCTGCTTAGGAAGGACGGGGATAACGGCTACTTGTATGTAGTCATGCCTATGAAGCTGTAGATGATTGCAATCGGGAAAAATAAACTAGCCAAGGACCAGTAGGAGGCGATGCCAGTGACTGTTCACGAGCATAAAGAAAAGGCAGCGAAAAGCCTTGGGATTATGGTGATAACAGTGAGCGACACACGGGTTGAGACTACGGATCAAAGCGGACAGGTAATTAAAGAGATGTTGGTAGGAGTAGGACACCGGATCGTCGGGTATCAAATTGTGAAGGACGAACCGAACGAGATTGAGAATCTGCTACGGCAGACTCTCGGGAGAAAGGATCTGGAGGTTATTATTTTGAACGGTGGGACCGGGATTGCACCACGGGACGGGACTTATGAGGTGGTGGACCGTCTTATGCAAAAGCGGCTTGATGGATTTGGCGAGATATTCCGTTACCTTAGTTATCAGGACATTGGCTCCGCGGCAATTATGAGCCGAGCATGCGCAGGCATTGCGGGAGATAAAGTCATGATTTCGCTGCCAGGCTCTAAGGGGGCGGTACAACTTGCTATGGGGCAGCTTGTCCTGCCCGAAATGGGTCATATGGTGTCACAGCTACGAGGACAATGAAGGTAAAGGTAAGGTTCTTTGCTACTCTCAGAGAGCGAGTGGGAACCAGTGAGATTATCAAAGAAGTAGTGGTGGGGTGTACAGTGGGAAAACTGTGGGATACGCTACAACAGGACTATCCCAAGCTGGCGCCTGTGAATATGAAACTACTCTATGCCGTCAACAAGGACTATGTAGGTGCAGACCATATCCTTAGGGACATGGACGAAGTAGTTTTTGTCCCTCCCGTCAGTGGGGGTTAGGAAATGTATCGCGTTACCGAAAAAGCCCTCAACCTCCAGGAACTCATTGCCTTTGTAGGTGATCCTGAGGCTGGGGCCGTAGCTGTTTTTATCGGCACGGCGCGAAATCACAACGAAGGTCGAAAGGTCATCTCACTGGAGTATGAGGCCTATTCAGAAATGGCGGAGAAGGAATTGGTCCAACTAGGGCAGGAGGCGCAGCAGCAATGGAAACTTTGCCGGTTGGGCATTGTTCACCGCATTGGGCCAGTACAAATTGGTGAGCCAAGTGTCATGATTGCGGTCTCCGCGGCCCATCGACAGGATGCCTTCGCGGCGTGCCGCTTTGCCATTGAGGAGATCAAAAAAAGAGTGCCTATCTGGAAGAAAGAGGTTTTTGAAGGTGGTGAAGTCTGGATCGGCACACAAAGTGGGCAACCATTTCCCTCAACCCAGGGAAAGGGACGAAACGGAAGTTAACCCTGAGCTGAAAAAAGTGACTCCACTGTAAGTCGTTAGGACTGGATATTGCACGGGTGTGCGACCTAATTAGTTGGTTTTGATTTGGTGGGGTTCAACAATGATTGCCAGTGTCAATGAATGTCGGATCGGGGCTAACCGAACCTCGCTAGGAAGAATTTCCCTCCTTTAGGATGCTTTTTCTCACGCGTCTTCGCAGCCAGACGATGAGTCCAATGAGTAACAGCACGATGAACAGGGATAGTAGTGTCTCGACACGATCGATACCATGGGCGAATCGATGGTAGGCGTCCCCGATCCCCCATCCCAGGTACGCGAGGAGTAGACACCGAGGGATGCTACCGTAGAGGGTCCACAGGGTAAAGGTCACGGGTGGGAGCCGAACAAAGCCAGCGGCCGCTGAAATTAACGATAGGGGAACGATCGGTAGCGCGCGGAGAAAAAAGAGGGTTGCCTTGACGTGGCTACCGCGCAAGCGCTGCTGAAAGGCATCCACTTCACGCCATTCAAGACCTAGGAAACTCTGCCAACGCTCAACTAGGGGTTTCCCTCCCCAGAAGCCTATACCATAGCCGATGAATGCCCCCAGTGTAGAACCGGTAGCCCCTGGCAGAACAATTAACAGGAGAATAGGGGTTAAGGCCCCCGTGAAACTCAATTCCGGACTGATGAGAATGAAGCCAGCTCCCATGATGACTAGGGGTGAAGGGATGGGAACAATAACAGACTCGATAATGACCCCAGCAAAGACGCTCCACGCGCCGTAGGTTCGGATGGACTCCATGATCCAGTTAAGTATTTCTCCCATCAATGGCTCCTTTCAAATGACTCCGGCTCGACTTAAGAGATAGGCAATGGCCAGAAGGATATAGGCCGAGCAGGAAACTACGAGTAAAAAAAGACTAAGCCTCCCCCGGTCTTGCCGCAAGGGGTAAGTGGCGTGGAAGGATGATGTGGTTCAGAAAGATTAGGGCAAGCGAGAACAGCACCGTGCCGACAAAACCAATAATGGCAGAAAGCAGGATGAGGGGGCCAGGGGCATTTAGCTGGATGGTTACGGCAGTGACCACCGACAGCAGTAAAACAAAGAACAGGTACCAGGAACGCACAGGGATCTTTCGGGCGCTCGGGAAAAAGCCATAGACAAAATCCGTATGAATACGGCTGACCCCATCTACTGTGACTAGCCAGGTATCAGAGAGAAAGGCCGCCGCCACGATGAGGAAAAGGATCCTCCCTGTGGGCCCCCAGCTCACTTCAAAAAATCGGCTCTGGACCACCGCCAGTTCGTAGTGCTCAGGGAGCAGTCCCTTGGGAAAGAGTAAAGCATAGGCCAGGAGGCAGGTCATGAGTGTTGTTAAGATACTACCTCCGATACCGATACTGATATCCCAAACTAAAAACCGTCACCATTTTGAGAGTTCCTTGAGGTTTACATCCTCCTCTGGGACAAAGCCTGAGGCGGGGATCACCTCAGGTTTACCGGTGATGGGACCGGTGATCCGACCGATATAGTGGGCAAGCCCAATCCCCTTGTCGCGAATCCAGTAAGAGTAAAGGAGGGTCCAGAAGCCTCCCAGGCCAGCGAAGGTAATTGCCGTGAGAAGCTTTGTTGCGTCGTTCGGGTCCCAGGGTCTTGGCATGGGGAGTTGGGGGACAAACAGTCCTTTAAGAAAAGAGGGGAGGGCTCGGAGTCCGTTAGGATGCGCCGAGGCCCAGAGAAGTCCCACCAAGGTTAGGAGGGCCACCGCCCACATGAAAGTCTCTATCAAACGGTGGACAACGCGGCTCATGAGAATCGCGAATAAAAAGATCGTCATGGAGAGGTATGCCCAGAAGAGGGTCTGTGCCCTTTGACCCCAACCAGCGGGGAAATCCGTCAGCGCTGCGAGGGAAGTCCCACCGGCTGCAGCGAAGGCGCCGAACCAGAGAAAGGAAAGGATCAGGAGGATCCATAAAAGGAGGGCAAAATAACGGTTCAGGCGCATAAACCCTTGGCAAATGCTTTCCCCGGTGAGGGTGGTATAGCGACCAATCTCGTAGATGACGGGGAACTGCAGCAAACAAGCGGGTAGCAGTAAAAAGAGCAAGGTGAGCCCGTATTTGGCGATGATGTATGGCCACCAAATGAGTTCGCCACTTCCTTGCGCCAGGGCCATGAAGATGACCCCCGGTCCAAGGGTAGCGATCATTCCTGGCAACGCAGGGAAGGAGGCCTTCCGGTAAGGGGGGAGGATTCCCCAGCGTTGCCCTTCTGCCATCCGTTCAGTGTTCCTCGATGCGGTGGATGGCCCCGCTGGGTAGGGCGCTGAGGAGCTTTTCGAAGGCCTGGTTTAGGTAATCCTTTTCTTTAGACTCTAAGGTCAGTTTTACTTTGAAATTGGGGTCACCCAGCACAGGATAGGAGCCCAGGCCCAGTTTGGGAAAACTGGCCTGCAGTTTGTTGAGAGTCGATGCAATGGTCCCTTCAGTCTCCTTTACGTAAACGACCTTAAGGTGAAAGGGAGCGTCCCTGAACCGCTCTTTGATAGCGTGAAACCGGTCGTAGAGGATCTTGGGGATTCCTGGAAAGATATAAATGTTACGAAACTTGGCGACGGGCGCGTACATGGAATCCGTTCCGATCAGCTCTGAACCCTCGGGAACCTCGGCCAGGCGCAGTCTGGCTTCGTTGATGTTCTTGCCATGGCGAGCATAGAGACGCCGCTCTATATCCGGGTGGAGAATGACCTTAACCCCAAAGCCATGTGCGATTCCCGCCATGGTGACATCATCGTGGGTCGGACCCACCCCTCCCGTGGTGAAGACAAAATCCCATTTTTTTGCAAAGGCGGCTGCCTCCTCACCGATGAGCTGGATTTCATCTGGGATGACCGAGACCCGCTGGACATCTACCCCAAGGGCCCGTAACTCAGTGCAGAGAAAATAGGAGTTACTGTCCTGTGTCTTTCCCGAGAGGATCTCGTTGCCGATGATGATGATACCTGCTGTTTTGGACATGGAAATGGCCTCGTTTAATGGACTTCTGACCTATACACCAAAAATTTGGGTTGGCGCTAGGCTTAGCGACGAAAGGTTAAAGGGGGTGCCGGGTACCTATCGAATTCGGCGCAGCTCTGAAAATAGCCGCTATGGAGGTTCGGGCAAATAGTGCGGCATTTCTGATTCGTGAGCTTTGAGCCACAGACAGGGCAGAAGCCCCACCAGTTTTCCTGTTTTTTTGGGTCGTTTCAGGCTCATCCATGGCCCCGCTCTCTATCCCTCATAGTTGCGATCGGGAGGTTACTCCACCCTGTGGAGTATTGTCCACAACTAAGATGAGCGGTCTTGACCGGGAGATTACTCCACAGGGCAAAACCACAGCCGTCAGCCCGTGGTACCGGGCTTACTTACGGATGCGGACAACGGTTCCCAGGGGGATCCGGCGGAACAGCTCCTCGACGTCTCGGTTCCTAAGGGCCACACAACCGTTGGTCCAATCCCAGTTGCCGATGAGTTGTAATTTGAACCTCTCGTCCTCCCCGATCCCATGGATCCCCACAAAGCCTCCCAGGGGGGTGTTCCAGGGTGGTTTGAGGCCCTTGGTGTTGGCATGCAAAATTTCGACCCATTGATCGGCCGTTAGTCGGCCCTCCCCGTAGGCCCGATTGGCATCCTGCAAATTTGGATAGTCGATCCCAAGGAAGCGGTGAAACTTGGCTGACTTTTTTTTCTCCACCACATGGTAGTCTCCCTCAGGAGTCCTATTGTCCCCCCTCTTCTGTTTGTCTCCGGGCTTACTACCCAAAAAAACGGGATAGATCTTGGTCAGGGTGTCACCGCGAAAAAGCCAGAGCTCGCGGCGTTCCTTGTACACCGTGATGGATAGTTTCCCACGGGACTGTTGCGCAAAGTTTTCGTTTGCCGGTGCGAGGGAGGGGGGGGCTACCGTCCCAAGGAGCACCGGTAGGATCCAAATGAGCTTCATTTTTAGGGCCCAATTTTACACCGAGAGCAGCACCTGAAACAACCAAAAAATTGTAACCAGTTGAAGTTTTGTGACATCCCGTAATATATTGGTTTACTCGTGTCTGAGATCATTGTCCAAATTGAGCACTTAAGGAAGACCTACGGGGCCATCGTCGCCCTCGATGATATCTCGCTCGAGGTTGAAAAGGGGAAAATATTTGGCCTTTTGGGGCCCAATGGAGCGGGTAAGACGACCGCTATCAAGATCCTGACTACGCTGGCACGCCCCGATAGCGGTGGGGTTAGGGTTGCGGGGGTGGATGTTTTGGACGACCCGGCCAAGGTGCGAAGCCTCATCGGTTATGTCCCCCAGGAGTTGACGGTGGATCCCTATCTCACGGTGCGCGAGCATTTAAAATACTATGGGGATCTTTATCATCTCTCTTCCGCGGTGCGAGAAGCTCATGTGCGAGAGCTCTTAGACTTGCTGGGCCTAGTGGGCTCTGAGGATCGGCGGGTTAAATATTTTTCCGGTGGCATGAAGAAAAAGCTGGATTTGGCCTGTGGGCTGATTCACCATCCGCCGGTGATGCTCCTCGATGAGCCTTCTCTAGGACTGGATGTCCACGTGCGTAGAGATGTATGGAATTATATCCTGGGGCTCAAGGATCGGGGAACAACCATCTTTCTGTGCACTAATTATATGGATGAAGCGGAACGCCTTTGTGACGAGCTTGCCATAATCGACCAGGGAAAGATCGCGGTTACCGGTACCCCCGTTGGTCTTAGGAACCAACTCAGGAGGGACGTGGTCTTGATTGAGGTGGAGCGATTGGAAGAAGACCATAAGGAGCCGCTCAAAAGTCTCGAGGGCACTTTGTCTCGCCTGGAGGTTGTGCAAGGAACCGTTGCAGATGGGACAAAGCTCAGGGTCTATGTAGAGAGCGACGATACGGCACTGCTAAAGATCCTTGAAGCGGCCAGGACCGTGAATGTTCCAATTCACTCCATTACCCATAGCCGACCGGGCTTGGATGAGGTGTTCCTCCACCATACGGGGCACCCCTTGGAAGAGAGTTAGATAATCATGCGCGAATTTCTACAAGAAACCAAGGCGCAATTAGTGCGCTGGATGATCCATCTCAGACGCGAACCTTTCAGTGTGGCCTTCAATTTGGTTAACCCGGTGATCCTACTAATATTTATGGGGGGCGCCTTTCAAGGTCTCATGAGGGATTCCATCGTGGGAGGCTATCGTAGCTATCTTATGGCGGGTATTTTGGCGCTAACGGCCTTTGGCAATAGCATGGCTGGTGGTATCGCCCTGCTGTTTGATAAGGAAAACGGCTTTTTGTTGCGCTTAATGAGTGCACCGATTTCGCGCGGTTCCATTCTCGTAGGCCGATTTTTAGCGGTAAATATCAATACGCTGGTTCAGTGTCTCATCATTCTAATTTTGGGCCTTCTCTTTGGTGTCCGTATTGCTACCGGGGTTTACGGTATCTTTGCCCTACTGCTCATTAGTATGCTTCTTGGGTTTGGAGTGACCGTGATCTCTTTGATTCTTGCCTTTACCCTGGAAAATCATGGAGACTTTTTTGCTGTGCTGGGGATCACAGTTCTTCCCCTCACCTTCCTTTCGAGTGCCTTCGTTCCCCTTGATTCAATGCCTGCTTGGATGAGAACGCTGGCGTGGGTGAATCCTGTGACCTACGCCGTGGATGGGATGCGGTCATTGATCCTTAGCGGGTGGCATGGGCCTTCTCTGCTGCGCATGGTGATGGTACTCGTAGTTTTTGATGTCTTGATGTTTGTGCTCGGGAGTAGGGTCCTGCGCCGGCACCTGGCATAGGTCTGGAATTTAACACCTTACGGGCGGTTAATTAAATATTTAATTGAAGGTTGGCTTGGAAACTGATAAAGTTAACCGCCTTATCGTGTAGGGCAAAGGGGAAAAGGAGAAAAGATGAAGAAAATCATTTT
>SMUX01249553.1_pt1 | contig 19982 bp, 30 predicted proteins | sample 2456431 | NCBI WGS metagenome assembly SMUX01 (sample SAMN11095930, study PRJNA526329) | marine sediment metagenome | biome: Marine sediment; feature: Surficial sediment; material: Deep marine sediment; isolation source: Hadal surficial sediment | place: Pacific Ocean | collected 2014-11 | depth... | reverse complement strand
TGCTGGAATTCATGTGGCGGCCCATCGATCACCTACGCATTGGGGTGGGCTATAACTTCACGGACTTCTCTGACGATGAGTTCTCGAATAACGATTACTCGGTCAAGGGCTGGTTCCTGCGGTTGCAGGGAACGTATTAATAAAGAATAGGCGCCGAATATAGGTGTGACTAGAACGGTATATCGTCGTCAAACTCCTCCACCACGTCTGCGGTCTTGGCACTAGCCGCGCGCCCGCCTTCTGCCCCACCTCGTTCACCTTCCGACCCATCGGCGGTCTCTTGGCCGACGTCGTCAGGGGCACCGGCGCCACTACGTGAGCCCAGCATCTGCATGTCTGCGGCTACGATCTCCGTGGTATAGCGATCACTACCTTCTTTATCTTGCCACTTGCGTGTCTGCAGCCGTCCACCCACGTAAATCTGCATTCCCTTTTTCAAATATTCACCAGCAATCTCGGCAAGCCGACCGAAGAATACAACCCGATGCCATTCGGTTCGTTCCTGTTTGTCACCAGTGTTCTTGTCCTTCCATGATTCGGAAGTAGCGAGCGTAATGTTAGTAACGGCTTGCCCGCTAGCGGAGTAACGTACGTCTGGGTCCTTCCCAAGGTGTCCAATCAGCATGACTTTGTTTAGGCCTCGAGCCATAGTTTGTTCTCCATTGATGCGCGCCACGAATGTACGATCCGTGACAGTGGTGGATAGGCTATCTTAGCCAGATTCTATCTATGGCTCAATGGACGAACGCAATAACCACATTTTGCGGGCTTATACGGCATCTGGAGGATAACTGAACTTGTTCAAGGCCTCTTCATCGAGGACGGTTACGTCTACCTTTAGATATGCAACACCTTCTTCGGCAATAACCACAGCTTCGGTTACACCATTTATACTACCCAGCTCATGTGCCAGTTCCTGCGCCCTAGCTGGCTGCTGCCGCCCGACCCGCACGAGTCGGGTTGTAACATGTTCCGGCTCTTGTATTTTTAAAGCAACCAAGAACCAGAATATTAAGATTGCAAACGTAAAAACACAGACGCCCACCGCATCGAATTGTCCGTATAACCACCCTCCCAGTGCGCCGCCGACGAATGCGCCCATGAACTGAAAGGTACTGTACACGCCGATCGCCGTGCCTTTGTAGTTGACCGGCGCGGCTTTCGAAATCAAGGAAGGTAGCATTGCCTCTAGAACATTGAACGCTGCAAAGAAAAGAAACAATGCGAAGGCTACTTTTAGAAACGAAAGTTGACTTTGGAAGAGTACAAGCTGAGACACAGCCAAAATCAATACGGCGCCTACCAGCAGTTGCCGGATGCGACGGTTTCGCTCTGCTAAAACTATCGCCGGCAACACGATGGCTGTGGATAGCAATACAACTGGCAGATACATCTGCCAATGATGGTCCAAGGGCAAACCCACTTTCTCTACCAACGTAAACGGCACTACCACAAATAACGCAGTCAATACACAATGTAAGACGAACACGCCTATATCGAACTGCAACAATTGAAAATTGCCAAGCACCCGTGCGAACTGCGTAGGCATGGACTGTGTATCCATATGATGCATGCTGCGCACGGGTGTCGGCACCCACACTAACAGTACACCGATAGCCATAGCCGCAAGGACTGCCGTTAACCAAAAAATACCCCGGACACCAACGAACCGTTCGAGCACTGGGCCAAGGAGTATGGCCATAATAAACGATGCGCCAATAGTCACGCCGATTATGAACATCGCTTTTGTGCGCTGCTCGTCTCGGGTAAGGTCAGCCACCAGCGCGAGTACCGCGGCCGCGATAGCCCCTGTCCCTTGCAGCGCTCGGCCAATGATGACACCAACCATCGAGTCCGCCATGGCTGCCATGACACTACCGATACCAAATAAGATGAGCCCTGCCGCAATCACGGGTTTTCGACCGACCTTATCCGACAAAAGACCAAAAGGGATCTGAAAGATCGCTTGTGTTAGCCCGTAGATTCCAAGCGCCAGTCCCGCCAGAAAAGCGGTGTACCCGCTTAAGTCCTCAGCATACAGCGCAAACACCGGTAGGATCAGGAAGAGCCCCAACATACGTAGCCCAAAAATGGTGGCCAGGCCGCTAAGCGCGCGCCGTTCGACGGAGTTCAGGGGCTGGGATTTAAATCGCACTCTCTGGAAATGTATGCCTAACGGACTGTGATGCTCTGTTTTTTATTGATTCAGAATAGGCTTTGCTTGAGGCATCTAAGGCATCGTATAGTAACAGGTTAGCCAAAAGTCAGAAACACGCATGGACACGATCCGAATCCGCGGCGCTCGAACACACAATCTACAGAATATCGATGTTGACCTGCCGCGGAATCAGCTGACGGTAATTACCGGCCTGTCAGGTTCCGGTAAATCCTCATTGGCCTTCGACACCCTGTATGCCGAGGGTCAGCGACGCTATGTAGAGTCTTTATCCGCCTATGCGCGCCAATTCCTTTCACTTATGGAAAAACCTGATGTCGACTCCATTGACGGTCTCTCACCTGCCATCTCAATTGAACAGAAGTCGACATCCCACAACCCACGATCCACTGTCGGCACCGTCACCGAGATTTACGATTACTTGCGCTTACTGTATGCACGCGTGGGAGAACCACGCTGCCCAGAACATAGCGTCACCCTGGAGGCACAAACCGTGAGCCAAATGGTCGATTATGTGATGGCCTATGCCGAGGACACGCGCGTTATGCTGCTCGCACCTTTGATTCAAGACCGCAAAGGAGAGCATGAACACGTCCTCGAGGGACTGCGGGTGCAAGGATACATTCGTGCCCGTATCGATGGTAGGGTGATGAATCTGGATGAGGCACCGAAATTAAAGCGGTATTACAAACACACGATCGAAGCGGTTGTTGATCGCCTCGTTGTTCGACCGGGCCAGGAGCAACGGTTAGCAGAATCTTTCGAAACTGCCTTGAACCTCGCCAATGGACTGGCAATAGTTTGCACCACACCTGACGACGAACGGGAATCACAGGAACAAGTATTCTCGGCGCGCTACGCGTGCTCACACTGCGGCTATAGTCTCTCGGAACTAGAGCCCCGTCTGTTTTCCTTTAACAACCCAGCCGGTGCTTGCCCGGTCTGTGATGGATTAGGTGTCAAAGAATTCTTCGATCCTAATCGAGTTGTCAAGGATAAGACTTTGAGCCTACCTGGCGGTGCCATAAGAGGCTGGGACCGCCGCAATGACTTTTATTTTCAAATGTTGGAATCGCTCGCTAGACACTACAAGTTTAAACTTGATCAACCCTTTGAAAAGCTACCCAAGCGGGTCCGCGATGTTATCCTCTACGGTAGTGGCGACGAATCCATCACTTTTACCTATGCGAATGATCGTGGCCTCAAGTATCGCCGCAAACACCCGTTTGAGGGCGTCATTCCAAACATGGAGCGGCGCTATCAAACCACCCAGTCGCCTTCGGTACGGGAGGAGATCGCCAAACACATAAGTCAACAACCGTGCGAAGGGTGTGGTGGTAGTCGTCTCCGTATTGAGGCACGCAATGTATTCATCGACAATAAACCGCTGCATGAGGTAACGCGGATGCCGGTCGGTGTCGCGCGCGATTTTTTCGCTAACCTAAGACTAGAAGGCAAACGCGCAGAAATCTCTGCAAAAATCATTAAGGAAGTACAGAATCGTCTCGGATTTCTAGTCAATGTCGGGCTTGACTATATGAATCTGTCACGCTCGGCTGAAACTCTTGCTGGTGGCGAAGCACAACGTATTCGACTCGCCTCTCAGATTGGTGCAGGGCTCGTTGGGGTGATGTATGTGTTAGACGAACCTTCGATCGGGCTACACCAGCGGGACAATGCCAGGCTCCTAAAGACATTGCATAGGTTGAGGGACTTAGGTAACACGGTTATCGTCGTTGAACACGACGAGGAGGCGATTCGAGCTGCTGATTTTATTCTCGATATAGGCCCAGGCGCGGGTGTTCACGGTGGCCATATCGTAGCCCAAGGTACACCGGAGGATCTCATCAGAACCCCTGGCTCAATCACTGGGCAGTACCTTAGTCGCCAACAGGAGATTGAAATCCCCGTTTCTCGAACACCCCCCGATCCGAACTCCCAGATCATTGTGCGCCAGGCGTGCGGCAACAATCTAAAAGCAATCGATGTAGCGATACCGGTCGGCCTATTCACATGTGTAACCGGTGTCTCTGGTTCTGGAAAATCAACCCTGATCAACGACACGCTATACGCATTTACTGCCAGGTACCTCTATGGCAGCAATGTCGAACCTATGCCCTGTGAAGGTATCGAAGGGCTGGAGCAGGTCGACAAAGTCGTAGACATAAATCAGAGCCCGATCGGGCGCACACCCCGTTCCAATCCTGCAACCTACACCGGTCTCTTTACCCCCATACGCGAGCTTTTTGCGGCGACTCCCGAGTCACGGTCACGCGGTTACAGCCCTGGGCGTTTCTCGTTTAACGTGCGCGGCGGCCGTTGCCAAGCCTGCCAAGGTGATGGTTTGATTAAAGTAGAGATGCATTTTCTGCCCGATATCTACGTGTCTTGCGATGTGTGTAAGGGCAAGCGCTACAACCGGGAGACACTGGAAGTTCGCTACAAAGGCAAGAACATCCAAGAAATACTGAACATGACTGTCGAAGAGGCGACTGAGTTCTTTGATGCGATTCCGGTCCTTAAGCGAAAGCTTGATACCCTCATGGATGTTGGGCTGTCTTACATCACACTTGGACAGAGCGCGACAACTTTGTCGGGTGGCGAAGCTCAGCGAATAAAGCTTGCGCGTGAGCTTTCGAAGCGCGACACAGGACGCACCCTGTACATCTTGGATGAACCCACAACCGGCCTACACTTTCATGACATCAAACAGTTGCTCCAGGTATTGCATCGACTACGGGATCACGGCAACACAGTAATCGTAATCGAACACAACATGGAAGTGATCAAAACAGCAGACTGGATTATTGACCTAGGTCCCGAGGGCGGCGACGCCGGCGGTACGATGGTCGCGGCAGGGACGCCAGAACAAGTAGTAACGGTCTCCAGTTCTTATACTGGGCAATACTTAGGCCCGATCCTTACCCGCCGTCCCAGCCTCCGACTCGAAGCGGTTTGAATAAATACTTGAACTACACTATCTCGATTTCGGCACCGAGTTCTAAACGCAGCTCTTGATTTGCGTTCCCTTGGTTTTTCGTGATTTCCACCAGGCCGTTGGCATTTTCGTACCAAAATATCGTACCTCTCGTCGTATCGCCAAAGACACGTGCGTGGATAATCTTGCGGTCGCCGACTCCGACAGCTGCACTTTGAGACAATTGTGACGCCCTCATGCCAGTGATCACGTTGCCATAATGATCGACATACAAGACTCTCGTTAGATCATCAGGCCACTTGGGTCCGTGTGGTGATGTCAGCTCTGTTAGTTCAGCATCCGGTCGCTCACCGAGCGCCAGCATTGCCGCCACTGGCGCAAACAGATCACGGCCATGAAAACTGGGTGATAGCCGAGACGGCCGCCAGTTTATTGCATGACACTTGCAGGATGACGAACGGCGAGCAAGAATGCTAAAGAGGCCGTTGTCTGGGCCGACATACCATCGATCGTCCATTTCGATCATCAAAGCTTGGCGATCCGTACCAACACCAGGATCAACCACACACAAAAAGACGCTACCACGAGGGAAATCGCGGGTATAAGCCGGTAGTAGATAAGCCGCGGCCTGAATGTCAAAACTAGGCACACTGTGGAACAGGTCGACGATGGGCACACCAGGTGCATGCTGCGCCAATACTCCGTGCAGCTGACCAACATATGGATCTTCGAGACCAAAGTCTGTAAACAAGACGATCATGAACTATCCGCCGCTCGTCTAACCCAAAACGAAAAAGCCGGATTCGATCCGGCTTTTTCCCATAACAAGCTATTAATCCTTCATCTTTTTCTTTGTCGTCTTCTTGGTTGTTTTCTTGGCCTTGGACTTTGTCACTTTCTTCTTAGTCGACGACGCCTTTGTCGTTGTCTTGGCCTTTACCGTTTTCGTCTGTTTTTTTGGCTTAGCCTTTAGCGCCGACTTGCTCTTGGCCTTAGTTTCTTCCGTCGGTATCCCTGCTGCCGTCGGCGCGCCCCCGTCAACAAGCTGAACGAGGGCCATAGGTGCATTGTCACCGTTCCGATAGCCTGATTTCAGGATCCGCAAATAACCGCCAGGACGATCCTTAAACCGTATCCCAAGATCGTTAAAGAGCTTGCCGACAATCTCTCTATCACGTAAGCGTGAAAACGCGAGCCGTCGATTCGCCACACTATCACCCTTACTAAGAGTGATCAAAGGTTCTGCCACACGCCTCAATTCCTTAGCTTTCGGCAATGTGGTCCTTATTTGTTCGTGACGAAACAGCGACGCGGCCATGTTCCTGAACATTGCCTCCCGATGGGCACTGGTCCGGTGTAGTTTTCGCCCACTCTTCTGGTGTCGCATGCTATTAACTTCGAATTTATCAGACCGTTTCCGGTTCCGTTGTTTTGTCTTGGAGTGAAGCTGGCGGCCAATCTTCTAGCTTCATGCCGAGTGAGAGTTCGTGTTGGGCCAGCACATCCTTGATTTCAGTCAGAGATTTCTTACCCAAGTTCGGCGTTTTCAACAGCTCGAATTCCGTGCGTTGTATCAGATCACCAATAAAAAAAATGTTCTCTGCCTTCAAGCAATTGGCAGATCGAACCGTAAGCTCAAGATCGTCCACCGGTCGCAGCAGTAGTGGATCCATCTCAGGCTCTTTCTTTTTCTCCTCTTCAGTGGAAGGACTCTTCAGGTCGACGAAGATAGAGATCTGATCCTGTAGAATGTTCGCGGCACGACGTACGGCTTCCTCCGGATCGACGGATCCGTTGGTTTCGATATCCAAGATTAACTTATCTAAGTCAGTACGTTGCTCAACACGTGCGTTCTCCACCGTATAGGAAACGCGACGGATCGGGCTATAAGAAGCATCGAGTTGCATAACACCGATTGCGCGACCTTCTTCCTCGCTGTTCCGAGTCGAAACCGGCTGGTAACCCCTGCCACAAGTTACCTTTAGTTCCATGTCGAGCGACCCGCCTTTGGTAAGTGTGGCGATATGATGATTGGGATCTACGATTTCAATATCGTGATCTAGAGTGATATCGCTAGCGGTTACCGTGCCTGGCCCTTTCTTATTCAACGTCAGAGTGGCCTCTTCGCGGCCGTGCATACGTAATCCGAGCGACTTGAGGTTCAACAGTATCTCGAGGACGTCCTCCTGAACGCCCTCAAGCGTCGAGTATTCGTGCAAGACACCGTCGATCTTTACCTCGGTGATTGCCGAACCCGGCATCGATGAAAGCAGAATTCGACGTAAAGCGTTTCCTAAAGTATGCCCGAATCCGCGCTCGAGAGGTTCAAGAGTAATCTTGGCATGCGTCGGGCCTAACACTTGCATATCTACAAGACGGGGCTTCAGAAACTCGGTTGCAGTACTCTGCATAGTCTGTCCTCGCTTGATGCTAATCGGTCATTTGGAGTAAAGCGCCACCACCAGACTTTCGTTGATTTCCGATGGGAGTTCACTACGGTCGGGTGCGCCCTTGAAAACGCCTTTCAAGGCCTTTGGATCCACGTCAGTCCACTCTGGAAAACCGCGCTGTTCGGTTGCTTCCAACGCTGCCTTTATTCGCAACTGTTCCTGTGCCTTGGCAACCACTGCAACAACGTCGTTGGGCTTTAACTGATAGGAAGGAATATTGACGCGCTTATCGTTAACCAAAATCGCATGGTGTCTCACAAGTTGTCTAGCCTCAGAGCGCGAAACGCCGAATCCCATTCGATAAACTACGTTCTCCAAGCGAGACTCCAACAACATCAAAAGATTCTCACCAGTCGAACCCTTGCGCCTAGCAGCCTCAACATAATAGTTGGCAAACTGCCGTTCCATGATACCGTAAATTCGACGTAGCTTTTGTTTCTCGCGCAACTGACGCCCGTAATCCGAGATTCGCGATCGGCGCCGTGCATGCTGCCCAGGTGGGTAGGTACGCTTCTCAACCGGACATTTGTCAGTAAAACACTTCTCCCCCTTGAGAAACAACTTTCCGCCCTCACGCCTACAAAGACGGCATTTTGCATCTGTATAACGCGCCATTAGCTCTCCTGTGCCACTATACGCGACGCCGCTTCGTTGGGCGGCACCCATTGTGGGGAATCGGCGTTACATCGACGATGTTACTAATCTCGAACCCCAAAGAATTGAGGGCTCGCACTGCCGATTCGCGCCCTGGGCCTGGCCCCTTAACTCTAATCTCGAGCGCGTTCACACCGAATTCCTTAGCTGCTTCTCCGGCCTTCCTGGCTGCTACCTGGGCCGCAAAAGGCGTACTCTTGCGCGAGCCCCGAAAACCCGAACCGCCAGATGTCGCCCACGCTAATACATTACCTTGCCGATCGCTAATGCTGATTATCGTGTTATTGAACGACGCATGAACATGAGCGATCCCCTCTGCCACATTTTTCCTAACGCGCTTCCTGGCTTTGCTAGCTGTCTTGGCTACGGCCATTAGGATGAACTCGCTTGTTTTCTGCTAATGGCCCGGCGCGGACCTTTGCGCGTACGGGCGTTGGTTTGCGTACGCTGCCCACGTACTGGCAGCCCTCGTCGGTGACGTATACCACGATACATGCCCAGGTCCATCAACCGTTTGATATTCATGGCGACTTCGCGTCTCAGGTCGCCCTCGAGCACGTGTTTGCCAACCTCGCCGCGAATCGTCTGGACTTCGGCTTCTGTCAAGTCTTTGACCTTGGTTGATGTCGCAATGTCAGCATTCTTGCAAATCAGGCGTGAGCGTGAGCGCCCGACTCCATAAATCGAGGTCAGGGCGAGCTCTACATGCTTATGAACTGGGATGTTAATGCCCGCTATTCGTGCCATCTTTCGAAATCCCTAGTGACCCGCCGAAAAAGGAGGAATTCTAGCCCCCAAGATATTACAAATCAAACACTTCCTGTCCACAGGCCTCTACCCCTGCCGCTGCTTGTGGGTTGGGTCCGAGCAGATGATACGCACAACCCGTTTGCGCCTTACCAGCTTACAATTGCGACATAGTTTTTTCACAGAAGCCCTAACTTTCATCATCTACCTCCCTTCCTCCGGTATTGGCTCCCCGCACATTAACGCGGTAGCCCCATACCGCCACCGGTAAGATTGGCCTTCTTCAAAAGACTCTCATATTGATGCGACATCAAATGCGCTTGCACCTGGGCAATAAAATCCATACAGACTACAACAATGATCAACAATGATGTACCACCAAAGTAAAACGGCACATTCCATTTTACTATCATGAATTCCGGCAACAGACATACGAGTGTCACATAAATCGCACCTGCCAGTGTAAGTCGCGACATAACGCCATCGATATAACGTGCTGTTTGATCACCCGGTCGAATTCCAGGAACAAAAGCACCTGACTTCTTGAGATTATCTGCTGTCTCTTTGGGGTTGAACATAATCGCTGTATAAAAGAAGCAGAAAAATATAATCGCACTCGCATACAACAAAACGTAAATCAGATTGCCGGGCGACAAGGTGGTCGCGATATCTTGCAACCACTGCATCCCTTGCGCACCACCGAACCACGTGCCAACGGTAGCAGGAAACAAAATGATGCTTGAGGCGAAGATTGGTGGTATTACGCCAGCCATATTTACCTTTAGTGGCAGATGGCTCGTTTGGCCGGCCATTAGCCGACGGCCATGCTGGCGCTTCGCGTAGTTGACAGTAATTCGTCGCTGACCACGCTCCACCAGCACTACGAATGCGGTAACCGCGATTATCACTATGAAGAGCAAGATCGCAAATAATGGGTCAAAAGTACCACGTCCGACTAACTCGAGCGTCTGCGCGATGGCCTGCGGTAGGCCTGCCACGATACCCGCGAAGATAAGAAGAGAGATCCCATTACCAATACCACGCTCTGTAATCTGCTCACCGAGCCACACCAAAAACATCGTGCCTGTCACCAGCGTTATAACGGTCACCAACTTAAACCCAATACCCGCTTCGATTACTACCGGGATTCCTCCCGCAACTTGTTGGCTCTCTAACGCCACCGAGATTCCTAACGCTTGGAACGCCGCGAGTACGACGGTAAAGCGTCTCGTGTACTGGGTGATCTTTCGACGTCCCGCCTCACCTTCTTTCTTTAGTTGTTCTAATTTCGGCACAACTGCCGTCATTAACTGCATAATGATGGACGCTGAAATGTACGGCATAATCCCGAGGGCAAATACCGAGAAGCGTTCCAAGGCACCGCCCGAGAACATATTAAACAGACCAACGATTGAACTGCGTGTACCGCTGAATAACTCGGCCAATGCCTCTGCATTGATTCCGGGAACCGGGATATACGTGCCAATACGATAGATGACGAGCGCCCCTAGCACGAATAAGATGCGCTGCCTAAGTTCCGTCAGCTTTCCTAGGCCACTCAGCCCAGTTGCGTCACGCGTGGTGTATCTCGCCATCAGGCTTCGACCTTACCGCCCGCTTTTTGGATCTCGTCAGCAGCACCTTTCGTGGCGGTGACGCCCTTGAGGTTTACCGCTTTTTCGAGTTTACCGGAGAGGATCACTTTAGCTCGCTTCGCCTTTCTCGGAACAACATTCGCACTCTTGAGCGTTGCTAGGTCAATCGGATCCGCATCGATCTTATTTAACTCATGCAGCCGCACTTGTGCCACATCATCCCTCATTGGCGACACAAAGCCGCGCTTTGGCAGACGCCGTTGAAGCGGCATCTGTCCACCTTCAAATCCCACTTTCTTTGTACTTCCCGCACGCGACTTCTGGCCCTTGTGCCCGCGGCCGGATGTTTTTCCGAGTCCCGACCCGATACCCCGGCCCACACGCTTCGGCGCTGTCTTTGCCCCCGGTGCCGGCTTGATGGTATTAAGGCGCATCACGACAGCTCTTCCCATTTAAGAAGATAGGATACCTTGCGGATCATTCCGCGCACAGCCGGCGTATCCTCTAACACCACTTCGTGACGTATGCGACGCAAGCCGAGACCCCGAACACAAGCCAGATGTCGCCGTCCTGTTCCGATCGGACTACGTAGCAATGTAACCTTGAGTTTCTTGGATGCCATGATTACTTCGTTTGATCCGCTATTTCCGCAACCGTCTTGCCCCGTTTGGCAGCAACTTCGGCGGGACTGTGCGTGGATCGCAAACCATTGACGGTGGCGCGCACTACATTGACCGCATTTCGCGAACCGATACATTTGGCTAAAACATCCTGCACACCCACTACTTCGAAAACCGCCCGCATAGCGCCGCCGGCGATTATGCCTGTTCCCTGTGAGGCTGGCTTCATGACCACTTTAGCAGCACCGTGCCGAGCGACAACCGAATGATGCAGCGTCGTACCGTTGAGCGTAACCTTTACTATATTACGACGTGCGTTTTCCATCGCTTTCTGTACCGCAATAGGTACCTCTCGCGCCTTACCACGCCCCATGCCGACACTCCCGTCCCCATCACCGACGACGGCCAGCGCTGAGAAACCAAACAATCTGCCGCCCTTAACAACCTTAGCGACACGTTTAATACCGATTAGCTTCTCCTGCAGATTATCGGTGCGACCAGCAACTTCGCGATCAGCCATTTTTTCTCCCTAGAGTTCTAGGCCGCCTTTGCGTGCGGCTTCCGCCAGCGCCTTAACGCGTCCGTGATACTTAAACCCGGAACGGTCAAACACAACCTTGGTAATTCCAGCTTGCTTTGCCCTTTCGGCAATACGCTTACCAATTACATCAGCGGCCGCCATATTGCCGCCGTTTTTCAGTGCTTTACGAGTTTCAGCTTCCAATGTCGAGGCGCTCGCCAAAACTTTTGCCCCACTGGCATCGATGATTTGCGCATAGATGTGCCTCGGCGTACGGTGCACGCATAGTCGCTGTGTCTGCAAGCTGGCTATGTGGCGGCGTATTTTTTGTGCGCGACGATGACGTCTTTTGAATCTATCCATACGCTTGCACCTTTACTTCTTCTTCGCCTCTTTGCGGGCAACATGTTCATCAGTGTATCTAATACCCTTGCCCTTGTAGGGTTCCGGCGGGCGAAACGCACGAATCTCCGCCGCTACCTGCCCAACTTTCTGTTTGTCAACACCTTTAACCACGATTTCCGTTTGGCTAGGGGTCTCGATAGAGATTCCCTGCGGTATCGCATAGACGACCGGATGCGAGAAACCTGCCAACACGTTCAAACTGCTACCCTGAACTGAGGCACGATAGCCGACCCCGACGATGGTCAGCTTCTTTTCGAATCCCTGGCTCACACCTGTAACCATATTATTGACCAGTGAACGCATCGTACCGGAGAGCGCCCGAGCCAGTTTCGTAGCTGCTCCGACTTCAAAAGACAGTTTCCCGTCATCACGAGACACCTTCACTAAGGGGTGCACGTTAAGCTGTAACTGACCCTTCGGACCCTTGACGCTCACCATATTGTCGTTCAGAGCGACATCAACACCGTTCGGTATGGCAACTGGCTCTTTTGCTATCCTAGACATCTACCCACTTACTCACGAAACAATGCACAATACTTCGCCACCAACGCCCGATTTACGTGCTGCGCGGTCAGACATGATCCCCTTTGACGTCGAGACAATTGCAACGCCGAGCCCACCAGACACCCTGGGTAACTCATCGCAACCCTTATACTGACGACGTCCCGGAGTACTGACTCGTTGTATATTCTCAATTACTGGCTGACCCGCGTAATACTTAAGAAAGACCTCAAGCACCGGTTTGCCGTCGACACTCTGCTCGGCACAACGCTCGACATAACCTTCATCTTGCAGAACCTGTACGATCGCTTTCTTAGTTCTTGAGGCAGGAATTAATACGCTAACTTTCTCCCCACGCTGTGCGTTACGGATGCGGGTAAGCATATCTGCTATTGGGTCGGTCATCATGTCTGTACGCCTCAGATCATTAAGTACTTAGACTCTACCAACTTGCCTTCGTGACGCCCGGCACTTCACCGCGCATCATCAACTCACGCAGCTTACTCCGAGCTAATCCGAATTTCCTATAGCATCCGCGCGGCCGTCCGGTGAGCCGACAACGATTGCGTCCACGCGCGGCACTAGAATCTCGAGGGAGCTTTTGAAGCGCCATCTGGGCGTTCAATCGTTCTTCTTCTGAAAGGGCTATATTCTTTGTCTTACTTCGAAGCTCGGCACGACGCTGGGCATATTTGGCTATTAATATCGCCCGCTTCTTGTCACGCGCAATCATGGATTTCTTGGCCATCCGCTAGTTACTCCTGATCGGAAGATTGAAGGCGGTGAGCAGGGCACGTGCTTCATCATCAGTACGCGCACTGGTGGTAATCGTAATATCCATGCCACGGATGGCATCAATGTTGTCGTAATCAATCTCCGGAAACATGATCTGTTCGCGAACTCCTAAAGAATAGTTACCACGCCCATCAAACGCGCGTTGCGATAATCCACGAAAGTCGCGGATACGTGGGATAGCTATTTGTACTAGTCGATCCAAAAATTCGTACATACGGGTCCGGCGTAAGGTGACCTTGCAACCTACCAACCAACCTGCGCGTACCTTAAAGTTAGCAACGGATTTTCGTGCCGCCACTGCTATGGGTTTCTGGCCACTGATCTTTTCCATATCCGCTAGCGCGCGCTCCATAGCCTTCTTATCAGTCAGCGCCTCACCGACTCCCATGTTCAAGGTAATCTTGGTTATACGTGGCACTTGCATCACATTCTTGTACCCCAATTTCTTTTGTAACTCGGGTACAATCGTGGTTTTGTAATAGTCCTGCAGTCTTGCCATCACAAATACCTAAATGTCCACTACCTCGCCGCTGCCCTTGAAATACCGCACCTTTCTCCCGTCTTCAAGGAACTTTATACCCACGCGCTCGCCGTTTCCTACGCCAGGGTTATAAAGAGCAACGTTAGAAATGTGAATAGGAGCTTCCTTATCCACAATCCCACCCGTAACACCCTTATTGGGATTCGGTCGAGTGTGCCTTTTGACGATATTTATGTTCTCTACAAGCACACGATCATTGGGCAAGATCCGCAGAACTGTGCCCTGCTTACCCTTTTCCTTTCCGGCTCTAACGACGACCTGATCGCCCCTCTTTATCTTTCGCATGGTTCTCTCCCCTAAAGTACTTCGGGAGCTAGAGAAATTATTTTCATGAACTTCTGTGTACGTAACTCGCGCGTTACCGGTCCAAAAATGCGTGTACCGACCGGCTGCAACTGTGGAGTCAATAAAACAGCAGCATTCTTATCAAAGCGAATTACCGAACCATCGCCCCGGCGAACTCCTTTGCGCGAACGTACGATAACGGCAGCATAAATGTCGCCCTTCTTAACGCGTCCCCTTGGTATAGCTTCCTTTATACTAACCTTTACCACGTCACCAATACCGGCATAGCGACGCTTGGAGCCACCTAGCACCTTAATACACTTCACCTTTTTTGCACCGCTGTTGTCGGCAACCAACAACACACTCTGCATCTGAATCATCGCCTGGACTCCGAAAGTCAGCCCTCAATAGAATACTTGTATGGCTCGCTTGAACGTGGCTCGCCTACGAAACAATGACCTATATGTCAGCTGATTTTTCCATCACCTTTATCAGGCGCCAGCTCTTAGTCTTTGATAGCGGTCGGCATTCCTCGATCAATACAAGATCACCCTTGTTACATTCGTTCTTTTCGTCATGAGCATGCAGTTTTGTTCTACGCTTAATGTATTTCTGATACAGCGGGTGCCGGATCTTGCGCTCTATGGCGACCGTAATAGTCTTATCCATGCTGTCGCTAACAACACGACCACTAATCGAGCGGGCAGACTTGGTTTTATCCGTCATACTTCTGCGCCTCTCCGTTTAATCTCGGACATAACTGTGCGGATGCGCGCAATATCGTGACGCACTTGTCGCAGTCGAGTGGTGTTCGCCATCTGACCGGTAGCATTCTGCATGCGAAGGTTAAACTGTTCACGTAGCAACTCGTGCAACTCCTTCTTTCTGGCTGCACTATCCATAACTCTGATGTCTTTTGCCTTCATGATGCCATCTGCCTGCTGACAAATGTCGTCCGTACACACAGCTTTGCAGCCGCTAGTCGAAACGCCTCGCGCGCTTGCTCTTCAGCAACTCCTTCCATCTCGTAAAGCACCGTCCCCGGCTTTACGACAGCAACCCAATACTCTGGATTACCTTTTCCTTTACCCATGCGCACTTCCAGCGGCTTCTTCGACACCGGCTTGTCCGGGAACACACGTATCCAAACACGGCCGCCCCGTTTGATGTAGCGAGTTAGCGCACGTCGAGCCGCCTCTATCTGTCGCGACGTTAGGCGCCCACGTGTGGTCGCTTTAAGACCGTACTCACCAAAGCTCACCGTGTTACCACACATCGCCAAGCCACGGTTGCGACCTTTGTGTTGTTTGCGGTATTTGGTTTTTTTTGGTTGTAACATAGCTTTCTAATGGGTGCTTGCCTTCTTGCCTGGCTCGTCCTCGACCTCCTGTTCACGATCAAAGATTTCGCCCTTGAATATCCATACCTTTACACCTATTACCCCGTAGGTGGTGTGGGCCTCAGCAAACCCGTAATCAATGTCGGCCCGCAACGTATGTAGTGGGACGCGCCCCTCACGATACCATTGAGTACGAGCGATTTCAGCTCCGTTTAGTCGCCCTGCTACCATGACCTTAATCCCTTGGGCCCGCAAACGCATTGCGTTCGTAACCGCCCGCCGCATCGCCCGCCGGAACATAATCCGTTTCTCCAATTGCTGACAGACGCTTTCTGCCACCAGTTGGGCATCTAGCTCAGGTTTACGAATCTCCTCCACCGACAACTGCACGGGTTTCCCCGCTAAGGTTGTCAGTTGCTTGCGAAGCTTCTCGATGTCTTCGCCCTTTTTACCAATGACGATACCAGGCCGTGCTGTATGTATGGTCACGTTTACACTCTTCGCTGGTCTCTGGATAACCACCTTGCTTACCGCGGCGTTTATTAGCTTCTTCTTTATGAAGCGGCGTAGCTCCAGATCAGAGTTCAAGTTATCTGCATAGAATTTAGTGCCGGAGTACCATTTGGCAGTCCAGTCATTGATAATTCCCAGACGCAACCCCGTGGGAATTGCTTTCTGACCCATTACTTGTTCTCCTGTTTGTCTTTTCCAGTTTCCGCTTTCTTACTCGACGCTTTTTCGACATCAGAAACGGTAACGGTGATATGACTAGTCCGCTTTTTGATTCGAGCCACGCGCCCTTTGGCGCGTGCCCGCCAACGTTTAGTGGTCGGGCCATGGTCCACACAGACACTGGCAATCCGTAGTTCATCGACATCAGCACCTTCGTTATGCTCTGCATTGGCAATTGCAGACTCCACTGCTTTTCGTAATGGTCCCGCCGCCTTCTTACCGCTGAACTGCAGTACTTCCAACGCCTGCGCTACTGGCAAACCACGAATCTGGTCAGCCACCAGTCTCCCCTTCTGTGGCGATAAGTGAATGTACTTTAAGATCGCGGTAGCCTGCATATCATCTCTTACCTGGTCGGCCCTTACCTGGTCGGCTCGCGGTCGTGCTCGCCTTTCGGTCGCCCGAGTGGCCCCTAAAAGTGCGGGTCGCCGCAAATTCACCCAGCTTATGACCAACCATGTTTTCCGTCACAAGGATAGGCACATGTTGGCGGCCGTTATGCACAGCGATCGTCAGACCAACAAAATCCGGCGTAATCGTCGATCGCCGTGACCAGGTCTTAATCGGTCGTTTGCTTCCACCAACGCTAGCGGCTTCCACCTTCTTAGCAAGGTGGTTATCAACAAAAGGCCCCTTTCTAATCGATCGCGGCATGGTCTAAGAACCTTTCTTCCGGCGCCGCCGTCTGACGATCATCGAATCCGTACGTTTATTTAATCGTGTTTTGTGGCCCTTGGTGGGTACTCCCCACGGTGTCACCGGATGTCGGCCCCCCGAAGATCGCCCCTCACCGCCACCATGTGGGTGGTCCACCGGATTCATGGCCACACCACGTACGCTCGGCCTTATTCCACGCCAGCGACTAGCGCCCGCTTTGCCAAGCTTGCGCAGCGAGTGTTCGGCGTTACCGGCCTCACCAATCGTTGCACGACAATCTACGTGTACCCGGCGCACCTCGCCCGAACGAAGACGCAATTGTGCATAATTACCTTCGCGGGCAATCAGCTGAATCGATGCTCCGGCGCTACGTCCAAGCTGCGCGCCTTTACCAGGCTTCAGCTCCACGCAGTGAATTTGGCTACCCATTGGGATATTGCGTAACGGCAAAGAATTTCCCGCTCTGATCGGCGCATCGGCACCTGAGACCAGTTCGCTGCCTGGCTTTATATCCTTGGGCGCAATAATGTAACGACGCTCACCGTTAGCGTATAAAACCAACGCTATGTTTGCACTCCGGTTCGGATCGTACTCGAGCCGCTCGACCTTGCCCAGAATACCGTCGTTGTTACGCTTAAAGTCGATAACACGGTAATGGCGTTTATGACCACCACCACGATGACGAACCGTGATTCGCCCATAGCTGTTACGGCCATCAATCTTGGACTTCTTCTGCAGCAACGGCGCATAAGGCTCTCCCTTATGTAAATCCGCGCCGACCACCTTGGACATGCCACGACGGCCCGGCGAAGTCGGTTTTACTTTGACAACCGCCATTTAACGTCCCCGTTCCCTCATGATGACGTTGTTAGGAAATCGATATCGTGGCCTGGTTTTAGGCGTACATACGCTTTTCTAGAATTCGGCCGCCGCCCTATTCTGCGACCAAACATCTTATATTTGCCCTTGATGTTCAGGACCTTCACCTCTTCCACTTTCACATCAAACATCTTTTCCACTGCCTGTTTAATCAAAGGTTTAGTGGCATCACGGTGTACCCGAAAAACAAACTGTCTATGTTTCTCGGCCACGCGTGTGCTCTTCTCCGATACGTACGGCGCCAGCAATACTTGGTATAAGAGCTCTTCATTCATGCCAGGCGCTCCTCGAATTGCTTAACGGCATTCACCGTCATGACGACTTTGTCATACTGGAGCAGGCTCACTGGGTCCGCATGACTTACATCACACACGTAAACCTTGGCTAGATTCCTGGCTGACAGATAAAGCGCCTGTCCCACACCCTCAGTAACGATTAGCACATCGTCAACACCTAGTCTTTGCAACTTTTCCGACAATTGCTTTGTTTTCGGCGTGTCCATTTCGAATTCATCCACCGTGACCAGCCGATCCTGGCGAATCAGTTCTGACAAGATTGCACGCGTGGCTCGTAGACGCATTTTCTTATTCACTTTTTGCGAGAAGTCATGGTTTTCGGCCGCGAACGTTCTTCCGCCCCCGCGCCATATTGGGCTGCAAATCGTGCCGGCGCGTGCGTGCCCGGTACCCTTTTGGCGCCACGGCTTGGCACCACCACCGCGGACTGCCGCACGAGTCTTCTGGGCCCGCGTACCATGTCGTTTCCCAGCCTGATAGGCCACGACGATCTGGTGAACCAACGATTCATTGTAACGGGCGCCAAACACTTCATCGGAGACCTGAATCTCCGACTTCTTGTCACTCCCGGTAGCACTGACTACATTAAGCTTCATCGCGCCCTAACTACTATTCTTAGCTTTCACCGCTGCGTGAATGATCACGTCTGACCCTTTAGCGCCAGGCACCGCACCCTTTACTAGCAATAAATTGCGTTCTAGATCGATGCGTACAACCTCAAGATTCTGCTGCGTCCGCTTGACGGTTCCCATGTGCCCAGCCATCTTGTGGCCTGGGAACACGCGTCCGGGTGTTGTCCTCTGGCCTATCGAACCGGCCTTTCGGTGGGCCTTGGAATTGCCGTGCGTAGCACGACCGCCGTGGAAACCATGACGCTTCATTACACCGGCAAATCCCTTCCCTATGGTCGTGCCTTGTACATCAACTTTCTGACCAACATCGAAGATATCCGCTTTGATCTCGGCGCCAGGCTTAAGATCTTCACCCTCGTTCGGCGCTAAACGAAATTCCCAGAAACCACGCCCCGATGCGACACCCGCCTTAGCAAGGTGTCCAGCGGTTGGCTTATTCACTCGTCGCGGGCGGCGTGTGCCAGTGGTGACCTGTATCGCACGGTAGCCGTCGCCGTGCTCGTCCTTCACCTGCGTAACACGATTGGCAGCCACTTCGAGTACCGTCACGGATATAGCCGCGCCGTCCTCAGAGAACACACGGGTCATACCTAGTTTTTTCCCGACCACGCCTATCGGCATGTCAACTCCTTAATAATATTGAGGCCGCCACTCAGCCCAGCTTTATCTCCACGTCTACACCGGCTGCCAAATCCAGCTTCATCAAGGCATCGACTGTCTTGTCAGTCGGATCCATGATGTCCATGATTCGCTTGTGGGTCCGTATCTCAAATTGATCGCGAGACTTTTTATCACTATGTGGCGAACGCAAGAGCGTGAACCGTTCAATCTTGGTTGGCAGCGGAATTGGACCCTTAACTACCGCCCCCGTACGTTTTGCCGTCTCAACAATCTCCGATGCTGAACGATCGATGAGACGATGATCGAAGGCCTTTAATCGAATTCGTATTTTCTGGTTGGCCATGTCTTTCTAAAATAAGCGTCAGTTAGCAAGTTTCAAGGGGCAAGTGAGGCTGTTTTGACAGCCTGGGAGAGGCGGTTTTTCCTTGCCGCTTCCCCTTTGCTCCTCACTTTATTCAAGTATCTTCGATACCACCCCCGCCCCGACCGTGCGACCACCTTCGCGGATGGCGAAGCGTAGACCATCTTCCATGGCGATGGGGGCGATGAGCAATACCGTCATGCGTACGTTATCCCCGGGCATCACCATTTCGGTGCCC
>SMUX01171635.1_pt1 | contig 19997 bp, 26 predicted proteins | sample 2456431 | NCBI WGS metagenome assembly SMUX01 (sample SAMN11095930, study PRJNA526329) | marine sediment metagenome | biome: Marine sediment; feature: Surficial sediment; material: Deep marine sediment; isolation source: Hadal surficial sediment | place: Pacific Ocean | collected 2014-11 | depth... | reverse complement strand
TACACAGCTATTGAAAATGATTGCAATATCTCGACTTGTTTTAGATGGATTTATTCCTCACATACAATCTTCTTGGCTAACTAATGGAGTTGGTATGGCTCAGATTGCATTACAATATGGTGCAGATGATTTTGGTGGAACACTTATTGGAGAAGAAGTTGTATCTTGTACAGGTTCAAGATCCACTGAACTAACTGATAAAAGAATTATTGATGCTATTCAACAAATAGGCTATCAGGTAGAAGAACGAGATAATTTTTACAATACAGTTTGCATGCATTAAAGTCCATAATTGGACCACTTTGAATCTACAAGTTCTTTTGTAGCGACATCTGTTTTTACTAGCTCTTGAATTTCTCGCTCGTAGCCTTCCTCTTTTGTTTTTTGTGTTGCATCAATTCCAAGTTTTGAGCCTAAATTCACTAGTGGAGATGCAGGATCCAAAGTATCTGTTGGTGTATTATCAATAATTATTGTGTCTCTAGCGGCATCAGCTCTTGTAGTAACTGCCCAAATTACATCATTCATATCATGAACATTCACATCCGCATCTACTACGACGAAGATTTTTGTTAAGGCAAGCTGTCCTAATCCCCAAAGTCCCATCATGACCTTTTTTGCTTGTCCTGGATACATTTTTTTAATAGATATGATTGCCATTCCTTGAAACCATCCAGCAGCTGGCATTGCAAAATCAACTACCTCTGGTTGAAACATTCGGATTAATGGTAAAAATGAACGCTCAATAACTTTCCCAATGAATGAATCCTCAAGTATTGGTTTACCAACTATCGTAGTAAGATAGATTGGTTTTTTTCGTTGCATAATTCCAGTCAGTGTAAATGTAGGATAGGGTTCTTTTGGAGTATAGTATCCTGTATGATCTCCAAACGGTCCTTCATCTCTTATGTCTAAGGGATCAACGTATCCTTCAAGAATCATTTCTGCATTTGCTGGTACCTCAAGGTCTATTGTCTTACATTTTACAGTTTTGATTCCTTTCTTTCTTGAAATTCCAGCAAAAAGATATTTGTCAAGTCCTTCAGGAACAGGAGCAACAGCTGAAAAAACTGTGGCGGGGTCTCCCCCAATAATTATTGCCACTTCAATTTTTTTACCTTTTTCTTTTGCAATATCATGATGATGTGCACCACGCTTGTGTTTTTGCCAATGCATTAATGCATGAGTAGCATCTAAAATTTGCATTCTGTATACGCCTAAGTTCCTAACTCCTGTTTCTGGATGTTTAGTCGCAACAAGACCAAATGTGATAAATTTTCCAGCATCCTTTGGCCAAGTTTTTAGAATTGGAATTTTATCAAATGAAGGAGAATCATTTATCACTTCAGTTACTGGCCCACTCTTTTCAAGTTTAGGAAATATCTCACCCATCTTTGAAAGTTCTGGAAGTTTTTTTATTTTATTTAAAAAACCAGACGGTATTTCCATCTTTGTCATATCTACAATTCGTTGACCTATCTCTGTAAAATCAGATGTCTGAAGACCAATCTCGAGTCTTTTAATTGAACCAAAAGCGTTACCTAAAACTGGCATATCATAACCTTTTACATTTTCAAACAAAACTGCAGGTCCATTTGCATACATTATTCTTTTTAAAATTTCTGCAATCTCCAAGTTTGTATCAACTTGAGTCTTTACTCGTTTGAGCTCTCCTGCATTATCTAGTTCTTTGATAAAGTGACTAATGTCCTCGATGGGCACCCCTCTTTTCTGATTTGATGATAGTATAAAGCTTAACTAGATTTGTCATATAACACGTTTTTTTGAAAAATTATTAACAAACTGATTTTAATTCAAACTAACAGATTTTTGATTGTGGTCGAAGACAAATGTCCTGTCTGTAAGGGAAATGGAACAATTGAGCTACTTGGGACTGAGTGCCCATTTTGTAATGGAACAGGAGACTATACAAAAGCTGCTGAAAGTTATCTAGTTTCACATATTTGCCAGTGCATTTTTTTGGATAGAAAAAAATGTCCGTTATGTGGAAAGAACTGTCATCATGATACCCCAAACAAACCTAAAGTTTTGATTGGACCAATTTAGAAAAGTAATTTTTTAAATTTTAATCTACTGGAGGGAGCTCGTTTTTTCTTTCATGACCCCCTGAACCAAACTTACAGTAAAAACACAAATCAGATTGCATATGAGATAATTGCTGAATTTGTATAGCTCCAAGCTTTAATGCGATCTTAGTTAGTAATTTATATTTTAATGGCATGGCAGGAATAACTTCATCAAGATATACCTTGTAATGCTCTGGACAAAATTTCAGAGTTACTTTGCTGGGTTCATTTCCTTTTTTGTTTACTTGTTTTGTAAAATTGATTTGCTCTCGAATGTATTCATGTTTTGGACAAGGACAATTTCGTCCTCCAGGATGTTTGTAGGCAGGTGTATTTTTCCAATCAAATCCTGGATATTCTTTTTCAAAATCGTCCAATAACTGAACTGATTCTTCTATATTTATAAAACTTGGTAGGAACCGGAAAAAATTTGAAAAATTTATGAAATTCAATTAATCTGACCTTTGAATCTAAACAAAATGTAAATAAAGCATACCTTATGTAACCACAACATTGGCTACTAAGCGTAAATCTAAAAAAACTAAAACCAAGAAAGATCTTGAATCTAAAATTAAAGAATTAGAGAATAAACTATCTAAACTTTCTTCCCAAGCTGGGCAAAAGCCTGCGGGACAAGCACAGACAGTACCGCCACCAAAACCAGCTGAAACAGCAAAACCAGCTGAAATAGCAAAACCAGCTGAAATAGCAAAACCAGCTGAAACAGCAAAACCAGCTGAAACAGCAAAACCAGCTGAAACGGCAAAACCAGCTGAAACAGCAAAACCAGCTGAACCACCAAAACCATCTGCAGAAACTCAAGCACCAGAACCTGTAACACGAGAAACAATTGTTGAACGTGTCCAAATTGGTCTATGGCATGAGAGAAAAACAAAGACTCCGGCATATGTTCCTGAGAACCCTAGAGCTTGGGCAAGACGACATGCTGAAGGCGCAGATGCGCCAACTCAACCATGGGCTTTACAAAAAGCACTAGTTACTGGTTATACCGCACCATCTAACAAGTATTTTGCAACAAGACAAAGACTAGCATATCATCCACAAGAAACAATCTTTACAGGCTATGGGATTAGTCTTGGACATGGAGCAGCCCAAGCACAAGCTCAAGCACCTCCACCACCTCCACCAAAAGAAGATACAGCAGTTCCAAAACAAACTGGTTCATCTGGCGGCGGTAGTTCCAAAAAACAAACGCTCGAAGACTATGAGAAAAATTACTTGGCTAGATTAGATGAACAAGTAAAAGAATCTCGAGAGTTGCAAGCAGCTGCTGAAGAATTGGCAGCAAAAAAACGTGCAGGGTCTGGTTCATCTAGCTCTGGTGGTTCTACTCAAGGTTCACTACCAAAAGGATTCTAATCCTAAAACCTTTTTTTCTTTTAATTATTTTTTAAAGCTAATTTGTAAAAACTTCTAGAACTTCGTTTGCATGACCTGAAGCCTTCACCTTAGGATATACTTTGAAAATTTTTCCTTTCTCGTCTACTAAAAAACTACTTCGAACTACTCCCATGTACTCTCGCCCCATAAACTTCTTTTTACCCCATACACCAAATTTTTTTGCGACCTCTGTTTTTGTATCTGCAAGTAAAACAAAAGGAATCTTCATTTTTTCACAAAATTTTTTGTGAGAGTCTACACCATCTTTGCTTATTCCAACAATGTCAATTCCAGCTTTTTTGAATTTGTTATAATTTATTGAGAACTCATCGGCCTCTATAGTGCAACCAGGGGTGAAATCTTTTGGATAAAAGTAGATTACATGTTTTTTGCCCTTATAATCAGCTGATTTCACTTTATTTCCATTTGAATCTAGTAACTCAAATTTTGGAACCATATCTCCTTCTTTTATCATGCTTTCAAACAGAGAATTCCCCTAATTAATTATTTTTTAATATGTGACCGCATCAAATTTTAACTGAAAGATAGGAGGTGCAGTATTGGTACAAAGCAATTATGAAATATTAGGAGTTCGTGATGAAGCAACAAAAAATGAAATTAGAGATTCCTTTCGAAAGTTAGTACTTGAGCATCACTCAGATAGAGGAGGTGATGATGAACAATTTAAAAAAATTAAACAAGCATTTGATGATCTTAAGCTCGGAAAAAAATTTTCAGATTCTCATGAAGAGAAAACAAAAAAATCTAGATTTTATTCTGGTGATTCTGAGGAAGAAAAAAGAAAACGAAATCTTATCTTATCGCATGATGTTGCAAAACAAGTTGTCCTTGCTCAAGAATGGGTTGCTGCTATGAATAGAACTGATGCAACAGGCATTCGACTTTTTGGTTCAAAAGAACTAGGCCAGCTAGAGTTTGAAAGAAAAGCCACAAAGGCATTGTCAATTAAGGGCAAGTTTTGGGCAGGACATCTAAGCTATGCTAACTCGATCATTATGTGGGGCAGTATAACCAGTCCATATTTTTCTGAAAATACTGAAGAAAAAACTGTAATTCATGTTAAATCTGGAAAATTTTCTTTAATTGATCCCCTTGAAAACGGATACTTGATAGAACATGGTGCAAAAATTCTTGTAGATAATGGAGATATTATAGTTGGTGATGTTTATGGAAAAAAAGAGATACTTCCAGATCCATCTGGTAAAGTTGGCATGTTTTTCACAAAGGAACATTATACTGAGCTGATCGCTCCTAATGGAAAAATTGTTGGTGGTTTTATTAGAAATACAGTTAAACTTGAAGCTAATAATATTATGGTAATTACTCTTGAAGATAATGTGAAAATAAAAGGACGTTACATTTCAATTCTAGGAAATAAAGTTACTCATGATGTTAAAATTAAATTAATGAAAGACGGCAAAATAAAATTCCATGATAAAGGATCTGGTTTTGATATTAGCGATGATGCTATTCTGCAATTAGAAAACGGAAAAGAGTTTCGCATACATGATCTAAAAAAATCTGAAATGATTGGTTATGGGGGAGCAGACATAACCTATGACTATCTTGATACAGTTGGAGCAAAAAAACGCAAAGGATCGGAAAAAAGCTGGAGATCCAAATTTGGATTTGGAAATTGACCTAAACTATTCGAATCTTTTATATGACATTTGAAGTGGGTCTTGTCTGATGGTTAACCCAAGAAATTGGTTTGCAGAAGGAGTTGCAACATACTGTCTTGTATTCTTTGGACCATTATCTGTAATTTTGTCAGTTGCCGCATTTGGAGACGGACTTTCTACTGAGGCTATAATTATGATTTCATTGGCTCATGGTTCTGCAATCGGTTTGATGGTGTATGCCTTTGGACATGTGTCAGGCGCCCACATCAATCCTGCAGTTACAATTCCTATGATTATTACAAAAAAGATAAGTCCTGCTGATGGTGCAGGATACATTGCATTTCAGCTAATCGGTGGAATTGTAGCAGCATTCACCTTACTTATGACACTTCCAGAGCTAGGCGCACAGGTAAACTTTGGAACCCAAGCCCCAAGTGAACTAATCAATAACAGTGCAATCTCCGCAGTTGGTCTTGAAGCCATTTTCACATTCTTCTTAGTTACAGTTATTTTCATGACTGCTGTTCACAAAAAGGCAGCAGCAGGAATTCAAGGTCTTTCAATTGGAGGAATGGTGTTTTTGCTTCACCTAGTAGGAGTTCCATTAACCGGCGCATCAATGAATCCTGCTAGAACACTTGGCCCTGCAATAGTATCAGGTTTTTGGGAGTTCCATTGGGTGTATTGGGTGGGACCAATAATTGGTGGAATAATTGCAGGTCTAATCATGAACTATATCTTTGTAAAAAAGGCAGAATCTGAAGCATAATTTTATATATTTTTCATTTTTTGTGAATAGATTTTAGGATACCTTTATGTTTTAAAACCACGTATCATTATCTGGCATGTCACAACAAATGAATGATGAAGGCAAACTTGTGAGCATGATGATGGAAGCCAACCAATACATACGATATGCAGCAATTTGTGATCCTAATGGGGAAATTCTATGGAATAGTTACCGAAACAATAGCAACAACATCCTTTCACTTGAAGAAACAAAGGCATCTTTAAAAAGATCAATAAGCACATGGAAAGAACGTGATGAACTTTCTGCAAAGATTGGAAAAGGAAAATTTGCAATTGTTGGATACGAAAAAATCAAGAGAATAACCGTTCCACTCAAAAATAACCATATGCTGTTTTTGAGTGTTGAAGGAGACAAGCCTGAATACATTAAGGATGTACTAAACATTGTCAAATGGGTAGAAGAACATCCTTCACAAACTTAATCTACATTAATTAAAAGATTGGGAAGGAAATTTTATTAGAAAATACTAAATATGAATGATTTCAGTTAAGAGATCGTTATACGGAAACCACATTAAAGGCAAATTTTTCTAAATCATGGGGCTCGTTGCATAGCATGGATAGTGCGAACGCTTGCGGAGCGTTAGGTCGAGGGTTCGAATCCCTTCGGGCCCGTTTTTCAATTATTAAGAAAAGAATAAAATTGCTTGAAGACTAAAAATTCTTAGTGAATTATTCCGTTAAGGCAAAATACATTGAAGAAAAAATGGGCAAATTTTATCAAAAACTAACTGATGGTACAATTCAGAATCAGAAACCAGACGGCCAAGAGATAATTAATTCTATGAAACGTGCAAAAATCACTGCACCAAAAATGATTCAATGGTCTGAGATGTGTTTTTGTCCTACCCCATTAAAGCATGAACGTGAAACTATATACAATCATTTTCTAACTGATTTAGAAACAAAAACCATAGATGATTATGTTGAGTTTGATGGTGAATCATTTTTTGATTTTTTAGAAAGACAATTTAAAAAATAGATCTGCTATAGATCCATAACCCTTCTAGCCCATTTGGATTTTTTTAGAGACTCCAAATTTGGAAATCATTTGGAAAATATGTTAAATGCTATAATGTGTTATTTAACTCGGGCATAAAGTATGGCAAGACAGGCTATTTGGATTGGAATAATTATTGCAGTTTTCTTTATTGGAGTTGGTGTTAGCTCTGCAATTTTTTCAGTCACTTACAATCCTAACACAATGAAGTTTGCAAATCAAGAGCTGTTTGAACAAATGATGTCTCAGAATCCAAAAATGACAGCCAAGTGGTTGGATACAACGATGGGTTCAGAGATGAGAGAAAAACCAATGATGTCTGATATGTCGTTTAACGTGAACGCTCCTATTACAATACCTTTGATAGATGGATACTATAATGGAGAAAAAGTATTCTTTGTTCATACTGAAGTTTCTGATAAAGCAATGGCAGAAATGATGACTATGATGATTAACTTTCCAACACTACACGTTCCTGATTTGAAGAATATGCCACAAGACAAAATGTCCAAAGTCTATGTATTTACAAATGGTATTAGTGGTTCAGGTCCATACGGAGGAGGGCCGTTCATGTATCAAATTGATGTTTTTGATTCCATTCCAGATCAAATAGGGTATAGCCAGTTTAGAGTTCCACATCTAGTAACTTGGAATGAAAATTCAACTCCAAGAATTTTGATTTCAGTTGATGAAATTATGGAAGCAGAATTAAATGCTGAATTAACAATTCAAAAGACAGACAATGTAGTAAATACTCCAATGATAGTGTGGAAATCAGATGGTATGAAACAAAGAGCATCTATGATCCAGCGAATATTTGAAAGCATGCCAGGAGTTGATGGCGAGGTTACTAATGTTGATGTTGATAATTACCTTGTGATGCTCAAGATGCATTCTAAGAATGGAATGGGCATGATGGGCAAGAAATGATGATCCTTGAAGGCTTTGAAAAAGGATAAAAACTATATTATAAAAATCAATATTGATGAAGATTAGCCTCTTCAATGTTACAGCTATATTGGGAGTAGTCTTATGTCTCTCATTATTATTGCCAATCATTATTGGCAAATCCCTTACAGGTCCTTAGCCAATTCTTCTGTACAGTAAAAAAGCGATACTACAGGGACGGTTCCCATCAGATTTGCAACAACTTTACAATTTCTCATTCTAAAATCATATAGGAACCAAAATAAGAACTGCTAGCGGCACGCAAACCTTCGGACCCGCTTTTATAAAGTACAATTTATGGTTCCAATATGTGGATTTACAGAATTAGTTAAGAATCTGTATTTTTACAACCGTTTCTTTTCCTGAAATTGTTCTAGCATGCTTTTCACATATTCGAAAAAACATTCTGCAAGATGGTTTTTTTGAATATTTGCTAGCATAATAATACATGGCTATAAGGATGTAGGCTTCTGTATTACAATAAGGAATTAAACAGATAACCATGTTTTCTTAAAAAATATCCCAAGTATAACGGATCTGATTGATTCTGTTATAACCTTCAATTAAAAATCAAAAGAGGATAGACTTTATCTGTAGGAGGAAAAATGTTACGAAAAATTGTCATAAAATTAAACGGAAAGGACTATCATGACTTTTTAAAAATATCAAACGAATATGGACTGTCAGTTGAGGAAAAAATCTATGAGATGATTCACGTTTATCTTATTGTTCAAAGAAAACGGTTCAAACAAAGTCGACTTGACCCTAACCACCTGAAGGTTATGAAAGCAATTGAGTAAAAACCAATGAACGCGACGGATTCTTTTTAATTTTTAAATTCTACTCGCCATCTGAGGCCTACTTTGACAAGAGCCGGCAACTACCAAATAATGATTTTATCCGTTAGTTCTTATACTAGCAAAGTTTGGGTCAATTATGTCAGAAGAACGAAAAATGTACCCATGTACATGTTCTGATTGTGGCAAAGATTCAGAAGTACCTTTTCAACCAAAAGAAGGTAGACCAGTTTATTGTCGAGAATGTTTACCAAAACATAGAAGTAAAAGATTTTAAGTTAATTTTGTTTAAAGTGATTTAAATTCAATTATCTTTCTAGTTTTATTCTCACATTTTTTCTTTTTTTATTAAACCAATAAGGTATCAGAAATAGTTCTTTATTGTATGACCAATTTAATTCCTAATATGGTCTATCTCGCATCAAATGGCAATCACAATTGCAACCTTTTTGACATCTCACACGTCTACAATCAGAACAGATATTTTTATTCCAAATTGGAGCAGTATTCATATTATCTTTAACACTTTCATAGTAATTAACACTGCTAGTGATTTTCAAGTTTAACAATCAGATTGCAAATTTTTTAAATTAATTCTTATTAACTTTACTATCAACTTGTCGGATTTTTATTTTTTTGAAATAAACTTGTTTGTATAAACTCTAAAAATTTACACAAATACTATTTTTATTCATATACTAATTGGCGGTAATATGGCTTCAAGAAGAAAAGGTTCACGAAGATCCGGAGGAAGATCTAGACGAAGATCCGGAGGAAGATCTAGACGAAGATCCGGAGTAAAGAGCTCAGGTGGAAAAGCTGCAAGACGGGCACGAATTGTTGCAAATAAAAGAAAAGGCGAACTAAAAAGAGCTAACAATAAAGTAAAAAGTGCAAAGCGAGCACTTCGAATTGCAGAAAGATCTGTTGGCAAGAGAAAGGCTGCATTTAGACAAGCTTTATCGCGTGCAAAAAGAGCATGAAAATCCACTTCCTTTTTTATTTTTCTTAAACACAATTTTTTAAAAATGAGTATTAGGAAGGATAAAACTAATTATTGCTACTATATGCTTTTTAATAAACAGTTTCAAATTAATCCGTGAATATCAAATCTAGGACAATCACATTTACTGTAAATCGCAAAACTGTCGAAGCATTTGATGCAATATTAAATATCCCGCCAAAAATAATGCCAGATGCTATAAAACACGATGATGGTTGGTGGTTTTTTACGTCTCCTTGGGGTCCTGCTAAACTAAAGTTTCATGAAAATAGGCAACTTGGTATTTTAGATCATCAATTCATTGATAATGAAGCACAATGGGACGTGCCAATGAGAATAGTTTCTAAAGGAGATGATTCCGAAGTAATTACAACCATTGTCAAACCTGATAGTATTAGTGATCAAACGTTTGATAAAAGAATGAAAGAAATAGAAAAAATTATTTTATCTATGAAACAAGTAATAGAAGAAAACTAGTTTTCTAATACATCATTAATAATTCTCATTTTAATAAATAGAAATATAGACTCTAAAATTATGTTTTAAACCATGTCTACAACATCTCTAAGACTTGATCATGACTTAATTGACAAAGTCATTAAATCTATGGAAACGACAATACAACTTTTAGAATCCGGTAAAAATATTAATCAAGAATTTCATTAGTGATTGAAATGACTTTGATGGATAATAAAAAAGAATTTCCTGACTGGGATACATACTACAAAGAAAATAATGTTGAAGATATGCCATGGTATGAAAAAACTTTAGATCCTGATTTAGAAAATGAAATAAAATCACGTAATTTATCAGGAGGTAAATTTCTTGATCTTGGTACAGGTCCTGGGACACAAGCTATACAATTATCTCATTTAGGATTTGATACCACTGGTTCTGATTTATCTGCTAACGCTATTGAAAAAGCAAAAAAACTTTCAAAAGAAGTTAATTTTGTAATAGATGATTTTCTTAATTCTAAATTACATGAAAATGAATTTGATTTTATTTTAGATAGAGGCTGTTTTCATGTTTTTGATATTGAACAAAGACCTACGTACGTAACTCAAATCAAACGAATTTTAAAAAGAAATGGTGTTTTATTCTTGAAATGTATGAGTATCGAAGAAAAAGATTTACCTGAAGATAAAGGTCCTCATAAACTCTCAAAATCTGAACTAAATCAAATCTTTTCTGATCATTTTGAGGTAGAAAGCATCAAAGATACTGTTTACCATGGAACTCTTAATCCATTACCAAAGGCATTATTTGCTATAATAAAGAAAAAATCTTAAATTGACTAAGCTGTTTTATCTAAACAAATCCTTCCATAAGTGAACTATGAAAAAAATTAATCCCCTTGAACTTTTTTTGTGGACATTTAGACGAAAAGAAAAAGATGTAGTCAATCTTTATGATTCACTTTCTGATTTGATGCGATTAGCAACAGGAGGTGACATGTTAAATTTTGGTTTTTGGGACGATAAAACCATAACCCCACTTGATGCACAGAAAAAAATGTGTACCATTTTTGGGAAAAAGGCACTTTTATCATCTGAACAGCATATTGTTGATGTTGGAAGTGGCATTAGCTCTCCAGCAATTCAATGGTCTTTGGAATACTCCCAAGTAAAATTAACGTGTGTTAACATTAACTTTACACAATTACACGATTCAATTAAAAATACAAATAAATCAATTAAAGCAAATAATATTAATGAAAATTTTAATTTTTTAAATGCTACTGCAACTACCTTACCTTTTGAAAACGAATCAGTAGAACGTGTATTAGCATTAGAATCTGCCCAACATTTTAAACCATTGAAAAATTTTATCTCTGAATCATATAGAATTCTCAAGAAAAATGGAATACTTGCTCTAGCTATTCCTGTAATGACTGATAATTATTCTGCGTCAATGATAAAATTAGGCTCTTTATTTCTAGCTTGGCCATCTGAACATTATAGTACCGAGTTTGTTGACTCAAATCTAAAACAAGAACAATTTAGAAACATTGATCTGCAAAAAATTGGTTCAAATGTTTATGAGCCATTAGCCAAATATTATATTGAAAATAGAGAATATATAAAAAATAAAATTTTACAATGTTATCCAGCTTATGTAGAAAAGATTTTGTTCAAATCTCTCAATAAAATGAAACAAGTTTCTGAGAAAAAAATTATTGATTATATTCTAGTTTCCTGTCAAAAATAAAAACAAGTAAGAACAGTTTTTAATCCCTTAAACTAAAAAAATCCATGAAACGTATAGACGCTATGGTTCCAAATATAAAAAGAAAAGCAGTTTGTGAGGCAATTATCAAGGCAGGTGCTGGTGGTGTTACAATTTCAGAGACTCGCGGAAAAGGAGCAGGAGTAAGACCAACTTTTACTGGTGCAAAAGGTACCGCAAGATATGTTGCTGAATATAGTAGAACTGATACCATTACAACAATTGTAGATGACTCTAAGGTTGATGCAATTGTAAAAGCAATAATGAATTCAGTTCATACAGGTGCTAAAGGAGATGGAAAGATCTTTGTTTCTCCAATTGATGAATCATATGATATCACTACAGGACAAAAGGGTAAAGTATAATTGCTGGTTGGCAAAACAAACTATTTAAAATTAATTCAAAATCTGGAGAGAGTAGCTTTTTGTATGTGAGGTAATTCAAAAAATGGTCCTTATTGTGATGGCTCTCATAAAGGAACAGAAATTTCTTCAAAAGTTGTAACCTATGATATAGATACATCTCTTCATACATGTGGATGTCAACAATCTAAAAACAAACCAATGTGTGATGGAACTCACAAAACAATTACTTAGTAACTTACAAACGAAAAAAATGAATAAGCTAATAATACTTGGAATTGAAGATTTGCAAGATCCACTTCTAAGACGAAAATAGTAATTAACTAAAACTCTAAATTTTTTACAAAAAAATTTTTATTTTTTATTCATAAACAATACAGTATTCACAATCACAACTTGGCTGTTGTTTAGATTTTGCTAAACATTTCTTATGTTGACCAGCCTGACATTGGACACAAATTTTTTCTAAATCATCAACGGTAGAATATTTTTTTGATTGATCAAAACCAAATCCCCCATCTTTAGGCCCAACCATATAGTAAATACAATGTACTCCTATTTTAGGCAACTGTGTGATTATATAGTTTTTTAAGATTCTTGGGAATTCTTTTTATCTGAATCGTTACTTTTTGTCTTATTTCTATCCCACATTCGCATAGTTCCTCTAAGCATAAAAAAACCAACTGCAATGGTTATAACGCCACTTGCAATAAACAGAAAAATATTTACAATTTTTTTTAAAAGTGACATATCAAAGATTCCTTTAACTTAATGTTAAGTTTACAGCATCAAATTACTAAATCTAATTTAATCAAATACATTCAATTACTAGATCCATTTTTTTTCAATTAATGGGAAAAAAACAAAACATAGCAATTTGGATAGGAATCTTGGGAGGAGGGGCTGCGTTTTTCTTTTTGTATGGATATTTAACAGATCTCATGTATAGGATTTGATATAATTACTGTTTATTCTAAAAAAAAAGCTACTGCTTTTTAACAAAAAAAGGTAAAATTATACCAAAGTATGAATCTCTCACAAAATTCCCTAGCAAACGTTTGTCTATTCTGTGGCGAAGGCTTGAGTTCACCTTTAATGTGTACTTTTTGTGGATTCAAATTTTGTGAAGAACACAATTCAACTGAAAGTCATCAGTGTATAAAAACTCGATATACTGAATATATTAGAAAAAATCATGCAACCAATCCCAATATTTCCAAAGGTAACTTTAGAGTAGTCTGTGATATGTGTGGGTTTAGCACTACAAAGGGCATTCCTATAGAATATGCAGGTGAGGAATTAATTCAACATACCCAGATTGTTGGATGTTCTGAGAACGTTTTTCTTGAAGAAGTTAATTCCACAAACACTTCTGTACAAATTGATTCTGTATCTAGCGAAGAAAATAGTCATGTAGTTTCTTTACAAAATACAATTAATGCTCCTCAAAACCCAAATGAGATCCCTCAAAACATATCTTCTAAAAAAACATCAATTGTTGATGAAATTGTAAAGTTAGCTGCTTTAAAAGAAAAAGGAATGATTTCTGAGCAAGAATTTTTGTATATCAAAAAAGAACTAATAAGAAAAATAAAATAAACGAGAAATCTCAAAAACCAATATGGGTTTACTTACAAATGAAATAAAGAACCTTTTAAGCCAACAAAAACTAGGATATGTCGCAACCGTTTCTCCTGATAATACTCCAAATCTTTCTCCGAAAGGAACTATTTCTGTATGGGATGACGAACATCTAGTTTTTGCCGATATAAAATCTCCAAATACAATAGCAAATCTTGAAAAAAACCCATCATTGGAAATTAATGTTGTTGATCCAATTACTCGAAAAGGTTATCGATTCAAAGGAACTGGAAATATTTTATCGTCAGGACAAGAATATGATAAAATTATTTCTTATTATAATAATGTTGGAATAAAAAGCAAAATTGGAAGAGTTGTTTTGATAAAAGTTAGTAGTGTAAAAAACGTCACATCTCCATTATACGATTTAGGCTACACTGAGGAAGAAATTAAAAAACGTTGGAAGGAATATTATCTTTCAAAGTAACTCAAGAGCGCTATTCTGATTTTTTATTTGCTTGACGTTCAAATTCCAAAGTTTTCTTGACTGTTTCTAGTTCTTTTTGGGTTCTTTGTAACTGTGAATTCAATGAGGCCATCATAGAGCTAGCTGCCTCAATAATACTTTTTGGAGCATCTCTATTTTTAGAAGCATAAATTTGTGATTCGGTAAATTCTAGTTGTTTCTTCGCAGCTACAATTTTTTCTTTAATACCCTCATAATCTTTTTCAAGTTTTGACATCTCTGATAATTTTTCTTTATCTTTCTCAAGTTTTAACTGAAATTCTTTTTGCTCTATTTTTGATTTCTCAATATCTGCTTTGATTGAATCTATCTCTGTCTTAGATTTTTCAAAATTCGCTAATTTTGATTTTATACTGTCATGTTGTTTATTTAGTGTTTCAAGTTGTGTTTTATCTGAAGCTATCTTTGAGGAGATTTCGCTAAATTCTTCTTTCAATGAATCAAACTCTTTTTGTTTTTCTTTTACTTCACGTTTTGCTGACATTACTTTTGGAATAACAGAATCATATTCTTCTTTGACTTTTTCAAGCTTTCCCGAAATTGAATCATAAAATTCTGTTTTTTCGTCAATCTCATTTTTTAGGCGTTCAAGTTCATTTTCAAGTTGTTCTTTTTTGATTTCTTCTGGTTTTTTTATTGGATGTGCTTCAGAGATTACTTCTTCTTCAGTTTTTTTAAAGCGATTAAAGAGGCCCATACATTGGATTTTTGAGTTGGGTAAGATGAATATTTCGATTAATTTCTACTAGTTTTTTTAATAAACCGAAGGTAGAATCCAAGCCCCCCAATGATAAAACCTGATACAAACGAGAGGACACCTAGAATTTGGCCTCCAGGATAAATTGTTGGTGCAATTATTAGCAACAATGCTCCAAAAATAACTAAGAAAAAACCTCCACCTTTTTTGGATCTGTTGTGTTCGTCGTGGACCAAAATACATTCATTCCATTATACATAACTAGATAATGTTTGGGCCACTTTTTTCCTACCAATATCTGCAATAAACGGTCCAATTTTTGGTCCTCTAGAGGTAGAAAGAATAATCTGGTATAGTATTTTGAAAAAATCCTTAGGCTGAACATTGTTTTTCTTTGCAATTTGATAAATTACATTTTGTAGATCTTCTGGTTCATCTTTTGCTTCTAAGATTTCTGCTAGCTCCTTTAGTGCTCTTTTTGTTAATTCATCAATTTGAATATCCATTTTTTCTCGCTGATCGAATTCGTCTGCATAATTTCCAGCCATTGTAATTAATTCCTCAATTTTGGGTTCAGGATTTTTAAGAATCCCATAATCAATGAGCTTTTTCATAACTAGTTCTGTTCTATCTTCTTTGAAAATTTTTGATAGTTCAATTAATAGTCTATAACTAACATGTGGACTAGGAGTCTTTGAAGGATTTAATAAGTTGACATATTCATAAAGCCCTTTAAGCTTTGAAGCCTTTGCTGGATTATCTATCTTGATTTTTCCAAAGAAAATGTTTTCTAGTTCATTATATTCATCCATTAAAGACGGTATATCTTCAAATCCTAGCTCGCGAGCTCCTGTAATTCTTTTGTAAAGTAAAAGAAGAATGCTTTTAGGACTTGCATACTTTAACCACGCCTGAGAGGTTACAACATTTCCTAAGGATTTAGAAATTTTTTTCCCACCCTTATCTAAAAACATTTCATATTTTACATGATGAGGATGAGGAAATTTTAATATCTCATCAGAAACCCAGTCATTTACCTTTACAGAATCCATGATATCTTTTCCATATGCTTCAAAGCGAATATCAAAGGCTTGCCATCTAGCAGCAAACTCTACCTTCCATGCTAGCTTACCAAGATCTTTTGTGATATCTGATTCACCTTCATGCCCACAACCATTAATGACTTGAGAACCAATGGTAGAATCTTTGCATCGATATTTTATCTTCTTCTCATCTGCAACATATTCGTAAGCCTCTGTAGTGTATAGCTTATTACAGTTTTTACATACGGGAAAATAGGGTAAATGCTGTTGGAATTTTTCTTGTCCTGTAAACTCTGTTATCTTTTCTCCAATTTTTTTACTGTTGAGAAGAATTGTATGGATTTGCTCTTTAAGTAATCCTTTTTCATAGGTATCTTTAGCCCTTCTAAACTCATATTTTATTTCTAGCTTGTCGAGTCCATCAAGCAAAAGACTACTCATATGCATACCATACGAATCATGACAATCAAATGGATCTGGGATATCTGATACTCGTTTTCCTAAATGTTCTTTTAGGGAATCTGAAAATCCCTCTGGAATTTTTCGAAGACCGTCTAAATCATCAGAGTATGCAATAAGTTCGGATTTGTAGCCAAAATTTTCAAGAGCCAGTTTTACCCCATATGCACGAACTGCATCTCCTAAACTTCCAATGTGTGGAACACCTGATGCGCCTAATCCACTTTCTACTCGTAACATCTCAGTACTACGGCCAAGAGTTTTTTCTCTTTCAAGCAACTCATGAGCCAGTTTGTCAATCCATGTTCCTTTGCCAATAACACTTTGTTCAGACATTTACCGTCACTATGCTAACTTTTTTGCCATATATGGTCCTGATAAGGAATATCCTAATTTTTGATAATATTCTCTGGTTCCTACTGCACTAATTACCAATAATTTTTTTGAATCAAATTCTTCTTTAGCAATTTTTTCAGCTTCTATCATCAATTTTTTACCTAAACCTGAATGCTGTATGTAGTTTTGATCCTTCTCACCAATTTTTAGTGATTTACCATAAACATGTAATTCTCTAACTATACAAACGTCTTGTGAGATTTCCTTTCTATGTGCATTTTTACTTGGATACCTTAACCTCAAAAATCCATAGAGTGAGTAATCATCATCTACATACGACAAAAATACCTCCTTTCCGCCTGAAGAAGAATAATCTTCACGCTTCAAACTCAATAAAGACGTAAATCCATTTTTCTTAGATAATCCTACTTGCCTACATCTAATGCATCTGCATGAAAGATTTTGCTTTTTTAGATTTTTTTGAACTATTTGACGTAAATTACCAAGTTTGGGTCCTGAAATAATCTCACTTGGAGAAATTTCTCGTTGTATCCTCATAATTCTAACCCAAGATGGAACATTTTTTTTAATTTCGGTTAAAACTCGAATCATTTCTTGATCAGAATATGTTTTGTATTTGCCTTCTTTGTAATCTTGGTACAAGGGAGTATTTTCTAATACCAACAATGGATAAATTTTAAGCATATCTGGTTTGAAACGCGGATCCTCAAAAAGCATTTTAAAATCTGCAATGTCATCTTTAGGAGTCATGGTGGGTAACCCTGGCATCATATGTGCAACGATTTTGTAGCCTGCATCTTTAGCAATTTGAAATGATTCAATAACATCTGATAAATTATGACCTCTGTTTACTATTTTGTAAACTCGTTCGTGCAGGCTTTGCACTCCAATTTCTACTCGAGTAGCTCCATATTGTAGCATCCAATCTACATGTTCTTGTTTACAATAGTCAGGCTTTGTTTCAATTGTGAGTCCCACGTTTCGAATATCTGCATGTTCATTGCCTGCTTTTGCTTTTTCTAATGTAGTGGAATCAAAACCATTTAGGGCATCATAACAAGATTTGATAAAATTTTCCTGATAATCTTTTGGCATAAACAAAAATGTTCCACCAACAATAACGAGTTCCATTTTTGATAAATCATGTCCATACGAAAATAATTTTTCAAGCTTTGAGACAATTTGCTTTTTTGCCTCGTATTGGCTTTCTATTGCATTGATAGTTACAGGTTCTTGTCCTGTATAGCTATTAGGGGTATTGATTTCAATGCCTCCAGGACAATATGTACATCTACCATGTGGGCATGCAAATGGTTTAGGCATAAGTGCAATAACTGCAACTCCTGATGCTGTTTTTACAGGTTTTCGTAGTAAGACGTTTTGTAATTTTGTATAATCATCACCTGTAACCTTTGATAATATCTCATAATTTCTTGGAATACGCTCAAGTGAATATTTAGAACAGATTTTTTTGATTTCTTTTTTAACTTCGCTTTTGTTAGGTTTCGGTATAATTAGTAGATTTTGAGAAATTTCAGAACATGCTCTGTAAAACTCTAACTTTGATTTTTGCATCATAATTGTGATTAAAAACGGTCATAAATTCTTTAAAGATTCCCAATCAAAAATTTGACTAAGACTGCCTTCTTCTTCTAGCTTTTCTCTTAGTCCTTCTTGGCGCTCTTCTTTTTGTTTTACGGGTAGTTTTTTTTCTTTTAGACGCGGTTCCTCTTTTTGTAACTCGCCTTTTCTTTGAAGGTTTTCTTTTAGAGGTTCTTCGCTTCGTAGCAGTTCTTTTTCTTTTAGTTACTCGTCTTTTAGGTCGTCGTTTTTTTGTTTTTCCTTTGGATTTTTTCTTTGTTTTTGTTTTTGGTTTGGCATTATCTGGATTTGAAGTCCCCATTGTTCTAACCTTCAAATTTTTTAATAAAACTAATTGGACTTTTGCGTTTGATGTTTGATAAAGAATTTCTTGGTCTACTGCAGGAAAATTCTTACCTTGCTGGTCAAAACAATTGGAATGGAATAGAAGATTATTCTTATAGACCATTTCAACACGTTCAACCCCCATGGTACAAAATGCGCAAAAACCAATATACTCCTTTTTTTCAAGTTCTTTAAATTCTTGTGACATCTGAAAAATCAGATTTTGTAAATCATCTGGTTTTTTTCTTTCTTCTTCCATTCTTTCTAGTTCCCTTTTTCATATTCCACTAAAGATTCTTTTTTTATTTTTAATTCCTGACCTTTAGAACTCAATAATGGATTTGTTCAAAGGCTGAATTTAAGACTTTTTGATATTTAATTATCACAATAAATTTAAAAATTGTAATGTTTCTATTCTTTATAGGAAAACTGTATGTCTGAAAAACTTTTTTTAATTTCTTCTTTACGTAATTCAACCAGTTTTGTCATTTCCGTCAAATTTTCATCTACAGGAAGTTTACCATATTTAGCAATATAATATCCAAGAATTATTCCCATTACTACGCCCGCCTTGTGACCATACTTAAAATCATCATCATGGTGGTAATTCCAAAATTCTTTCTCACATTCATGTGTTTTAATTCCATGAGGGATAAGGCATTCATCAATCAACGATTTTATTTTATCTTGAAATTCTTTGTCTAAGACCATACTTTACACTCCATCATGTTAAATAAAAAGCCAAAGAAATTGTTATACATTTAGCATCAATCTTACCAAAAATACTCCTGTACCAATTGCTACTGTTGCAATCATGAATGGCATTCCTTTTATGATGAAATCTTTGAAAAACATTCGATAGCCGTGCCTTTCCATAACTGCAATGGCTACAAGATTTGCGCTAGCGCCAATTAAAGTTCCATTTCCTCCAAAATCTGCACCTATTGCTAATGCATACCACAAAGGATTGAAATCGAGAGGTTCTATGTAACTTGCTATGTTTGGGTCTAGTGAAATGTTTTCAATAATTGGAATCATAGTGGCAGTATAGGGAATATTATCCACAAATGCTGAAGCAAATGCGGATGACCATATAATCAAGACCGCTGTTGCTTCAAAATTACCTCC
>SMUX01064945.1_pt1 | contig 20109 bp, 20 predicted proteins | sample 2456431 | NCBI WGS metagenome assembly SMUX01 (sample SAMN11095930, study PRJNA526329) | marine sediment metagenome | biome: Marine sediment; feature: Surficial sediment; material: Deep marine sediment; isolation source: Hadal surficial sediment | place: Pacific Ocean | collected 2014-11 | depth... | reverse complement strand
TTTTTAAAAAAAAAACTTGGATTAATGAACTAAATTTTTAAGGAAAGATTTGGAACAGAAGATATGAAGAATTTAGGTCAAGATGAAATGGCTAAATATCCTTTTATGGCTGATGCAGGACAATATCTTAAAGACAAAGGTTTTACTTTAGAACAATTCGGTTCTGATCCCGACTTGAAATTATTTGTTGATAAAGCAATTCACAGAATCACATCAGCTGCAAAAGGAATACCCTACAAATCAGATATTATGGATAATGAGATTAGAGATGATGCCACGTTACCTAAAGAAGTTTTTTCATTTCTTCTAGCTGTTATTCTACTAAAATTAACTGGAATTAACACGTTAATCAGAAGATTTTCTCTTGCTGAGGCAAGACGAGCTGAAGAATATCTTCAAAAAGATCTGAAAAAAATGTCGGATGAAGACAAAGATGAATTAGCAATAAAAATAATTTATGATCTTTCTTCTATTACTGTAAAAAAAATAGATAAGAACGAAGATAAATTTTTCATTCCAGTATCTGATTATCTTGTGCATTCTGTGCATTTTCATGAGAAAGAATGGAAGCTAATTAACCGTCACGTTGAAAAGGGTAAAGTATTCTTAACTTCGCATCAAGTAGCACGACTTGTACGTTCAGAAGTAAGTAGCTTCATAAGTAAAAAAATTTTTTCTGTTAATACTCCATCAATGATAATTGGGTTTCAAAAACCCGTAGAGGAACTGGCTTCATTCGCAAAGATATTTTCTGTGCCCACTATGGTATCAACAGAATATCCACCATGTATCAAACATGCAATTGAAGTACTGGAGAAAGGCGAAAATTTGCCTCATTCTGGAAGATTTTTGCTTGGAACTTATCTCATGGGAGTTGGGAAATCCATTGATCAAATTGCTCCGTTATTCAAAAATGCACCAGATTATAACGAAAAAATAACTATGTATCAGCTTAATCATCTAAAAGGCAGCTCTGGAAGTGGCACTGAATACAAATGTCCTTCATGTGAAAAGGTACAAAGTAAAGATCTTTGTTTTGCTACATCAGACTGTGATGGTATAATAAATCCAATACAATTTAAGAAAAAAAGGCTCTAAATGCTTGAGCAAGATTTACAATTAGTAGAGGCTACTTTCAAAAAATATTATTTTGATCATTTTGATTTACTTACAATTCCAGAAAGAGCGTTAGAAAGAGAATTTGGTTATCAAAAATTTAATGGAGGTATGAATAGACATATCTCCATTAAATCAAATGAAGAATTACGGTTAATGTTAATCACAAACATTCCATCTGATGTTTATTCTTCTAATGGATACTATTCTTTTCCAAATCTTCCCATGTCAGAAAAAGATTGGAAAGAAGCTGATTTAATATTTGATATTGATGCAAAGGATCTAAATCTTGATTGCAGACAAGAACACACTTGTATAAACTGTCTCTCATGTGGTAAAACATCTTCATCACAATTAACCTGTCCAAGTTGTAAATCAACTAAAATAGAAATAAAATCTCTGACATGTAAAAATTGTATTAATGGAGCAAAACAAGAAGTATTCAAACTTAAAAAAATACTTGAAGAAGATCTTGCTATAAAGAAAGAAAAAATTCAAGTTTACTTTTCAGGAAATGAAGGCTTTCATATTCATGTAACTAGTTCTCCATACCAACAATTAGGTTCAAGAGAAAGAAATGAACTGGTTGATTACATAATGTTTCGTGGTGTAATGCCTGAAACTTTTGGCATGAAAAAATACAAACCAGAAAGATCTTCTTTTGTAAATATTGATGATAAAGGCTGGAGGGGAAGAGCTTCTAAACATATTTTTGGTTCAAAATCTAAACGCTCTAAAGCTATTACTGAAATAATTTCTGATCCCGACGGATACACTATTTTTCAACATAAATTAGAAAATTTGAAGGATGTTATTGGAGTTAAAATCGATCCAAATGTTACAATTGACATACATAGAATTTTTAGACTTCCTGGGTCTCTAAATAGTAAAAGTGGATTGTCCAAAATACTATGTGAAAATCTTGAAAAAATAAATCCTTTTTCAGATGCATGTTTTATAGATGATGAAAAAACAGACATTGTGGCCAACTGCCCCATTGAATTTACACTAAAGAATAAAAAATTTGGACCATATAACAACGAAATAATCACTATTCCAAAATACGCCGCAATTTATTTGATTTGTAAAGGTCTTGCAAATACCACTTAGACGAAAAACTTTTTCTCAATTCAGTAGGTAAGACATTAATTTACGACTATTACAACGAACGTCACTTTGTATAGTAACCCAAAACAGGAGGAAAAACCTGCGCCTGATGCTGGAAAATATGTTAGAATAGGAATTGTGGTAGCAATTGCGCTAATTATGTTTGCAATAGTGGGAACTAATGGCATCATAATTTCCATGAATTTTAGTGAATTCGGTGAACAATTCACTAAACCATTATTTTATGGCATGATTTCAGCTGTTATTCTTTCATCCATAGCATTAATTCGAGTTAACATTGTTAAAAGATCTTCAATTTTTTGGTTTAGTCTTAAGACAGCAATTACTTTTCTTAATCGTGGAACAAATGATCCAATTACAAATAATGTTACGAATTACAAAGATTTCAAACTAAGTGTACCAAGTTTTGTCATATGGCAAATTACTAAGGTTCTTCTTTTTGGAGCCTTCTTTGTTAACATCATGTTTGGATTCGCAGTAATGTATGTTGTTGATGGAAATTATATTGGAATCGATACATTACCAACTTTATTTCAATTACCATTTGTAACTCCACCAACTGATCCAACTTATGCAGTTGATAATGTAGTGCCCATGATACCTTCTCTGATTATCTTAGTTCCTCCAGTTCTAGCTTCTATAGGTTTTCGGCTTCTTCTCTATGTAGGATTACATACCATTATTGGAGTAGTAACATCTTATATTCAAGATTCTTCAGAGGGCAAACCAAGATTCCTCCGTTATGTATCAACCTTAGAAGGAATTATTGGAATTGGGATTTTGTGGGTTGCCTTTAACATGTTCTTTACTGATCAGATAGATTACAATACACGATATGAAATTGGAGGAACCCTTGCAGTTGGATTTGCCTTAATTGCTTTTTCATTTCTTGATAAGATTAGAGCTAAGGTACTTACACAACCAATCAAACGGGATGTCTACATTAGAGCACTAACAATAATTGCTATAGCAATAATTGTAGGTTCAATTATATCCGTAAATAACAGCATTGCAGATGCTAAAAAACTTGAATATCTTGGTCCATATACTGCACAACAAGTAGGTGTGAATCGATACCTAGGTGAACTTGATAAAATTCAAGAAAACATCCATGATGTTCAATTAACACCTGTTTCTCCAAATAATATCCAAAATTATATTGCTACGAATGCAGATGTGCTTGATGTAATACGAGTATGGGATTGGGAGGCCGCATTTGCAAAATTAAAACCCGAAATTGGTTTGATACCTTATGTTGATTTTGAAGATAATGACATCTTAAGGTTCAACAATACATTATACTGGACTGCATCAATGAAACCAATTCTACCTCCATCTGTAAGTGCAGAAAACCAATGGTACAACGAACATCTTGTATACACACATGTTCCAACTGGATTTCTTACATTAGGTGCTACCGATGGAAACATTGTTGATAGTGGTGAATTCTTTGAGCAAAGAGCAATCTATTATGGTGAAGGAGGATTACTAGATCAAACTTGGTCTGCATATCCTACTAATCGAGGAGATGTAAGTGCTGAGCTAAATAATGCATTTTATACTGGGTTGGGAGGTTTGACGTTATCTCCTCCTATGAGTTGGATCTTTGAACCAAACTTTTTGTTGTCATTTCCTACTGAACCAGTTCACATAATGAGATACAAGGATATTCACGAGAGAATGGAAACACTCTTTCCATATTTTCTTTATGATTTGTTTGGGAAAGAATTAGATTCTATACCAGTAACTGATGGTACAAACACATATTGGTTGATTCCACTCATAATTGGTTTTGATACTAGGGATGTTCCTTGGTCAGTGGGTAATCCATATCTTAGATTAGTTGGATATGCATTGGTAGATACCTATGATGGAACTATTCAATTATTTAATACTGGAGATGATTTCTTTTCTGAAATGTTTGTCAGTCAATATGAAAATCAAATTATTGAAACTCCTCAGTGGCTTGAAGAACAAATTAGATATCCAGTAGAATTGTTTAATTGGAAAACTGAAATGTATAATATCTATCATGTAACTGATGTTGAAACATTTATCCAAGCAAAAGAATTCTATGAAATCCCAAGAGGTCTAGATACATACTATATTGAAGCAAAACCACTTGGATTTGAAAAAACTGAGTTCATTGGTTTGTTATCACTTGAATTAAAAGGGTCTCAAGGAAGAAACTTAGCAGGCTATATGATTGTAGAAAATGATCTATCGAGACTAGGTAATATGCAATTTTATGAAATACCATTAAATTCGACTACAAAACTAATCGGACCTACTGCTGTTCGTGAGGCGCTGGACAGAGACCCTGACTTTGCACAACTAAAAACTCTCTTGAGGAATCCTAGAATTGGTGATAATATATTGTATCGAGTCGGTGAGCAAGATACTTACTTTATTCCAGTTTATACTGCAGGTGCGGGAGGTGTTGTAGCTCAATTAGGTACAATTGCTGCTATTGGTGCTGCATTCACAGGTGAATATTATGTTGGTCTAGGCGATACCCAAGAAGAAGCTTTTGAAGCATATCTTCAAAAACTCTCTGGTGTAGTTATAACAAAACCCTCATCCAATGGAGACATCAGTTTTGTTCTTGATAGAACAGCACGAATTGATAAGATCACATCACTTCTTGAAGAACAAGAGCTAGATATTCTAACTCCATCTGCAATTCAGGTACCTCTTTCATTTAATGAAGGAAAAATTGCGTTCTTTTCGCAAGCAGAACTAGAGGATACTGAAAAGTTAATTACAGAATTTCTTGATGACTTTGTTATACCTAGAACAGAAAGAATATTCATGTGGGAAGAAGACACTATACTTAATTTAGGAACTATAGTAATAGTAGAAAGTATTCCAGAGATGCATTACATCTCGATTGAGGTAGGCAAATAATTGCTATTAGTTGTTGATAATGGTTCACTATATACAAAAAATTTGATAGATTTTCTCACCAAGAACAAAGTAAAATTTGTGAATCTAAAACACTATCAAGTTAAACCTTCTGAAATTCAAAATTATAATTCATTCATTCTTTCTGGACGTCGTCAAAATAATAAAGAAATGAACGTTTTAAATTCAAAAATCATTCAGCATGCAGTTTTAGAACAAAAAAATCTCTTAGGTATTTGTTATGGTGCTGAAATACTAGCACTTACAATTGGAGGAACCATAAGAAAAAAAAATATTCTTAAAAAAAGTGACCAAGAAATTACTATTCTTGAAGAAAATCCCCTATGTACAGGAACAATAAAGGTTTTTGAAAGCCATAATTATGAAATTTCTAGGATAAATAATTCAATGGTTAGCATCGCAAACTCAAAAAATTGTCTTTATGAAATGATTCAACTAAATAATTATAATATTTTTGGAACTCAATTTCATCCAGAAATGAGCTCTGATGGCCAGGTAATAATAGACGCTTTTGTATCGCTTTAATGCTATTATCTTAATTCTTCTTCGTAGTTTCTTTTTTCAATTAATTCATTTATCTTAGAAACTATTTCGGGATATGTAGGAGATGTAATTTCACCTTTCTCATTGACTTTTAGGTCTAGTTTTTTTATCATGTCTTTTCACAGATCATAATTAAGAATATTTTAATCTTAACACAAATGCGGAGTGCGGGATTTGAACACGCGACCTTCAGCTTGGGAAGCTGACGTCCTACTAGGCTGGACTAACTCCGCGCAAATCGAATTTTTTAACTAGCATTATATAGTTTGGTGAATTAATTGAAACGTGGATGCACGTTGTCCTAAATGTGAAAAAGTTGCGGTACTCTCTGATGATATTAAAAATGTAAAATGTCCTCATTGTGGTTTTGAAGCTTTGTATGATGAATATATTGAAATAATGAAAGAAAATGCTGTAAATATGTCAGCTGACTATATTCCAGACAGACCTGGATTTTAATTACCAAAAACTACCTTTGTCAGAACAATCAAGATGTGCACCACAATTTGTGCAAATCATATGACATGATTGCTTAACAGCCATTTTTTTTTCGCATATTGGACACTACATTTTCTGCCATAATTTGACTTAGTTTTAATTTAGTTAATGTTTTTTATAGAAATGTTTTGTCCAAAGGTTAATTAGTAGTTCAAATTTTTTTTGAACAGTTGGCTAATTTTAAACTAATAATATCAGATAAGAATGGTAAATCTATTACAAAGGAACTCAAGGAAAAAGATGCTAATCCCTTTGTAGGCTTAAACATAGGAAATGAAATCGATGCCGCATTAGTTGGATTAAGTGGTAAAATGAAAATTACAGGTGGTAGTGACAAATCTGGAGTTCCAATGAGATCTGATATTCATGGTGGAGCAAGAAAGTATGTGTTATTAACGAAAGGCGTTGGATTAAAAGATGCTAAAAAAGGTCAAAGATTTCGTAAATTAGTAAGAGGAACAACAATTTCTGAAGAAATCTATCAGATAAACTGTAGATATGATGGAGAAATTAAAATTGAAAAAGCAGAAGGAGAAACTGAGGATGATTCAGCTAAGAAAGAAGTAAAAGATTCACCCAAAAAGGATGATTCAGCTAAGAAAGAAGTAAAACATTCACCCAAAAAGGATGATTCAGCTAAGAAAGAAGTAAAAGATGTGCCAAAAAAGGCATAGATTAACATAATACTATTTTACATTTTCAGCAATGCATTGGCGTGATACACTTCCTGAATGGTATGTTAAAAAATATGGTTACCAACCTTGTGTTAATATTGGAACCGCGGGTCATGTTGATCACGGAAAAACATCTTTAATTCAGGCATTTACAGGAGTTTGGACAAGTGTCCACAGTCAGGAACTCAAAAGAGGTATCACAATACGTGTTGGGTATTCTGATGCCGCATTTTACAAATGTAAGAACTGTGAACCTCCATTAGGATATTCAACCACTCCAAAATGTCCAAACTGTAAAAAAGAAAGTGAATTGTCACGAGTTGTAAGTTTTGTGGATAGCCCTGGACATGAAAGCTTGATGGCAAATATGTTATCCGGTTCGGCTCTAATGGATGGGGCAATTTTAGTTATAGCTGCTAATGAACAAGTACCAAAACCACAAACACGAGAGCATTTGCTTGCACTAGAAATTTTGGGAATAAAACAAATCGTTGTAGTACAAAATAAAGTTGATTTAATCTCATACAAGGAGGCTTTATCAAATTATAAAGATATAACAAAATTTGTAAAAGGAACCAAAGCTTTAAAATCTCCAATAATTCCTGTTTCTGCACAATCTGGTTTGAATATTGATGCATTAATTGGTGCAATTGAAGATACAATTGAAACTCCAAAACGTGAAGAAGATAAAGACGCAGTTATGCATGTTTTACGTTCATTTGATGTAAACAAACCAGGAGCAAAAATCAAAACTATCAAAGGGGGAGTAATAGGAGGTAGTCTTACGCAAGGGGTATTGAATATAGGTGATGAAATAGAAATTAAACCAGGCATATTAAATGAGAAAAAAAAGTCATATGAACCTATACAGACTGAAATTGCATCTCTTGGTACAGGTGCAGGAACAGTTGAAATTGTAAAACCAGGAGGACTGGTAGCTATAGGTACTAAACTTGATCCGTCACTTACCCGTAGTGATTCTTTTATTGGATCAGTAATAGGAAAACCAGATACTCTACCTCCAAATTCTTTGACAGCAAATGTAGAAGTTAATTTATTTGATTCTGCTGTTGGAACTACTGAAGAAACTAAAGTAAATCCAATTCTTGTAGGAGATTCTTTACGAGTAAATATTGGAACTGCACCCATTCTTTCAAAAGTCACAAAGGTAAAATCAAAGAATATTGAAATTGAATTCAAACGACCTGTATGTATTTTTGAAGGAAGTACTATTGCAATAAGTAGACGTATTGCTGAAAGATGGAGATTGATTGGAGCAGGGGTAGTTGGTTGAAGTCATCTGTGATACAAGTTTTTTAATACATTTAGCTACAACAAGAATAAAAAATATCTCTACTCTTGAAACTGACATTGGATCAATCCAATTTATACTGCCAGATGTAGTAATGAATGAACTTGAGAATTTATCCAAACAAGAGAAAAAAAAACATGATGTTTTAGCCACTTTGGATTATTGTAAACGATTAAAAAAAATTTCAATTTCAGGAAAGTTTGCTGATAAAGCATTGATTGATTATGTAAAACAACATGGAGGAATCATAGGTACAATGGATAAAGATTTGAAAGACAAGGTGAAAAAATACGGTGGTTCTATCATTTCATTTTTAAATGATCGAATTGTTTTAGAATCCCAGTAAAATTTAACTTAAACAATAATCTACTATTATTAGATGGTAGATCTCAAACTTGAAAGTTCAGCTTTTTCATTCGGAGAAGAAATTCCCAAAAAATATGGATATAAAAATGATAATCTCAGTCCCCCTCTAAAGATTGATGGTATTCCAACTGATTCCAAATCTCTTGCTCTGATTATGGATGATCCAGATGCCATGGGTGCTGTTGGCAAGGTTTGGGTTCATTGGGTAATATGGAATATTGAACCTAATACAACAGCAATTTCTGAAGGTTCAACCCCTTCTGGTTCTATTGAAGGAAAAACTGATTTTGGAGAAATTGGATATGGTGGGCCTGCACCTCCAGATAAACGACATACTTATGACTTCAAACTTTATGCACTTGAAACAAAATTAGATCTGCAAAAAGGTACAACTAAAGCTCAGCTAGAAGAGGCTATGGATGGAAAAATCATTTCACAAACAACACTTAAAGGCACTTTTACTCCTTGAATTTTACAATTTATTTCTAGAAAAATAATTAATCAAAATTTTCATTATACAAGAAAAAATCTAATCAAAACTTTTTCATCCATTAAAATCAATACATTTCTTACAAAACAGTAATAAGCAATATAAATCGAAACTTGATAATTGGTTTCAAATCTACAGTTATTTTCAGTTGGAAATTTTGAATTTCGTTTACAACATCTTCTGATTATCGGAATATTATCAATTGCATTTACGATGTCTTTTCTAGTAAGATCTCAAGCTTTAGATTATGGTTTTGAATTAAATGAGTTTGATCCTTTTTTTAATTATAGAGCAACTCAATTTATTGTAGATAATGGTATAACTGAATACTTTGATTGGCATGACGATAGAAGTTGGTATCCAAATGGAAGAAATATTTCAGCTACTTCACAAGTAATGCTGCATATTACTGCAGCAAGTACTTATCAAATTTTTAGTGGTGGAACTGATCTGTATAGTTTTACAATTATGTTTCCTGTTGTGATTGGTTCTTTAACCACAATTATCATTTTTGCTTTAGTTAGAATTATTGGAGGAACCACTGCAGGTCTCTTTGCATCACTTTTCTTTGCTTTATCTGTACCAATTCTTGTTAGAGGCATGGTTGGTTGGTTCAAGTCAGAACCATTAGGGATTTTTTATGGATTAATTGGAGTTTACTTATTTCTAAGTGGTATTAAATCTAAAAATCGAAAGATTGCTCTAGCAAAGTTAGTTGGTGGAGGAATCATTTTAGGTTTTGGTCTTTCTTCATGGGGAGGTATTCAGTTCTTTATTATTCCATTATCATTATTTTTCTTAGCTTTACCATTCTTACGTAATGATCATAAATTCATTGTATGGGCAATACCAGTTTTTGTATTGTCATTAATCCTTACTGCTGCCTCTTTTGAAAGACCTGGAATTGGTTTCCTTTTGGGGGTTGAAGGATTTGTCTTAGTAGGAACAACTCTTTTCCTTGTTGTATGCATATTAATTCAAAAACTAAGTAAGGAAGAAAAAAGGTTGCGAAATGGACTTGCCTTATTTGGTGGAACCATAACTGTAGGCTTTTCCACTCTTGTGATAAATTTCTACTCCCGATTTCTTCCTCTTCCAAGTTTTCGATATCTAAATGCCATTAATCCATTCCTTACAACTCAAGACCCTCTTGTAGATTCTGTTGCAGAACATGCAACCACTACTATTGAGCAATCATTTTGGTTTCTATCAATATTGATGATTTTTGCAGGAATTGGAATATGGTTAATCTTTAGGAATAAAACAAAATCCAATGATTCTAAGACTTATGTACATAATGACATGACAGCATTTGCACTCATCATTGGAATCATTGGAGTATACATTAGTTCTGCATTTGTAAGATTGGAAGTTTTTGCTTCAATTTCTGTAATTATTTTATCGTCAGTAGGATTAGCAATTATTTCATCAGAGATTCTTAAAACTCATAAACTTGATAGAAAAAAAATTATTCATTCTCCTGGAGCTATAACAAAAATTTCTTTCGTAGTTATAATAATTACTTTACTAATTATTCCATCAACATTACCTGGAGCTGCCAGTTGGATTAGTGGGATAAAAGCTCCACCCACTATACTAAATGGTGGTACAAATTTCAATATTGCAACAGATGATTGGCCTGCAGCAATGGAATGGTTAAAAAATAACACACCTAAAGATGCAGTTGTAGCTTCATGGTGGGATTATGGATATTGGATAACTACCCTTGGCGAAAGAATTTCTTTAGCTGATAACGCAACTTTAAGTACAATACAAATACAAAAAATTGCTCTCATGTTCCTAAGTTCTCCAGATAGGGGATGGGAATTATTACAAGAACTAGGTGCAGATTATGTATTGGTATACGTTGCTTCTGTTCGAATAGATGATGAAGGCGGTTCTGCTTTGTATCTCCTACAGGGTGGTGCAGATGAAAGTAAAAAACAATGGTTCATGAGAATTGCAGGCGTACCTGTTTCACGATATGTTGAAGCCGATGGACTTAGTGGCACTGACTATTTTTGGGATAATACGCTTTTAGGAAAAATGTTCCCTTATAGTCTTCTAGCATATGCAAATTTTAATGCTAATTTACAATCAGAAACATATCAACCTGGATTCACACCAATTTATGAAAAAGATGTCAAATACCCATCAGATGGTGATGGTCCACTTAGGTTAGTCTACAGCTCTTCAAGTTTTGATAGGGATACATCTGGCCCAATTAGTGGAGTTTTCATTTACGAAGTAAACAAGGATTATGTCCCTAAACAAGTAACATCTCCAACTACAGAAATACCTGAAAGTAGTGAAACTGCAGTCATTACAACAAGTTTTGGAGATATTATAATTGAACTTAAAGAACATGTTGCTCCAAAAACTGTAGAAAATTTCAAAAATCTTGCAAATTCAGGATTTTATGATGGAACAATATTCCATAGAATTATCCCTGATTTTGTCATCCAAGGAGGAGATCCTAATACTATATCTGGAAGTCGTGATACATGGGGTCAAGGAGGACCTGGATATTCAATAGATGCAGAATTTAGTGATATTAAACACAAAATATACATAGTTTCAATGGCTCGTGGTACTGATATCAATAGTGCAGGTTCTCAATTTTTCATTGTTTTAGGAAATTCACCATGGTTAGATGGTAAATACACTGTATTTGGAGAAGTAACTTCTGGAAAAGATATTATTGATAAAATTGCTTCTTTAGAAACTAATTCTCAAGATCAACCAATTGATCGAGAAACTGCAATTATTGAAAAGATTGTAATTAATAGTTGAAATTAGTTATCTGTTTTTAGATTTACTCGTATACTTCGGGAAGACGGTATTTCATATACTTGTCATCTGGAGAAAATTTCGCAGGATGTGACATTTTGGTTTTTTCATTACATCTAGGACATTTATCTTTTAAAGTATAATGATTACATGATACGCACTTTCTTAACTGGAAATGCATTTTATCCCCCTCCTTTTTTCTTTGAATCTTCTCTCATGAATTTAAAACTCCCTTTTTGTTTCTCAATTGCTGTCTGAATATCAGAAATAATTGGCTTCAAAGTTCTTTCTGCAGATTTAAAATCTCCTGACGAAACAGATATTCTATACTTTGGGGCACCAACATAGGTGATCTCTACCTTGGAATTTCCATCGTTCTTAGTGGTATTTCCAAGTATTTTTTTAATTATTTCAACACCATCAGGTTTAGTACTTGTAATCTCTAAGATTCCACGTATTTCTACAGACGGTAATCTAATTTTTGAACTAACTTCTTCTATTGCTGATATAGTTTTTTTTGGAAGTTTTAGTTCGTTGAATACATCAATTCCCTTCCTAGCAACGTCTAAGAATGCATCATAAATTGAATCATACTTTGAAAAAATACTCTCCTCTAGTGCTTCTAAATCCTTTTCAGAAATCTTTGCTGTTTCTTGAACACTCTGAATAATTGTTTTTCCTTTTTCGTATCTTTTTACTTCTAGCAATTTTTTCTTTTTTTGGTCTTTAGAAATCTGTTTTAGTGAAAGATCTATTTCGTTTCTATCAGATCTTACTTTTTTTACAACAAGAACTTTTTTTTCTCCTTCTTTCACATATCTGCCTATGTTTCTTACCCACCCTGGTGCAATTTCTGACACATGTAAAAATCCCTGAACATTATTGTATTCATCAAGAGTAACATATGCCCCATGATCTGAAACTTTACTTACAGTAGCAAGAACAATTTCTCCTGGTTCAGGGAATTCCTGGATTTCAGTGGACATGAATTCAAATTTCTGAGTGTGTAATTTATTGTTGCTGGTTAGAAATCTATGCCTTTTTTTGCTTTTATCCCTGATTTGAAAGGATGTTTTATCTCCTTCATCTCAGTTACGAGATCAGCCACATCAATTATCTCATTTTTTGCATAATTTCCAGTTAAAACAAGATTAAGATTATCTGGTTTTGATTTAATTAAATTCAGAACATCATCTACATGTATTAAATCAAGATTAATTGCATAATTTACTTCATCTAAAATTACTATATTATAATTTCCAGATTGGATTTTTTCTTTACTAATTTGAATTGCTTCTTTTGCAATTTTTTCATGATCTTCGTGAGGGCTTTTATCATCAATAATGCCTACAAAACCTTTACCAACAATTACTAATTCTAATTCTGGTTGGAGTCTTTTAACGGATTCAATTTCCCCATAAGGCCATGTTCCTTTGATAAATTGAATCATACAAATTTTATGATTATATCCAACTGCTCTTAGGGCCATTCCTAATGCAGCAGTTGTTTTACCTTTTCCGTTACCTGTGTAAACAATGACTAGTCCATCTTTGCCCATGATTTGATGTCATACCCCTATAACAAAAACATTGGTTAATCGCAAAATCCATTATTCTACATCAATTTAAATAAAAATCTGGTTTAATGAAGAAATTGAAAATTCCTAGATTAATTCTTGCAGGAACCAGTAGTGGGGTTGGTAAAACCTCTATCACCTCAGCAATTATTCAAGGAATAAAAAAAAGAGGTTATTCAGTACAACCATTCAAAGTAGGACCTGACTATATTGATCCTAGTTATCTTTCAGCTATTGCCAAAAATGATACAATAAATTTGGATGCTTGGCTAATGGGAACACAGGAACTCATCAAAAGTTTTGTCCGAAATTCCAAATCTAGCTTTTCAATTATAGAAGGAGTTATGGGTTATTATGATGGATTTTCTGGAGACTCGAACTATTCAAGCACTCACCACGTTGCAACTCTTTTAAAAACTCCAACAATCCTCGTATTGGATGCGAGCAAAACTGCTCGCTCAATTGCTGCTACTGCATTAGGATTTACAAAATTTCATAAAAATTCTAGGATTGTGGGATTGATTCTTAATAAAATAGGGAGTAAAAAACATGAAGATCTATGCAGAACAGCCTTAGAACCTTTGAAAATCTCTATCCTAGGTTCAATTCCAAAAAGCTCTAATATTCTTAATTCAAGACATCTAGGTTTGATACCTGTTTCAGAACAAATTAAATTAAAAAATAAAATTGAAAAGATCGCAAAGGAAATCTCTGATTCACTTTTTATTGATAAAATTATTAAAATTGCTAAACATGCATCTGATTTACAAAAAATTAATGAAAAACCAAAACAAAAACCAAAAACTACAATTGCAGTAGCATTAGATAGCTCGTTTAATTTTTACTACAAAGATAATCTAAATGCATTAAGAAGAGAAGGTGCAAAATTAAAATTTTTTAGTCCTATTTCTGATTCTAAACTTCCCTCTTGTGATGGACTATACTTTGGTGGCGGATTTCCAGAAGTACTTGGTAATTCTTTAGGAAAAAACTACCATATGCGTAAATTAATTAAAGATTTAGCTGTAAAGAATATGCCAGTATACGCAGAATGTGGAGGTCTAATGTATCTTACAAAGTCAATTCATGATGGTACGAAGAAACATCCAATGGTGGGATTAATAGATGCAGAAACTATCATGACAAAAAAAATGACACTAAATTATACCAAAGGAACTATGCGTAAACTGTGTTTAATTTCTAATGGTTCTCAGAAGTTTCGTGGACATGAATTTCACTTTTCTGAGATTACTTCATTACCAAACGACTCAAAATTTGCCTATAATCTAGAAATTGGTAAAGGAATCAAAAACGGTAAAGATGGTCTGGTACTCTACAATACCCTTGCATCCTACGGCCATCTTTACTTTGACAGCTTAAATTATGCGAAACGATTTGTTTCAAATTGTGTCAAGTTTTCAAGAAGATGAATTTTCTCTCAATAGTTTGTAAAGTGCATTAACAATAGAAGAAGCACAAGGACTACCGCCTTTTCGTCCTTTATTTGTGATATATGGAACATCTAATGCCTGAAGTGCTTCCTTTGATTCGGGAGAAGATACAAAACCAACAGGGATTCCAATGACTAATGCTGGGGTCGTAACTCCTTCCTGAATCATCTGAATTACCTCTAAGAGTGCGGTAGGAGCGTTCCCAATTACAACAATTCCTCCACTTATCTCAGAAGCAGCCATTCTCATGGAAGTTTGTGCTCTAGTTTTGTTGTATTTTTTTGCTTCTTCTACAATCAACGGATTAGAAATATTACATATTACTTTATTTCCAAAATCTTTCAAGTTTTGTTTGTTAAAGCCACCAATCACTCCATTAACATCTACTATTATGTTGCAGCTATTTTTTAGTGCATTAATTCCAGTTTTAATTGCATCCTTGTGAAAAATTATTTTGTTGTCTCTAGCAAAATCAAAATCTGCAGTGGCATGAATTATTCGTCTAACTATAGGCCATTCGTGTTCGTTATATTGATGCGAACCAATTTCACTTTCTATTATATGCATACTTCGATCTTCTATTGATTGTCCTTTCTCAGTTTGCATGTTCAACCTCTCTTGCTCTTTCTAATATCAAATCAATCATTTTTTCATCAGTACCAATGTGTTCAGTTATCAGTACTTTCTTTAAGTTAGATTTCTCAATCGCAGGATTGAGATCTTCATAAATATCTCTTTTTACATGTGCACCTTTATGTAAAAAGTAAAAAACAATTACTAAAACTTCAGGATTATTTTTTTGACATTTTTCAATTCCTTGTTGAATGTTTGGGTCTTCAATTTCTAAAAAACAATGACTGATATTTCGATAGGTATTAGTTAAGTTATCGACAACATATTGTATGGAACGTTGTGCATTTGGATCTTTGCTTCCATGTCCAATTATCATAACATCAATTTGATTGCTTGGAAGAGAAATGGTATTTTTTTCCAGCGCAGATTTGACTCTATTTTCTACTAGTTCTGACATAGTTTTATGCATCGACATTGGTTTTGATATAACAAATTTCACTTTAGTTAGTGATTGAAGTTTTATTGCATCATTTACTGCTGCCTTGACTTTTTTTCCTGGATACAAAAAATAAGGAACTATTGTAAGTGATTCAATTTCATGTTGAAGACATTTTTTAACTCCTTCTTCAATAAATGGAGGAATTACCTCTAAAAAACAATAATTAGAAAAAACATAATTTCCTTTTTCTTTTACTTTTTTGCAAATAAAATCAAGTTCTTCCTTTACTTCCTTTTCTCTACTTCCTCTATCAATAAGTAAAACTCCCCGCTTCAATTTGGAATCCTTGCCATTGCAATTGTCAAATTTGGTGGAAATTTCTGTTTTTCAACAACTAATTTACCTCCTGAACCTTTGATTGCTGCTGCCTCTGATACGCTTGGAGTACCTTCAAAGGTCTGAACCGTCTTTGAAGGATTAGGAATTTCAATTGTTGCTAATTCTTCTTTTTGAAAATATTCAACAGGTACGTTCATTTCTTTTCCTAAATCAATTAAGCCTTGTACATCTTGTTGTTTTTTAATGGAAACAAGCTTTGCAATTGATTTTGCACTAAGTTTGTATTTTTCTAAACAAAAACTCAAACCTTCTTTGATAGTTTCTTTTGTAGTGTCTACATGTAATCCTACTCCTACTACAAGTGTTGGTGGTCTATAAACTACAGAATTTCTTAAAATTTCTTTATTTTTAATTTCCTTATCAGTCATTATCAGTAATCCTTTTGCTTGTGAATTTTTTAATTCTTCCATTGAGGAATAAATTATGACATTTATTGGCAGTTTTTTATTCCACCAATCTTTGTTTCCAGCATCTTGATAAACACCAATTTCTTCTTCATTTACCATAAAAGCGCTAATCTTTGTTACTGCAGAATCATCTTCAATCTTCCAACCAAACTCTTTTCCTAAGAGATCAACTGCAATTGTTTTGTTTACATCAGCTGCAGTAGTAATAACTGCTGTACCTCCAAGTTTTTCTGCAATATCTTCTGTAAGCTGATTTGCACCTCCAATATGTCCAGATAAAACACTGATCACAAATCTTGCTTTATCATCTATGACTAATACTGCAGGATCTATTTTTTTATCTTTAATGTATGGTGAAATTAAACGAACTACTGCACCTAATGAAAAAATACAAACAAGTGCATCACTAGTTTTGAAAAGTTCTGCAATTTTATTAGATGTTGATTCAGAATACCATTCTACTTGTGGATCATTATCTGAAAATTTAGATGGTGCATAAATCTTCCATGAATTTGATAATTTTTTTAATGATGTTCCAATCTTAATTCCATTTTTTGTGATAGCAAGAATTGATATTTTTTCCACGGATCCAATCCCGCTGTTTTAATAAAATACCTTACTATGATGAGTGCCTTCCCAAAATATTGCCATCAAAGTTAAAAAGTATCACTTCTATAGGCACCTTTTCTTCAGAATGCTTTCTCATTTGATTGTAAACATGTAGGCATACTTGAACAAAAAAGCCCTCTACCTTATTTTCAAGAACAATATCCTGTACATGTCTTGCAGTATTTGCATTTCTAATTTGTTCAACAATTTTTTCATCTGCTCCACATTTCTTACCTAACTCTGCAAGAAAATTTGTGTCAACTTTGGAACCCTTTACGTGAGTTTGTTTTACTCCTATAGCCATCTTTGCAAATTTTCCAATGAATCCTGCAATGTATGCTTTTTTGATCTCTTTTTTTGCACATTGTTGTATTGTATAACCTGAAAAATCTCCCATTTGTACAAATGAATGATCAGGTAGATCAATAATCTTTTTTGCAAATTCTTCGCTTCTTCCTCCAGTTGTTAATACAACAATATCATTACCCATTGCAAGACTTACATCGAGATTCTGTCTTACAGATGCTGCAAAAGATGCAGTTGAGTATGGAATAACAATTCCACTTGTACCTAGTATTGAAATACCTCCAACAATCCCAAGTCTTGGATTATCTGTCTTTAATGCAAGTTCTTTTCCTTTTGGTACAGATATTACTACTCTAATCCCATTTTTCTGCAAAATATTTTGTGCTACTTCAGATACATTAACATTTATCATTTTTTTTGGTATAGGATTAATTGCCGGTTTATTGATTTCTAATCCAAGACCAGGCTTTGTAACAATTCCTACACCTTCTCCTCCTTCAATCTCAATTTTATTTACATTTGGAGTTAATGATATATCTACAAAAATCTCCGCACCATGAGTAACATCAGGATCATCTCCCCCATCTTTTATTACCGAACACTTTGCTTTCTTGTCACTAAATTCACAATTATGAATTTTAATTGTTATATTATTTCCGTTAGGTAGAGTTACATCTATAGAATCTATCTTTTTTTGATTAATTATTGCCAATACAGCTGCCTTTGATGATGCAGTAGCACATGTTCCTGTTGTAAATCCTGTTCTAAGTTTTTCTTTTGATTCTTGTTGTTCGCTCACACTCAAATTGATTTATTTTGTGTATTAACTCTTATCTTAATAATGAAAAAATCTAAAGATTTACGAATAGCTGTAACTGGTGCAAATGGATTTGTAGCACAAAATACTCGATATTTACTGAATAATAAAGGTGTGAAACTTTATGGAATTTCAAGGAAAAATTTTTCAAATTATAAATCTGAATCTAAGATAATTTCCCCAGATATTAGTTTGAAAGAAATTTCACGTAAACTAAAAAACTGTGATGCATTAATTCATTTGATTGGGACAGGGAAACTAACAGCTAATTCTACGTACAAGTCAGTGAATTTAGATTTAACAAAAAAAATTATCCTACTCTGTAAGAAATCTAAAATTAAAAAAATTGTATACATTAGTGGTCTAGGTGTATCAAAAAATTCAATTTCACCATATTTTACTTCAAAGTATAAAGCTGAACAGGAAATAATTAACTCTGGATTAGATTACACAATTCTACGAGCATCTTATATTATTGGAAAAAACGATCCTTTAGTAATAAATCTTAAAAACCAAATCAAAAAAGGAAAGATAATAATTCCAGGAGAAGGAAATTATCATCTTCAACCAATTTATGTCAATGATGTTGCTGAAGTAATTTATAATTCTGTAATTTCAAAAAAATTTTCAAATATAATTCTTGAATTAGTTGGACCAGAAAAAGTAACTTTTAAAGAATTTGTTAAGCTATTCAAAGGTAAAAGAAAAATTAAAATTGAAAATATAGATCTTGAACATGCATTTCATACTGCTTTAAAAGATCCTAATAGTAATTATGGTATTGAAGATCTAAATATTATGATAGGAGATTTCACAGGAAATCATGAGAAATTAAAACAATTGTCTGGTTTAAAATTTAAAAAATTTAGAGAGATCTTACAAGCCAGCAGCTTGTCGTAATAAATCTGCTTTATCTGTATTTTCCCACTTAAATTCTGATTCGTTTCTACCAAAATGTCCATATGCAGCAGTTTTTTTATAAAATGGTTTTTTTAAATCTAATTGGGAAATTATTGCAGATGGTTTCATGTCAAAGTGTTTTCTAACAATGTTTTCAATATCTTCTTCAGGAATTTTTCCAGTATCAAAAGTATTTACCATGAGAGATACTGGATCTGCTACCCCTATGGCATAAGCAACCTGTACTTCGCATTTCTCAGCTAAACCTGCAGCCACAATATTTTTTGCAATATAACGACACATGTAACATGCAGATCTATCTACTTTTGATGGATCTTTACCAGAAAAAGCTCCTCCCCCATGTCTTCCTTGACCACCATATGTGTCGACAATAATTTTTCTTCCGGTAAGACCTGCATCTCCATGAGGACCACCAATTTCAAACTTACCAGTTGGATTTACATGAGTTATTATTTCATCATTCCATATATCTCCACAAACAGGTTTGATTACTTTTTCAAGAATAGAATCTGTTATCTCTGAATTTGAAACATCTGGTGTATGTTGGGTTGATATTACTATAGTTGTAATTTTTTTTGGTTTTCCATCTTCATATTGAACTGAAACCTGAGATTTTCCATCGGGCCTCAGCCATGGTAACTCTTTTGATTTTCTTACTTCTGAAAGTTTTTTGGTTAATTTATGTGCAAGAATAATTGGCATAGGCATTAGCTCTTCAGTTTCATTTGTTGCATAACCAAACATCAAACCTTGATCTCCTGCTCCTTGT
>SMUX01331303.1_pt1 | contig 20197 bp, 17 predicted proteins | sample 2456431 | NCBI WGS metagenome assembly SMUX01 (sample SAMN11095930, study PRJNA526329) | marine sediment metagenome | biome: Marine sediment; feature: Surficial sediment; material: Deep marine sediment; isolation source: Hadal surficial sediment | place: Pacific Ocean | collected 2014-11 | depth... | reverse complement strand
GTCTATTGGATGCTTTATTGGCTTTATCCGCAGCCGTAGCAGAAGAAATCAGCAAGCCGAATACACAGGCAACGGTAAAGACCCACCAGAAGATTCAGAACGCAATTAAACGACGCTTTAATTGCATTACAGGGGACTGCGCCGCTGTTATGACATCGCTGTAACTGCGTTTTTTGCATTTGCAGCCAGCTTGGGAGGCAAATTTTTTTCCATCATGTTTCCGTAGCTCTCTGACTGAACCATAATAACCAGCCATCCGGTTCGAGAAAAGTCCTGATTTTCCTAGGTTGGGTAAGGTTCCGTGAGGTTAAAGAAGTGAAAATTATTTTTCGTAATCAGTAGGGCGCTGGTTCGAGTCCGGCGGATCTCTCCAGATTCTACCTATTATGCCAACCCGTTAGAAAAGAGCTTCAATTTGCTAGTCTTTCCGTGACCGTCTAGTGTCCGTGCCAGGTGGGTTGGGTAGTCAATTTTGGCAAGGGAAAAACCGACGAAGGGTGAATACGTGGATGGTTGAACTAAGTAACAGAAAGGAATCTCGGATCGCGGTTAAAAATTAGGGCGGCTCACCGCTCCCGTCATCTTCGTTCACCTCAAATTCGTGATCTCTCTTGACCTCATCGATTTCGTCATCAAAATTCGTTGCCAGCCTAACCACGTTCTCATTAATTGCCCGCCAGTTAACTTCCTCTGCCCGCAACAGCTTGAGGGTTTGTGCTATCTCATTAGCTAAATAATCTCCGGGATCCCAATACACCCCCCTCCCGGTATTGCTGCGTCGTGTCATCTCAAGCCAGTGCCCCAGCCCGTTAAGTCCGTCAACAATCTCCGCTTTCCCCTCCCTTCTCTGTCCATTTTGAGACATCACAAGCCCCAGAAAGACTCTAGCGAAGTGGTCTTCCCCGTGGCGCTGTTTCGCTTGCTTGAAGCTTTCGAGCGCCCTTTCCTTCTCCCCTGCTTGATAGTAGGCCATGCCGACATAGGACCAGATCCCTAAATCCAGAAGGGTAAAATTCGTTATATAGTCAGGATCAGACCGGCCAGCAGCTTCAAAATGGGTAATCGCCTCTTTGGGTTGACCTAGCTTTAAGGCTGTTCTGCCGCTCTGCACGTCCTTTGACACCTGTAGGGTGGCACAACTGCTCAAGAAGAAAAGAACGAATAAGGGCATCGCATAACTGAAAGAGAAATTCATACGACTAACCCCCCCTACAGGCTAAAACAGCAAATCTCCTCTTTTAGTTCCCGTTCTCCCAAATAGAGAGAGGATCAGGAACCGTTCTCGTCCTTCTGGTTAGGCCTCACGTCATGACTGAAGCCTTTCAATGGTGGGAGATGCTTTACGAAGCTGCCAATATCACATGGGAAATGTTGTCAAGGAGGGCGTATTCCACCTCAAGATGCAATTCAACGACACTTTTATTGCGTCGTGTGCAGTTACAGCTGCTGAAGCGTCAGGGCCCGATCGTTACCGCGGCTAATGCAGTGCAGGCGTTGTCCTCCCAATCTTGATCATGCGGCTACGAATGTCCCCAGCATCAGGCGCGTCCGGTTCAAGCTCAAGATACCGCCGGTAGTCCTGAAGTGCCGACTGCGCACATTCCAGGTGCTCGTATAGAAGCCCCCTATCGCGCAGCTCTTCTGGTAAGTCGGGCCTGATGAGGAGAATTCGGTCCACCGCTGATAGTGCTCTTGTATAATCTTCCGTATGCAAATAGACAGCCTTTAAATTGAGCAACATGCGGACCAAAATTTCTTTCTTGCCTGCACTAGCGAGAAATCGGTCAAGGGGCACATTCAGTTGGTTGCCGTGGAATTGGTGCAAGCGGTTACTTAATTCTTGCTCACTTAAGGAGATACCTCCCGAATACGGGTCGAGTACGACTTTACTATGTTCCAGCTCGAGTTTGACCAGAAAATGTCCGGGAAATGAAACGCCTTCGAGAGACAGCCCGAGGCGTCGACCAACTTCCATATACACGATGGAGAGAGTGATCGGGATACCCAGCCTGCGGTCCAGCACTTCGTTAAGAAAGCTGTTGCGTGGATCGTAATAAAGCTTGGCGTTGCCCGCGAATCGTTCTTCCTCGAACAACAGTTGGTTCATGGTGGCAATAATCTTTTCGGGCGGAGCGCCGGGGGAAAGACGTGCGCGCACATTCCCTGACAGATCATCGAGTCGTCGCAGATAAGCGTCAATATCTAGATGAGGATATTCTTCTTCGGCAAGCAGCAGGGCCGCCTCCGCAAGATTTATCGCCTCTTCAGGGCGGTTGACGAGCTGCTTTAAGCGCTCCATCGTTGAGTTCTTAATAGTCATACGGCTGTAGAAATTGGACCGATTCCATGGACATCTGGTCTCGTCTTTCAGGTTTGAGAACGGCCACGGCAACTCGCTTACTTTTCTAGCTCCTTGAGGAGGTGCTGCCATTTTTTGGTCATTTCTGCTTTCCTCTTGGCGCTCATGACGTTGGAAATGGGGAACTGCTCTAGCCACCGATATGGCCTACAGGCATCAATGATCATCCTGGATGAGACAAAGCGACCTTCCGCTCTTTCTTCGGGAGGGACCCTCGGATTGATATCACTGGTGGGGAAATCTTTTAGGATTTCACTCTGAACGGCCGGATCACATCGGCTAGTAACTGCCCAAAAGACATCGCTCAAGTTGGCAGGATCGATATCCTCATCCACAACAATGACAAATCGACTCATAGCGAGAGTTGCCCTGACTCCCAGGGCGATTGAAGCGGCCTGCTTGGCATGTCCCTCATAACGCTGCTTGATGGCAATCACAGTGGCAAAGGGCCCATGCAGCCAGACCCCTTTCACGTCCTGAACGCCGGCATATTCCAAGGCCGACCAGACTGCGGCCGCCGGTAGCGGGATGCCGAAGTGGTCCATCCCCGGGACCGGCTTCAACGGTGGTTCACCGAAGATGATCGGATCGTTTCGATGCATGAGAGATTTGACCTTGATCACCGGTTCGTTCCTTAAGCCAGTGGCGTAGTACCCTGTCCGTTCACCAAAGGGTCCTTCGGGACGCGACTCTCGTTCGAAAGGCGGGATCTCCCCCTCCACCACAATCTCTGCATGGGCGGGAATGGGCAGACCAGTCACCGCTCCTTTTATACACTCCACGGGCTCGCCCCTGAGCCAACCGGCCACGCTCAACTCTTCCACCCCCCAGGGTTCTCTTTGGGCCGCCGCAAGAAAAACAGCCGGGTCCTGCCCGAATGACAAAACCACAGGGCAATTCTTTCCCTGGGCCCAGTATTTTTGCAGGATCAAACGGCCGTGCTGGATATGGTTGATAAAGATCCCCAGGGTCTCGGCGTCGTGAACCACCACACGATAGACGCCCATATTGGTCCATTGCCCCTCCGGGTCACGAAGGAAAACACAACTTCCAGTACCAATATAGTATCCGCCGTCGAGATCATGCCACTTGGGTGCAGGAAATTTTAACAGGTCGATTTCCCCACGTCCAAAGACGTTCTCCCGTACAGGGCCGTCTTTGACTTCTTTTGGGGGAACAGGTCGAAAGGTCTTCATCCGATCTTTCCAGCCCTTGACCAACTCCACATGGCTCAGCTCCGGATCCAATTCCAGCGCCATTGCCATGCGTTTGACTCCGGCCAGAGGCTTCGCGGCCACACGAAATCCCTGGGGGTACCCTTTGATCTTATCAAAAAGAAGCATGGGGTGCTTCGGACTTGCGGAGATGATCTCGGTCAGAGCACCGATATCCTCCTCCCGGTCGGCCCCCTCGATCCTCAGGAGGTCGCCGGCCTTTTCTACCCGCTGAAGGAACTCTCTGAAACTTGGAAACGGCATGATAGATTCTTTACCATAGAATGGCCAACAGAACGACTTCAACATAGTTTTTCGCGCCAAGACTCCGCCAGAGTCCGCCAAAGGACGGATCAGCCTTGGGCTGAGCCAAGCACCCAAAGAGTTTTAACCGCAGATTTTCGCCGATTATCGCAGATAAGGATTCGGACATTTCACCGCGGAGACGCAGAGCACGCTGAGGAAATTCCTTTTGCCCAATCGGGAGACGACGATTGGGCAAAACTTCCAGCTCTAATTTGAAGAATGTTTTTGTTTGTTGTCGTCTCCCGACAATCAAAAATGTAATTCTCTGCGCCCTTTGCCCTTCGACAAGCTCAGGGTCCCGAGCCCAGTCGAGGGACGCCTCTGCGGTAATATTCTTAATGGGATTTCTTTCTGTGTCCATCTGCGTAAATCTGCGGTTAATTGTTGGGGACTCCCTTACACTCCGCGTGTTTCTATTCCCTTTGATAACTGATAGCTGGTTTCGCTTTGCCTTTTTGCACGAGTCATCTTTTTCTCAATTCCGTAGTCCAAGATTCAACCGAAATTTTCAAATAATTTTGGTTAGACCTCTAAGGATTTTCTCGGAGGTGATGGGTATCTCGTAAATCCTCACCCCAGTGGCATTGTACACGGCGTTGACGATGGCAGGGGCAATGATGCTGATACCCGCTTCAGCAACAGACTTGGTACCGAAGGGACCAGGGCCCACCTTGGCTTGGACCAGAGAAGTGGTAAGCGATGGGACATCCTGGATGGTGAAGATTTTATAGTCACCCATGCTCGCCGTGGTGACCCTACCATCATCAAGCAGGAGCTCTTCGGATAGGGCGTACCCCAAGCCTTGAACAACGCCACCGTCAATCTGACCCTGGTGAATCACGGGGTTGATGATTCGACCTGCGTCATAAACAAAGTAGAGACGCTGCACTCTAACCTCGCCTGTCTCCACGCTGACTTCCACGTCCGCCACCACAGCCTGGAAGGAATAGACATCAGGCTTATGCCCCTTATAATGACCAAAGCCGCGAGTGGGTTCTTTTTGGATCTTGGCAAGACCATTCAATTCCAATCTCATCTTGCGGTCGCGTTTATGGACCACGCCACCCTCAGACCAGCGTACCTCATCGGGCCTCACATTCCAGGAAGACGCCGCAAGCTCACATAATTTTTCCATTAGGGAATTTGCCGCAAGTTGACTGGCTCTCCCTTCGATATGGGTGCCCCGAGCCCCCTTGATACCCTGATCATAAGGAGCCGTGGAAGTATCCCTCACCTCGATCTGGACTCGATTGGCATCCACCTGGAGCGTTTCGGAAACCACCTGGCAGTGCATCGTATAGGCACCTACCCCCTGGTCTCCGACCCCGCTCACCAATCGAAGGCTGCCCTTCTTGTCCAGATACAATTCAAAACTCGACTCCCCATGACCCACGTGGCGGTCCCCAAGGGAGACGCCCCGTCCCAGGAGATGACAGTTTTTCTTCACCACCGCTCTTGACGGTTTCCATTTGGAGATCTGTCCAACCCTACGCAGAACGTCCACGGCATGGGGATCCCTCAGGGGCTCGCCTGTGGCCCTTGTGTCTCCTTCGCTGAGCGCATTGCGCTGGCGGAATTCCAGTGGATCCAAGCCCAGGGCCTCTGCCATGACATCCATATGGCTTTCCACGGCGAACAGGGTCTGGGTCTCTCCAGGGGCACGGAAATAACCGCAAGGCACCTGATTCGAGTAAACGCAGTAGCCCTCTAGCCGCGCATGCGGGATACGGTAGGACCCCGCTACCATATAAGCACCGCTCATGGACCCCTCGGGGTTGGGTTTATACGCCCCATAGGCCCCGCCATTGTAAAAGGTCTTGCCTTCCCACGCCCACAGGGTCCCGTCTTTTTTGACCCCGGTGCGAAGTGTCACCACTGCAGCATGGCGGGGACAGCTAGCCGCAAGCTCCTCGGCGTAACTTTTTACAAACTTAACGGGCTTCCCCGTCATACGGGAAAGGTAGTAAGCCACTGGAACGTACGTCAGAAAATCTTTGGCCCCAAAGGAACCTCCCATGTTGCTGGGGTAGATCGTGATTGCCTTTTCTTCGATGCCCAGATATTGGGCCAGGACCTTGCGCAGTTTGAAAAAGGCCTGATTGCAAACCCAAACCGCCACTCGACTCTCCGCATCCACCTCGACGGTGCAAGCGTACGGCTCAATGTAACCCTGGTGCACCATCTGCACGCGAAAGGTATTCTCGAAGATCTGGTCCGACTCGCGAAAGCCCTGGTCGATATCCCCCTTGCCGCCGCGAACCAACGTCTGGACGTTGTGCAGATGGGGGGCCTTGGTGCTAGGCCCTTCATAGGAATCATATTCCGAGTGCAGGAGCGGGGCTTCTGGCTTGATGGCATCGAGGGGGTCGAAGACCGTGGGCAACTCCTCGTAGTCAACTTCGATGAGCCCTACGGCCTCTTCCGCTATGTCCTGATCCACGGCTGCGACCGCAGCGATCTCCTCCCCCACAAAGCGTACCCGATCCTTTGCCATCATCGGCATATCCTTAAGGGTCGCACCGACCAAACGAGGTGAAATATCATTAGCCGAAATGACCGCTTTGACCCCTGGAAGGCTTCGGGCTTTGCTGGTGTCAACCTTGAGGATCCGTGCATGGGGGAGAGGGCTGTGCAGGATCTTGCCCCACAAGGTTCCCGGACGCTGGTAATCGGCGGCATAGAGACAAGCGCCGGTGACCTTGGCATAGCCTTCCACCCGGGGCAAAGGCGACCCGACAACTTTATTCACGCCCATGGACCCTTTCTTTCCATCCCTACGCTCATTCTGAAATCATCGATCATCAATCCTCGATCTTCCCTCCGCCTCGGATCCGATCTATTCCAGCCCTAGCTCTCCCCATCGCTTCAGGACCTTTTGAGTTAGCTCCCGGCTCACTATATTTTTTTCCGGGAATACAACGTCCTTGAATTTTGAGGTCGCATCGATGCCAATCCGCGAGGTAAAACCCTGCTTGACCATGGGCTGGTGCCCACCCTTCTGGCGCGGGGGGGTAATCCAGATATCCCTGTGGGGGAGCGTCATGGTGTACAGCCTCCACCAGATATCGTTCCAGTCATCCAGATTCGCATCCGCGTCTACTACGATGACCCAATTGGGAATGATGGTGCTGACTCCCCATACCGTATCGATGATCTGATTGGCATGGCCCGGTTCGGTAACATCGGCGGCAACGATACAGATCTCCCTGCCACAGCCGGGATCTGGAAACCTCACGTCCACAACGCCTGGCGTACCCAGGCTTTTCAATTTTCCCCAAAGAACCGCAGAACGGGTGATCCGTTTTCCGCCATCCTCCATATAGTTACAAATGAGCCCCTGTGCGATAGGGTCCTTCCGATGGGTGATGCACTTGACCTTAATAACGAGCCCTTCCTCCTCGGTCCCGTAAAACCCGTGGGATTCTCCATGGGGCCCTTCGGTCACCCTCACACCCGCCTGCACCTCCCCTTCAATCACGATTTCCGAATGGGCGGGGACCAGCATGTCAATGGTCTCACATTTGGTCAGCTCAACGGGTTTTTGTCTGAGCCCCCCGGTAAAGGCAAACTCGGCGTGCCTGGCCAGGCCTGAACTGATGGGGTTCATGGACGCGATGCAGAGAAGCGGTTCCATGCCGATGGAAATTGCCATGGGCATGTTCTGCTTGTGGGCTTCCCACCCGCGCATATGTTTCATGCCGTCCCTGTGCATGGACATGTAGAGGGTGTCCTTGTCTTTTATCAAGAGGCGATACATACCCATATTGAGGTCGCCCGTGTCGTAATCTTTCGAGATACAACCGTGAAAGGTTCCGATATAGGGTCCAATGTCCTTTTCATGCCAGACCGGTGTGGGGAACTCCTCCAGATTGACCTCGTCCCCCTTGTGAATGATTTCCTTACAAGGTCCGCCATTGATCTCCACGGGCTGAACGGTTTCATTGAAGCCGGAGAGAAATCTTTCGAACACTGCCTTTATGTCGCCTTCGACTCCTAGGGCGACGGCCATCTTCTTGTCCGTGGATAATGCGTTGGTCAGCACCGGGGTCTTGTATCCTTTAACGTTCTCAAACATGAGGGCGGGCTCTTTTCGGAGTAAAGACACATAAGAGATCGCGCCCAACTCATGGACCGGATCCACCGGCGCCTTGATACGTTTGAGCTCTCCCATTTGCTCCAGTGAAGACACGTACTCGCGTAAGGAATCAAATGGCATTGATCACCCCCCAATTCTCAGACTCTTCAACAACATGGATACACTGAGACTTTAATAACGATTTATATATGAAGGACAACAATAAGCCCTCCTCCATCAGCTCCGGACATTCCCATGGAGCTAGGAGGTAGCCCCGGCTGCAACGGCTAGGGCTGCCTTCCTCAGATTAGGCACTACCTCTTTTGCTAAAAGCTCCATGCTTTTATTCACTTGGCTCAACCGGAGCCTGCCGAAGACTGGCCGCAGCATGATCTTGTTCAAAACGAGGGTCTTGGCTTGGGCAAGGATCTTCTCGGTGACGGTGTCAGGATCCCCGGCAATCACGATCCCGGAATCCTGCAGGTCTTCATAGGACCAACCTTTGATTTCCATCACGCCGACATGCTGGCCTTTTTTGTAAGAAGTGGCTCGCTCGCTGAAATACTTGTCCTCCACGCTTCGCCCGTACTTGGCCGGTGACCCCCCGAATTCCTCGGCGGGTCCAATGAGAAGGTTCTCCTCTGCTTCCTCACGAGCCTTTGCATTGGTCTCTGCCACGTAGACATCCCGCGACACAACGCAGTGATCGAGTCCGGGTTCCCAACCGCAGTTTTCCTTGGCATAGCGCCGATAATATTCGAAGCTCTCCTGGATCTGTTCCGTCGGCGACCAGGAAGCCGCGAGCCGCACTCTGTTTTTGGCGGCCCACTCGATGCTTTCTGCGCTGATGGAAGGGATCCACGTCTCGGGAAAGGGTTGCTGCAAAGGCCTGGGCAAGAAGGCTATGTATTCGAGGTCCCAGTACTTGCCATGGTGCGCGAAGGGCTCCTCGGCCTGCCACCCCTTGCTGATGATCTCCCACCCCTCCTCAAAACGCTCCCGCGACTCCGATGATGGGATATGAAAGGCCCAAAAGTCACCGCCGCGGGTGATTCCCACAACGAGACGCCCGTGGCTCAGATTGTCCAGGAGGGCCAGCTCTTCACCCAGTCGGACAGGGTGGTGCAGAGGAATGCAGTTTCCCATTAGCCCGATCTTAATTTCCTTTGTTAATACCGAAGCCGCCGCGGCAAAGAGATTGGGCGAAGGGGAAAGACCGTTGGCTGCCCGGGAATGGTGCTCCGGAAAGAAAAGCCCGTCGAAGCCATACACCTCTTCGGCACGGCGAATGAAATCCATGGTCTCGTCATAGATTTCCAAACCCAGGGTGCGGTCGTAGTTACGCCCCTTCATTAAGTAATCTCCGGTGACTCGGTTGGGATAGCCTATACGGACAAAAATCCAGACCTTCATTTACCTCTCCTTCTCCATCGTTGAGTTAGTTAAAAGGAAAAATTTCCTTAATGGTCGGCCGTTGCGGGAGAAACCCATCGGCTTCGAGATAATCCATACACTTCTCCACGCTCCGGACGTTCAATGGGGTCAGCCCGCATCGGTTAGGATCCACGCCTAAGAGTTTTATTTCACGGCCAAAAAGCGACTGCTGTTCCGGCGTCAGATAGCGAACTCCGACTGTTGCGGCCCGGTTAAAAGCCGTTACCAAAGCCGCGCACAGACTGGGATTTTGCTCCGCTACTTCCCGGCGAACAGCCAAACAGTGATAGAGGGGATAGAACTCCCACCGCTTGAACCATTGGATCTGCGTCTCCACCTCTCCCACGGGAAAGCACAGGTTAGAGCTATTTTTAACCATCTGCTCGAGATCCCCATAGGGATTGGGGCTTTTGCCCGCTCCTCCTTCAACGGCCCAATTGAACCAATGACCGCCGGCCCCCCCGGGATAAATCACGGCATCCAGCTCTCCCTTCTCTAATTGTAAGATCAATTCCGGTGGTCTTACACCGCCGCGTTGCGAAAGGTATTTCCACTCGGCACCCATAGCCCCATCGCTCGTGATGGGTTCCGCCGCTACCCATGGCACTTGATCACGGCCGACTCCGTAGTCATCCGCAATAAGCCCGCGCAGAAAGACACTGGTCGCCCCCAGGACCCTTCCCATCCCCACTTTTTTCCCGGCAAGATCTTTGGGGGAGAGAGATCCACGGCGCATTACAAATTTGCGATGGTTCATCCCTCGGGTAACGAAGATGGGTAAAACCACCAGATTCAGCTCTTGCCCCTTGGAGAGGCGAACCAGAAAATCGGTCAGCACCTGCTCAGTCCCAGCCCACTCCTCTTCGATCTCCCCACGAAGCCTTCTCGATGTGCTCTGATCGAACACTGAGGGCTTAAAAACCACCGGGAACCCTTCCACCTTGACCGTCCCGTCAATCAACGCCCTGGTCAAAAACACATCCGGAACTTGAATATTTATCTCCGTCATCTTTCTGCTTCTCTTTCTCTCCGATTGCTAGCTGTCTTCCCATCTTCGGGCTACTGCCTACTGCCGGCTGCGTCCTGTCTTTCTGTATTTTGCCTACTGTCTTTCTATCTTCCTGTCTTCTGTCTTTTCCTAGCTAAAAGCTGATAGCTGACGGCTGATAGCTTTCTGGATCCGAATCGCTTTGCGCTCTGCTCTCTTCAGACATCCGACCGGAGACCGAAGACCGGTGACCGATAGTCCATAGTCCTGTAGCCAGTAGTCCATGGTCGCTATACGCTAGGCCGTATGCGCTTTGCTCTGTTCCTTCTGCCTCCTGTCTTTCTCTGTCCCTGTCTCTCTACTCTGTCTCTTCCCGTTTCTTCTTTTCTTAGCTGATAGCTGAGGGCTGACAGTTTTTTATCGCCCGACGTCGTAAAATACCGCCGCAATAACTCCCTTCCGAGGGCAACGATATGCATTCTAAGCTCCTCTGCCCGATCCGCATCCCTTTCATGAAAGGCCTGACAAATTCCCTCGTAGCATTTCACGACTTCGTCCATATAGCCCGGAACGTTGACGTGCAGAGCGCGGTACCGGGCGGAGGGGTGGCCCATGACGGAGAGCAGCCGGGCAAGCCGGGGGGACAAAGCTTTCTCCGCAATGCTCTGCTCCAGCCGTGCCCTTAGTTCCACAAATCGTTGTCGGTCCTGACCGTCCACTGTAGATCTAAGCGACTTCACCAGGCCGGCAATCTTACTGACATCGTTGCTGTTCATCTTCTGACAGGCCAGCCTCATGGCCAGACCAAGAAGGTGGCCATGGATCAGGTAGAGCTCATCGGCGTCTTCCGGGGTGATGTCGGTGACGAAGGCACCGCGCCCCGGCTCATAGGTCACCAACCCGTCCCTTTCCAGGATGCGCAAGGCCTCGCGAAGGGGCGACCGGCTGATACCCAGTTTCTTTGCCGTGGAGATCTCGCTGATCCTCTGGTTGGGTCTAAGCCGACCGCTAATGATTTCGTTTGTCAGAGAGTCAAGTGTTCGCTGGACCAGCGTGCTGCTGGAATTTTGACCGGCCTTCCGTGGTTCCAAGAGAGTTCCTTTTGTCTACAGTCCTGTCGACAATTAGCACCGATCTTGTTTTGATGTCAAGGGCCGTTTTGGCAATGCATTGCGAGCACTGCCATACCCTCAGGTTCGAACCTGAAAGCACCTATTGAATGGGGAGTTGAACAGAGAAGGATTACCTTTACCTGTGAATACAATCCGGTTCGAGAGGTTGAAATTTGCTTAGTGCAGCACTTCTGCTATCAAAAAGGCCATTTCAAGCCCAAATTTCGGCCCTTTTTCATGATCTTCAAATTTAAAATCAAATAGTTACCTTGGTCCGACCCGGTCACCATCTATTCAAGGACAAGCACGTCAAGTTGGTTTTTTTCATCACTCAAAGCCTACCGTCTCCGTCTCCACGTTTCATTCACGACCTTCAAAATAGGTTTCAGATCGAGCCGGTCTGGTGTATCAGCGACCACATATTTAACTCCTTCCGATCTACGGATTCCGGGTGGCACTTCATCTTTCGGAATATCAATTCGTAGGGAGTCTGCAATCACATATTTTTGATATGCCATTTGCCCTTCACACGAGAGAAGCCAGTTCAGAGCCACACGCGCCGCATTAGGGTGAGGCGCCTTGTCTAAGACCCCCACGTTCCCGGTGATCGAGGCCAGCAGTACCCCTTCTTTGAAATGCGTAGACTCAAACCCGTCAATGGGTAAGCCTTGTTGCTTTGCGGCATGCACCCTGAGGCGGCGGGGATTGGTAAAAACCCCGATTGAATACTTGCCCACGGCCAACCAGTCTACGATCTGACGGTTGTCCCGTGAAACACCGGGCTCCATCTCGCTCAAAAGCCGCCTGAGAAATTCCGGACCCAGGTCGGGGTTATAGTAGACAAACCGAAGTCCATTACCCGCAGCAGACGACGTGGGATCGACCATGAGGAGCTTGCCCTTCCACTTGGGGTCGAGGAGGTCCCATAACGATTTAATCTCGCGGGCCTGGGGTTAGACATTACAATCATATTACTGTTGACCCCTATTCAAGGGGTTGAGTTTTTGTTGACGGTTATCTGGCCTCGCATCCAAAAAAAAGGCACCGGCGGCCTGATACCCTGTCCCGGTACCCTTCCCTGATGAGTCGCCACTGACGAAAGCTATTTCAACGAATCTGCTACTCGGTGAGAATTTTATGCCTGCAGTGGTGGAGTGTCAATATGGCGGGAAAACGTGATCGCGGTTCGAAATCGGGCACGGGGTGCGGTCCAAGTTTTACCCTTGAGCTCTGAATAAACTCGAAGTCAGGGTAGCGAAGTCGCGATTTAAGACCTGCCCCCGTCGCGGGAATTATGCTGTTACCTTTTAGCTTCCCGTCTCGGGGACTGTCATTACTTCCAACAGGTGGCCGTTAGGGTCCTCGAAGTAGAAACCACGACCGCCCCGGCGGGTATAGATTTGCCCGTCGGTGTGGTTGCGTGGCCCGCTGCCGTACGGGAGACCCTTGGCCCTCACCCTACCGAAGATCGCCTCGAAATCCGCGTCGCTGATATGGAAGGCGTAGTGATGCCGCCGGCCCGTCCTTGGGTCGGAACCAGGCCCGCCCCGCGGTTCCTGCTCGTCGGCGAAGTCAAAGGTTAGGCTCTCGTTAATTTGCACCTGCGCGAAACGGCCTTGACCCGGCTTAACCGCCAAGCCGAAGATTTCGGCGAAGAACTCGGCTGAGGCGACCTTGTCCTTAGCCGGCACGATAGTGTGATCGAGAACAACTGCCATAGTCTGCCTCCTTCTCCCGGTGCCCTACCCTAATGTGTCGCATGTAGAGTAGAACAAGGGGGCAAATCTTATGTTCACAATTGGGCGCCTTCCCTCCAGAAAAAAGAGACTGTGCCTGCTCCCTTGGCGGAGACTGTCCTATTTGGTTGATCTTGGGTACAAGGCATCCATCATTTGGCGCTTGTGATGTTGCGGTGTACCCAAGTACTGATAAAGAGTGTGAGCCATGACGCTATGCGCCATTAGGGGATGCTGGTAGTCTGTGCCGGGTCCCGCGAAGACCATGTGCGCATAGTTACAGACCTCATAGTAACCCATACTCGCCACCGCCTTAGCCTCATGCACGCTGGCCTTGGCCGGCTGACCTGTATCGAGCTTCCACAAAGTCTCGTACGTTACCCAGCGCGCGGCATCGAGATGGTCAGCCAATTCCACGCAGTGGTCCTGTACGCGCTGAAACCGGCCGATAGGTTGACCAAACGCGACACGCCACTTTGTGTATTCAACGGTGAGGTCAAAAACCTCCTGGCATGCCCCGACCTGGTAGGCGCTTAGAATCGGTATTGCTTTCTCCAAGGTATTGTCAAGAACCCCCCAACCCTCTCCCGCTACAAGGATATTCGACGGCGGGATCTGTACCTCATGGAAACGTACCTCGGCAACCGATACCATAAAGCCAACATGAGGCGTGATGGTTATTCCAGGGGTGGATTGATCCACCATGACAAGAGCTATGCCGCCATTTTCTGCCCTCGCCGCGCAAATGAAGCTTGTCGCAGCCTGTGCATCGTACACAAATTTCTTAGTACCCTCCAGCCTAAAGTCCCCGGCCCTTTTGGTCAGCTGGGTCTCAACTGCCTCGGGACCCCAATGGACTCCCATATCCGTGATTGCTGGGATGACGATGGTTTTCGCGCTGCAGATGTCTGGGAGCCAGGATTGCTTCTGCGCCTCGGAACCGCCTTCCATAACTAACTGCGCACTCAGAACGCCGGAGGAAAAGAACGGACCCGGAAGGGGCGCCCGGCCCAGCTCCTCGAACACAATGCCGCAGTCAGTGAAAGATGCGGCCGGCCCGCCGTACTCTTCCGGAATCATCATGCCTAACCATCCCAGCTCGCCCGCCTTGCGATAGAGCGCAGGCTGGAATGTCTCTTTTTTACGAAACCATGTGGTGTTCACATGAGGCGGCGCCTCGCTTTTCACAAAGTCGGCCGCGACCTTCTTAAACATGCTTTGTTCTTCATTTAATCCTAAGTCCATAATTCACTCTCTCCATTAAATGGTCTCAGGCGCTTTTTCCTGGGAAGGACGGCCCAAGCCAACCCGGCGTGCAAAGATCAACCGATCGGTGTCCAACGTTCCCCCGCCGTGGAGTTGCCCTGGCCCGCTTCGCACCACGTACTCAAAGTCCACGACCTCATTCACAGTGTGATCCGGAACCAGGGCGTCGTAGCCCATGATCTGCTGCAACCGCTCTCCGTTTCTAAGCCGGACCATGCGCTGATAGTAGCGGAACTGGGCTCCCCCGTAAGGGTGCGGTTTTCGGACGAAGCGATGCCAGAAATTTCGTCGGGCAAATAGGCTAACGGTGTGAAGCTCAATCGTCATGTCGGCAATGAGGTCCCGTACCCTATCGTCTTCTATCAGAGGCTTCCCGCCAACTTTCATCTTCTGGCAATACTCCACCACCCGCTCCACTATGGGATCCGTCCCAATTCTCCCCTCGCCGCCGTGTTCCAGTTCCAGGTGGGTGTTGGCTACCTTCCAGCCGTTGTTCTCGCCTCCTACCAGATATTTTGCCGGCACGCGCACGTTGTCGAAAAAGACCGAATTTTTGATCCCCATCATCAGGTGCATGTGCTGGATGGTAATCCCTGGCAAGTTTGCGGGGATATGAAGCCAGCCCAAATTCTCGTGCCGAGGACGAGAGGGGTCCGTACAGACCAGCGCCCAAAGATAATCCGGTGGGAGGTGATGGCCAACCATGACCTTCTGCCCGTTGACCACGTAGTGGTCACCGTCCCGAATCGCCTTGGTCCGACAGTTTGCTACGTCGCTCCCTCCCTGAGGCTCCGTTAGCACCTGCCACACAGCGATCTCCCCCTGCACAATAGGAGGCAAAAACTCCTGCTTCTGCTGCTCGCTCCCCCACTTGAGCATGACCGGCGCCACAATCCGAGCTAGGGTGTAAAAGACATGACCGAGGTTGAGCCCATACTCTGCTAGCTCGGTCTCCAACACCAGCTGGTGGTTGATTGTGAGTCCCGCACCGCCATAATCGACGGGAAACATCGGGAACAGCCACCCTTTTCTCCCCAGCTTGCCCGCCAGGCTGCGCCGGAAATGGTACTCTTCCTCGTTCTCCCGTGTTGACCAAGAAGCCGACCACCTCAGGTGCTCGGATCCTTTCATGTTTTCCCGAAGCCATTCGCGAACTTCCTTCCGGAACGCGCTGATCTCAGGCGGATCTGCCAATACACTAAAGTCCATAAATGCTCCCTTTTAAAATTTCCTTCTTTGGTTCTAACCTGGTTCTCCCGTAAGACATATCTCGAGCGCCTTTATCCCGTAGATTATCGTCTCATAGTTCACGATGTTTTCCCCTCTGGCTCACCAGATTGGCGCTATTTATCGCGTTGCGAAATCACCCCACGGGCGCAAAGCCCCTCGATGGCTTCTCTGTCATAGCCAAATCGCGTTAGTATCTCGTTGGTATGTTCCCCCAATAGGGGTGCAGGCCGAATAAACTGCGGTGGGGTGTCGGAGAGGTTCACGGCGCTGCCGATCAGGCGAGTGGACCCCATGGTGGGGTGATCCATCACCTTGGGCATCCCCATGTGTTGGACCTGCGGGTCCTGGAACACTTCGTCAACGGTGTAAATGGGACCACTGGCTACATTGTTCTCATCCAGGGCTTCCAACCAGTAGGTGCGAGGTTTCTTGTGAAATTCATCTCTGAGAATTTCAACGATCTCATGGTGATGCTCCCACCGGTCTTTACGGGTAGCAAAATTCGGCTCCTTCAGTAAGTCGGTGCGTCCCACTGCCTTGATCAATCCCTCCCACGATTTCTGGTGCCCTGAAAGGTGGATTACTAAGGGCCGCTCATCGCTAGCGATGAAGCAGTAAATGCGACCCTTGGGGAAGTTTTCTCGGGAGACAAACTCCCCACCATTTAGGTAGTCGGCGATATGGGACTCGATAAAGGCCAGGCTCACCTGTAGCAGTGACGTGTCCACGAACTGTCCGCGGCCTGTCCTATGGCGCGCAAGAAGGGCAGCAAGGATACCGTAAACGGCAAAAACCCCTGAAGTGTGGTCAGCGATGGAAACACCTGCAACCTCTGGATTCTTTAAATCCGTGACCAGGCTGAGCATGCCGCTTAACGCTTGGCCGATGGTGTCAAAGCCGGGTTTGTCCCGATAGGGTCCGCTCTGACCATAGCCGGTAATAGAGCAATGGATCAGTCTAGGATTGAGTTGGTTGAGCTCTCTATAATCGAGACCAAGACGCTTTCTTGTCTGCGGGCGAAAGTTTTCAAGCAAGATATCGGCCTTCTCCAGCAGCCGGAGCAGTATCTTCTTGCCTTCCAGATTCTTCAAGTCGAGCGTGATGCTTTTTTTGTTCCTGTTTAAGGCCCTGAAGCTTGGTCCATAACCTTCATACTTCGGATTACGGCCGCGGTGCGTGTCACCCTCTCCCGGCAGCTCAACCTTGATCACTTCACACCCAAGGTCGCCAAGAAGACTACCGGCATAAGGGCCAGCCACATGCCCGCTGACTTCGATAACTACTGTGCCTTCAAGTGCCGTAGGGAGAGTCTGAGTCATTGTAATCCCAAAAGGTATCAGGGTCTTATCGTACCGGTATCGGGGTCAGCCTTGCCTTATTGCTATTTCCCCATTCCTTCTCGTACAGGACTTGGTTAGCCTCGTATCCAAAAACCTAAAGGCACCGGTGCCCTGATGCGACGTCCCGGTGCTCTACCCTGATGAGTCGCCTTTGGAGTACGCAAGAATACGTAGCCAAAGTCGTTTTCAACCTATCTGCTATTCGGCGGATAGTTTATGCCTGCACCCATGGGGTGTCAAATGGCGGGAAAACGTGATCGTAAGGCTTGCGTGTTCGTGTACGTGAATCCTGATAGGGCTCGTGGTGGTATTTTAGGATAAGCCTTCATTTCTCCAGGAAAGGAAGCAAATCCGTGTGATGTCCGATCATTTTCCATTTCCCGTCCTCTTTGCGGAACAGGTTTGTCGCACGGATCCTAACTTCTTGTGGCATGCCGTCTGGTCCTGAATTTTCTCCGATCTCGTAATTGCTCACGACGGCGAGATCCCGGCCAAGCGTGATCCGCATATTTTTAGGTGTGACCCTACCCCCGAGTTTCATGGCAGCCTGCGCTTCCCAATCCGAAATCACCTGATCCCAACCGGTCCGGTACCCGCCTGCGGGCCCCATATACGTCACGTCGTCTGCATGAGACCAAATCCTCTGCATTGGATCCAAATTACCCGTAAACATGGCGTTCAAAGCAACGTAGAACCGCTTTACCGCTTCGTTAACACCCTTCTTGTCGTCGTCAGACCCAAGTATAGTCCGGGCTGACACAAGTGCGACGGCAATAAGCACTATGACTCCAAAATAAGCGGGCTTTTTACGCATCACGCTGAGACTCCTTTTTCAACGAAATCTGCTGATCGGCGGAAACTTTATGCCTGCAGCCGTGGGCTGGACTCCTTCATTCCATAATTCATGCTGCAATGAACTCTTTCCAACGCTTGACTAGATAATCGTTCTCGCTCATCACGGTGTTCCAACACGCAATATTTCCCATACGGTCCGAGAAGGTACCCCCAACGCGGGTCGTTCCTGATTTTCCCGCGACCTTCCCATGGGGGTCCGTGATCGGTCCAGCCGCTGGTTTGCCCTCGTACCAATAGCCCCACTCGTCGTCCGTTAGGAATTTCTTTGCGGTTTCGGGTACCGAGCTGTAATAGCCCTGCTTGGCAATGAAAGCGCCCACCCAACCCGAGTTGTACCAGTTGAGATACTCATAAGCCGCTTCAAGCTTGAACCCAGTGACGTGGCCCATAATCCCAAGCCCGGCGGCCCAGCCGCGGTATCCCTCCTCAAGCGATGGATAATCAACGGGTATGCCGCGCGTTGACACCTCGATAATTGCCGGCGACCACATGGATTGCAGCACAACCTCCCCTGAAGCAAAAGAATCAATGGACGCTTCGAAAGTCGACCAGAAGCTATGAAAATGCCCTGACTGTTTAAGCTTGATCAAATTCTCAATGGTCCGATCAATCTCTTCACGAGTCATATCCCCCTTGTTGCGGTATTTGATTCGACCTGCTGATTCGAATGCCAAGGCTGCATCTATGATGCCGATGTCGGGTATATTGACCAGTGCGACCCTCCCGGCAAGCTCTGAATTGAGGAGCTCGGACCATTTCTTAATGGGTCTATTGATTAGATCGGGCCGAACGCCAAGCGTGTCTGCATTCATCATGTGAGGCGCCATGGCGATGGTGTCGGTGGGACCGGAGGCAAATGACTTGCTTTCCAGGTTTTCCAGATATTGAACCGTGAAAGGCATTGTGCCCTGTGATGACAAAGGCTTGCCGTCTGGCAGAGTGCCCTTCACAAATAGGGGCAGAGTCTCGTTCCACCATTTGTATTTACTGACCGGGATGCCTTGCAACACACCGTGCGGTAAAACCAGACGGTACGCCCAATGGTCAAGATCAAAGATATCTATTGTGTCGGGTCGATTGATGGCGCGATTGATAAGCGCATTGGTGGCCTCTACCTGTATTTCAATCTTGAACCCCAGGTCTTTCTCGGCCTGGCGGGCGATATCGCTAATCGCCGAATAGGATGGCCCGTAATGCCGCAAGGTGATGTCCTTGAACTTGGCATTGCTCCTTTTGCTCCCTCCTTCCTGCGAACGGCCACAACCAATAAATGTACCGGCTAGCGTGACTCCCAACGCGGTTGAAACCAGTTTATTGAAGTCTCTACGGGTAAGGGGCTTATCCACGATGCGATCTTTTTCACAAAGGGAAGAGAAGCGTGTGGCCTTTTCTCTATATATTATTGATGGCCTCTTCGGTCGAGCCCGCAAGGGTAAGGAATGAAGAGAAACCCGCGATGTCGAATACCTGTTTGACTGCATCCTTAAGGGAGCAAAGAACCATTCTCCCATTTGTATTGCCCAAACCCTTAGCGGCTAGGAGAAATACGCGAAGGCCGGCGCTACTGATGTAACCGACGCCCGCCATATCGATCACCGCGCAAAGCAGGTCCGTGCCCATCTGAGTCTCCAGGTGTCCCTCGAGCTCTTTAGACCCAAAGGCATCCAGCCTCCCCTGTATCTTAAGAACAAAAGATCGATTGTTAATATTAGATGAAATTTCCATTATCCCCTTCGATCCCTGAGGAAATAACAGACCCTAAAAACATGTGGAAGCACTGCAGTCGGCACCGCCCCCCTCGCACACCCACCACAACTCTTGCATCTTTACATCATCGGATACATGTATCCATACGTTTTCCAAAATTCCGGATCATCCTTAGCCCACCCGGGAACAAAACTCTTTTCAAAGTAGTCGCCCAGCCGCTCGAACAGCAGGCGCCATGTGGAATTCCCCTTCTTGTGGGCCTCCAGTAGCTCGTTGACAAGTTCGTCCAGCCTCGTCAGCTCCTCCTTGGGAAGATACGCAAGCGCCCCTTTGTTGATGGATGCCTTCAGGGTTTCAGGGTTCATGGCATGGGCGGTCAGCATGACCGTGGGAATGCCCTTATTTACCGCCTCCACTAGAAGTTCCAACCCATTGACTCCCATAATATCCAAAATAGCCAAATCGTACTTGGTGTCTTTGAGCTTTTGTGAGGCACTGTCGTAGTCCTCGGCCCGGTCCACCTTCGCTGCGTCTAAGACATCCTCTATGGTGTCGAGAATATCCTTTTCATCGTC
>SMUX01014852.1_pt1 | contig 20197 bp, 19 predicted proteins | sample 2456431 | NCBI WGS metagenome assembly SMUX01 (sample SAMN11095930, study PRJNA526329) | marine sediment metagenome | biome: Marine sediment; feature: Surficial sediment; material: Deep marine sediment; isolation source: Hadal surficial sediment | place: Pacific Ocean | collected 2014-11 | depth... | reverse complement strand
CAGCAGGGCGTTCGGGTAATGCTTTTGAAACTGGAACAGGTTTTCGACCTTTGCGCCGCGCCAGCCATAAATCGACTGATCGTCGTCACCGACCGCAAACGGGATACCGGTTTCGCCAGCCAGCAACCTGAGCCAGGCATACTGGATCGTGTTGGTATCCTGAAACTCATCGACCAATACATGCGAAAATCGGCGCCGGTAATGCTCCAGCAGCTCACCATGCTTCAGCCACAACTCGTGGGCGCGCAATAAAAGTTCGGCGAAATCGACGACACCGCTGTTATCGCAAATCTCCTGGTAGGCTGCATAATGCCTGATCATCTGACGACGGTCGCCGTCGTCACGGTCTTCCATGTGGGCGGGCCGGATGCCCTCGTCTTTTTGCGCGTTGATAAACCACTGCAATTCCCGGGGTATCCAGCGCGTCTCGTCGATACCCATGTTTTTGAACATACGGCGGATCAGCCGAAGCTGGTCGTCGGAATCCAGTATCTGGAAGGTCTGCGGCAGTTCGGCCTCCCGCCAGTGTTGCCGGAGAATCCGGTGAGCCAGACCATGGAAAGTGCCGACCCACATGGCCGTCGCGGGTCGACCGAGCAACGCCTCGATACGCCCGCGCATTTCACTGGCCGCCTTGTTGGTAAATGTGACCGCCAGAATACTGCGCGGCTCGACCTTCTCGACCTCGACCAGCCAGGCGATCCGATGGACCAGCACCCGGGTCTTGCCGCTACCGGCGCCGGCCAATACCAGCATCGCGTGTTGCCCGGCGGTCACCGCCTCACGCTGGGATTCATTCAGGGGGTCGAGTATTGGGGAAACATCCATCGTCGCGAATTGTAACAACTGGAAAGCTACGGGTTACAGATAATGATCGACCAGGAGAAACGCGAACAGAGCCACCAGGTAATTGATCGAGTACGCGAAAGTCTGCATGGGCAATTCCGGTTTGTCCCAAACCATCATTGCGATGGCATAGTACAGGAATCCACCGCCGAGCATGACCGCACCAAACAGGTAAAACAGGCCGGACATGCCGGTGAAATAGGGTAGCAAGCAAACGATAAACAGCAGGATCGTATACAGAAGAATTTGCAGCCGGGTAAATTTCACGCCGTAGATCACCGGCATCATCGGGATATTTACTTTGGCATAGTCGTCCTTGCGGGCGATAGCGAGAGCCCAGAAATGCGGTGGGGTCCAGGTAAAAATAATCAGGAACAACAAAAGCGCATTCGGGTCGATCGTGTTGGTCACCGCCATCCACCCCAGCACCGGCGGGGCCGCGCCGGCTGCGCCGCCGATGACAATGTTTTGCGGTGTCGCGCGTTTCAGGTAAACGGTATAGACAAACGCGTAACCGATCAGCGAAAGGAAGGTCATTAATGCGGTCAGGGCGTTTACCGCCAGCGCCAGGATCAGCATCGAGATCACGCCGAGCAGCACGGCAAAAACGGTGGCCTGTTTTTCACTGAGTTGCCCGGCCGGCAAGGGACGGTGTCGCGTGCGTTTCATCCTGGCATCGATGCGCGCATCGAGTACATGGTTGATCGCCGCCGCTGAAGCCGCCGCAAGACCGATGCCCAGCGTTCCGAATACGATGGCTTGCCAGGGCGGCATACCGGGTATCGCCAGGAACATGCCGACGACCGCAGTGAACACGATCAGCCCGACGACCTTCGGTTTTGTCAGCTCGAAATACTGGGCCAGTTGGGTCATAATTTCAGCCGCAGCAACCGGTGGGTTGTCAGCAAGCTTAGCAGCAACAAGGCAGCCATCGCGTTGTGCGCCGTTGCGAGCAGCAACGGCAGGCCAAGGCTGACGATGGCAATACCGATAAGCACCTGGAACAGGGTTATGGCCATCACCACGATACCTGACTGCGCGACTGCATTACTTTCGCTACGGGTCAGCAACCCAAAGCCCAGGATCAGATTGACGAACACGACGACCAGTGCGCCGATGCGGTGGCTCAGGTGTATGGCGACGCGGGCCGGATGCTCGAGTACGCCACCGGCATAGTCGTTGCGCACGTCCATATCGAGTGGGTGGTGTAAATCGAAACCACTCTCGAAATCCGCCTCCGGCCACCATGCACCCTGGCAAGTCGGGAAATCGGGACAGGCCAGGGCGGCGTAGTTGCTGCTGGTCCAGCCACCCAGGGCGATCTGCGCGATCACCACCAGCAGCGCCAGCAGCGAGGCTTTCGCCAGTAGTGGATCGCCGGCTGCGGTCCGCTCGCGCGCCGGTGTCATCGCCAGCCACCACAGCAGCGCCAGGGTCGCCATACCCCCCAGCAGGTGAGCTACGACGATGACCGGTTTGAGCAACAAGGTGACCGTCCACATACCCAGCAATGCCTGGAAAACAATGAGCGGTACCAGCAGAACCGGCAACATCACGGGTTGTTTTTTCTCGTTGCGATTGAGCAATGCCAGTAGCGCGAGCGCCATGACCAACAGGCCCAGGGTGCCGGCTAAATACCGATGAAGCATCTCAATCCGGGCCTTGGCCGGCTCGAGCGGCCGCTCCGGATAGGCTTGCTCTGCTGTCCAGATATCGGAGGCCGTGGTCGGCACACTGATCTGCCCATAACATCCGGGCCAGTCAGGGCAACCGAGGCCCGCATCCGACAAGCGCGTGTAGGCGCCGAGTACGACGAGGACCAAGGCCAAAAATGTTGCCAGCAGGGCCAGCTTTTTGAAACGAATCAGCGCAGCGCTGGGTCCGCGGTACCGGTAATATTTTTTTCTTGGCGGGCGTTTCGCCATATCCATTTATCTCCGGGAGACCGACAGGCTAACCAATGCTTGACAGGCGCAACAGGCGTTGTAAATCCCTTAGCAGGCCCTTTGCGTCAAAACCAGACTCGTAAGCCATTACAAGGTTGCCCAGCGGGTCCACGATATAAACACGGTCCAGCTGCAGGATATCTTCGTCAACCAGACCTTGCCGGTCCCGAGCGAAGGCCTGGATAAAATCACTGCCCGCGCTCGCAGCCGCCATGACCAACAGGTCGGGATGATACTCGCTGAGATAGGCGGGGTCAGGTGGCGGTGCCCCGGCGATCAGGAGACGGCGGACGCGCTGGTCTTTTTGTCCCAGCAACACCCTTACCTGGCGGGTGTCATACAGGCTTTTCCGGCATTCGATTTCACAAGGACCCTGGCTGAGGTAAACCAGTACCCAGAGGCCATCCAGCGCCTCGTTGCCAAGTTTGCTTCCATCGACGCCCCGCAGCTCGCTGGCCGGCAGTTCTTTTACCGGGTCGAACAGCATTCCGTACGCGACGTTGCCGGCCGGCCGCCAGCCTGCACTGCCGTAATAGACAAGCGCAGCGACCAGCAATGGTCCTAGGAAGAGCATGGCGACCAGCAGCAGCGTGCTGCGTTTTTTCCGGCTGGCGCCGCGCGGGGCTGTTGCATTCATTCTTGCGGTCTCCGTGTCCAGTATTTCCAGGACAGTACGGCGAATAGGATAATTATTACCGCTGCCATGGCGAACCACTGGAAAGCATAGCCACGATGCTGGTTGGCGCTCATTACCGTTGGCCTCCATTGCCGCAGGTACCCATCGGGCTCGTGTTTATCCAGCAACAAGACAAAATCAAACAAGGGGTAATCGAGCACATCCTCCAGCTCGCTTGCCGTTGGGAACAAAGCCAGTCGCGGCCAGTCTTGGCGGGCCGTAGTAACGGCGGGTCCCGGGCGAAAGCCGGCCCTGGGCAGCCGGTCGATGCGGCCCGTCACCTGCCTCAAGCCGGTATCGACTGTCGCCGGCGGCAGATTCTGTCGGGTGCCGACGAGCGGAATCCAGCCGCGGTTGATCAGTAGGGCCCGCTGCCGGTCGGGCAGGATAAGAGGCGTCAGCACCTGGAAACCCACGCGTCCTTCATGGACCATGTTATCGAGCAGGAATTGATGAGCGCTATCGTAATGGCCGTAAACCTTCCTATGCTGGTAGCGGCTTTTCTCCACGCTTTCATTGCTGGTCAGGCCAGGCGGCGCCGCCGTCTGCTGCTGTTGTTCGAAACTGGCAAACAGAAGGTCTTTTTGCTGCGCGCGCTCCAACTGCCATCGTCCCAGGTTGACGAACAGCAGGAAGCATACGATTGCCGCGACTGAAGGAATCAGCCAGACGGTATTTTCAGCCCTTCTTTTTTTCCCGGTCACGATATACTGTCGTCCCACACGGGTTGAACCGGAGGATCTCCGGTAATCGTCATGCGCTTGTTAGCCTTAATCATTCTATTAGCCATCATTATCAGCCTCGGCTCCGCACTCCGCTATCTGGTCAGCGATGACGAAAAAACAGGTCGGGTTCTCAGGATGTTAACCTGGCGTATCGGACTGTCGGTCGGATTGTTTGTCTTGCTCATGGCCGCCTGGTATTTCGGTCTGATCCAGCCACACGGTATCCTCCCTGGCTAAGACCTGCGCCGGGAGCGTGCCGCGAAGAATTAAAAAGGGGCGCCGTGCGGCCAAGGCGCCCCGGTCTTTGGTTTGCCGCCTACAACCAGTAGACGAAAAAGTACAGGCACAGCCATACGACATCGACAAAATGCCAGTACCATGAAGCCGCCTCGAAGGCGAAATGCTTCTGCGGCGTGAAATGGCCACGCAGTACGCGAAACCAGATCACGGTCAGAAATATTGCGCCTACCGTGACATGCAGTCCGTGGAAGCCGGTCAGAACGAAAAAAGTCGAGCCATAAATTCCGGTGCTGAGTTTCAGGTTGAGTTCGCTATAGGCGTGCATGTACTCCGTGGCTTGTAGAAAAATAAAACTAAAACCCAGGATTACCGTCACCAGCACACCGAGATTCAGCAGCAGGCGGTTGCCGTTCTTTAACGCGTGATGGGCAATGGTGATGGTTACACTGCTGGTCAGGAGTATTGCAGTGTTGATTGCCGGTAGGCCCGCGGCGGCCATCGTTTCGAATTCACCGCCGGCATGCGCCGGCCCGCTACTCGGCCACATCGCCTCGAAGCCCGGCCAGAGCATCAGGTTGGTCATGAACTTGGCTCCTTCGCCACCGAGCCAGGGGATCGCCAGTTGCCGGGCATAGAACAAGGCGCCGAAAAATGCGGCGAAGAACATGACTTCGGAAAAGATGAACCACATCATTCCCATACGGAAAGATTTGTCCACCTGGGGGTTGTAATAACCGGCCATGCTTTCGGCAATTACGTTGCCAAACCAGCCGGCCATCATCGTAACCAGTACCGCCAGGCCGAACAGCGACACCATGCCGCCGATTTCAGCGCCGTTCAGGTAGACGGCAAAGCCGCCAAGCATCACAAACAGCGCGAAACTGCCGACGATCGGCCAATGGCTGCCGTGAGGGATGTAATACTTATCGTGGGTATGATCCATAAACGCTAATCCCCGATTCAAATCTCAGATGGATTTTTGGTGGCAACACCCGCCAGGGCTTCCATGGCAAAAAATGTATATGACAAGGTGATCCGGTCTATATGGCGTGGAATTTCCGGATCCAGGATAAATACGACCGGCATGTCGCGGCCTTCATTGGCGGAAAAACTCTGCGGCACGAAACAAAAGCACTCGGTCTTTCTAAAGTACTTTGCGACTTGACCGGGCGCGACGCTCGGCACCGCCTGGCCGACCTGCGGCTGGCCGGTCAGATTGCGGGCAAAGAAAGTCGCCCGGTAAAGCCGGCCCGGGTGAACCCGCATTTCCGCGACCCCGGCGCGGAACTCCCAGGGAGCGCCCTGGTTTACAGTGGTCACAAACTCAACCACGATTTCGCGGCTCAAATCAGGCGCTTCCACGACTTCGGCAGCTTGTGCGGTGGTTTTGCCGCCGATGCCGAGGATCTGGCAAAAAACGTCGTACAGTGGAACCAACGCAAAACCAAAACCAAACATGGCCACGACCAGCGCAAACAACTGCGTGGTCAGGCTGAAATGCACGATATGCTTTTTCATACTCATCCCGACGATCTAAGCCCGGTTGCAACAATAATCAAGACATAAAATCCTGCCGCTACCAGACCCAGTATTATCGCTGCCACGCGAACTTTTCTTTTCGATACGGGGGGGAAATCCATGTTGCGGCAGGCTCACCTCACCTCGGGTGCGGTTTCGAATGTATGATGTGGCGCCGGTGAGGGCACGGTCCATTCCAGGCCCTTGGGGTTGTCCCAGACCTCGCTACTGGCTTTTTCACCGCCCTTGACGGTTTGGTAAACGATGTAAACGAACAGTAGTTGCGACAGCCCGAAACCGAATGCGCCGAGCGAAGACATCATGTTGAAATCGGCAAACTGGGTCGAGTAGTCCGGGATCCGTCTCGGCATCCCGGCAAGACCCAGGAAATGCTGCGGGAAGAAGGTGATGTTGACGAATACCGCCGACAACCAGAAATGCATCTTGGCGAGCTTTTCGTCGACGATATGACCAGTCCACTTCGGCAGCCAATAGTAGACCCCCGCCATGATGCCGAACAGCGAGCCCGGTACCAGCACGTAATGGAAGTGGGCCACCACGAAATAGGTGTCGTGATACTGGAAATCTACCGGCGTAATGGCCAGCATCAGGCCGGAAAAGCCGCCGATCGTAAACAGGAACACGAACGCCAGCGAAAACAGCATCGGCGTTTCAAAGGTCATCGAACCCCGCCACATCGTTGCTATCCAGTTAAAGACCTTGACGCCGGTCGGCACCGCAATCAGCATCGTGGAGAACATGAAAAACAGTTCGCCGGCCAGCGGCATGCCAACCGTGAACATGTGATGCGCCCAGACTATAAACGACAGGACAGCGATGCTGGCGGTCGCGTACACCATCGAGTTGTAGCCAAATAGCGGTTTACGGGTAAAGGTCGGAATAATTTCCGAAACGACCCCAAAGGCCGGCAAGATCATGATGTAGACTTCGGGATGTCCGAAGAACCAGAAAATGTGCTGGAACATTACCGGGTCGCCGCCGCCCGCGGCGTTGAAGAAATGGGCGCCGAAAAACTGGTCGAACAACAGCATGGTTACGGCGCCCGCAAAAACCGGCATCGCAGCCAGCAACAGGAAAGCGGTAATAAACCAGGTCCAGACAAACAAAGGCATTTTCAGCAGCGTCATCTTCGGTGCACGCATATTCATGATGGTCACGATAATATTGATCGCGCCCATGATCGAGGACGCACCAAGGATGTGAACGGCAAACACCAGGAACGGGAACGCGTCACCGGTTTGCAGGACCAGCGGCGGGTACATGGTCCAGCCGGCCGCCGGGGCGCCGCCGGGCATAAACAACGTCGCTATCAGAAACGTAAAGCCCACCGGGAGCAACCAGAAGCTCCAGTTGTTCATTCTCGGCAGCGCCATGTCGGGGGCGCCAATCATCATTGGTATCATCCAGTTGGCCAGGCCCACGAAAGCCGGCATTATCGCGCCGAAGACCATAACCAGTGCATGCATGGTCGTCATCTGATTAAAGAACGCCGGATCGACAAACTGCAGGCCAGGCTGAAACAGCTCGGCCCGGACGATCATGATCATTGCTCCGCCGACAAAAAACATCAGCAGCGAAAACACCAGGTACATGGTCCCGATGTCTTTGTGGTTGGTTGAAAATAGCCAGCGTTTGATACCGCTCGGCGCACCGCGGTGATCGTGATCGTCGGCGCGATGCTGATCGGCGGTGGCTTCGTAGTCAGGGACCATACTGTTCTCCATTTATTTTATCTTGCTGCTGCGATATCCGAGGCTTGGACGGTGTCACCGCTGTTCAGCCCCCAGGCGTTGCGTTCATAGTTAATGATGGCGGCCAGCTCTGCATCGCCGAGCTGCGTGGAAAAACCGATCATGGCGGTACCCACGCGACCGTTCATCACGATATCGATATGATTCGCGACCGGGCCATTGACCATGGCGCTGTCGACCAGGCTCGGGAACGCCGGTGGCAGACCCTGGCCATTGGCCTGATGACAGGCGCTGCAACTGACGTTGTACAGTTCCTCACCGCTCAATTCCCCGGCTACTGCCGGTGCTTCCGCGTCAGTCGTCGATTCAACCATGGCAACGGTTTCGCCGCGGCCTTTCGCATCGATCCAGGCTGCGTAATCCTGTTTGCTCAATACATCGACGACGATCGGCATGAAACCATGACCCCTTCCGCAAAGCTCGGCGCACTGCCCGCGATAGGTGCCGGTTTCATTGGCCTTGAACCAGACCTCGTTGATGAAACCCGGGATGGCGTCTTTCTTGACGCCGAAGCTTGGCATCCACCAGGAATGAAGCACATCGTTCGCTGTGATCAGCACGCGAATCTTGGTATCGACTGGCACAACCAGCGGTTTGTCTACGTCCAGTAAATAGTTTTGGACCGAGAAAGGATCCACGCCGGAGCGGAGCTGACGGGCTATGTTGCTCGATCTGGCAAGCGAGCTGAAGAAATCGACATCCGTCCCCAGGTACGCGTAATGCCATCGCCACTGGTAGCCGGTGACTTTGATGGTCATTTCGGAGTCACGAAAATCTTCCATGACCACCAGGGTTTTTGCGGCCGGCACGGCCATCCAGATCAGGATAATGACGGGGATAATCGTCCAGACCAGTTCCGCTTTCGTACTGTGCGAGAATTTAGCCGCCTCGGCTCCCCGCGAGCGCCGGTGCAGGATGATGGATACGATCATCACGCCAAACACGACGATGGCGATCGCCACGCACGCCCAGAGGATCAGCATATGCAGCTCATAAACGGTCTGACTGATGTCGGTAACGCCGCGCCTGAGGTTGAGCACCATATCGGCAAAAGCGGTCGGCGCGACAATCATCAGAGTAAGAAGCGTCGTTATTTTTCCGGCCAGGCGGATTCCAGAACTGTTGGTCATTAATCCCAACTCCCTATGTTTCTGATTTTGATGCCGAGGTATTCACCGGGACTGACTCCCGGTTTGGATTATCAGATCCCGCGCCGCGGATTTTCTTGGTTTATAGGTCAGGAGCGGCTGATGACCAAGGCGCGCCAATGCTACTTGATGCCTATTTTGGGCGCAAGAAAACCGTGCCGGTGGCATGCCGGCCTGCACCCGATCGGGTGCATTAACGGTTACAGGCGAAACTATAGAATCTCTTTTTCAGCGGCTGATTTTTCGTGCCGCCGGGTGCAGTTGCCTGGCCAGTTGTTGCGGGTCCAGGCGGGGCTGCCAGCGTATGATCGCGAGGCAATCCGCCCGTATTTGTTTCTCCAGCGTGTGCACGGTGGGTTCCAGTTCGCTCATTGCACCGTCATGCTCGTTGCCGATCCAGCCGGCGATCCGGAGCCCTTTCTGTTGCAGTAATTCAACGCTCAAAGTTGCGTGATTGAGGCAGCCGATACGCAGACCAACGACCAGCAAGACCGGAAAACCGATCGCCAGAGCCAGGTCCGCCGTCGTGTCCTTGCCGGTGATCGGGGTTTGTACGCCCCCGGGTCCTTCGATCAGCAGCCAGTCGGCTCTCCTGGAGAGGCTGACCGCCTGGGCTGCTATTTCGTCGGTGGTGAAGTTAACCCGGTTCCGCATGGCCGAGACGATCGGTTCGGCAGCCGTTTCGAGTGCCACCGGGTTGACTTCCCGATAGCTCGCGTCCTGGTTCATCGCCGAAATCAATTCTTCCGCGTCTTCGCTCCGCAGACCATCGGCAGTCTGCCAGCAACCCGTCGCGACCGGTTTCATCGCCAGCGTGGTATGCCCGGCGGCACCCAATGCCTGGAGCAGGGCGCTGGTAACCAGGGTCTTGCCGACACCGATATCCGTTCCGGTAATAAACAGTCCTCGACTCATCGAACTCAGTCCTTTGTGCGCAGACCGATGCTACTTGCGGGAATTCGGAACTCATCCGGGCCAGCCGGCCGCGCTCTTTTTTCGATCGGCCCCCAGGCATGCCCGTAGACCACTTCATAAGTCGCGGGGAGTTTTCCCTGGTGCCGAAAACGCTCGTAGGCATCCTCCAATGCACGGACATTGTGCCCGCTTACAAGCTTCGGCATCGTGCCCTGGATCACGTTTTGTGCACCGGTGTCGATCAGGTCATCCAGCAATTTTCGTACGCTGTCGTAAGTCAGCGTAAAATGTTCCGCGTCCATGACGGGCTCCGCCAGCCCGTTGTGGACCAGTGCGTCACCGATATTGTGCATATCGGGAAAATCCAGGAAGCGCCGGTCAGCGTCCGTTTCCGACCAGGCCTGGCGCAGCTCATACAAGGTATCCGGACCATAACAGCTGAAGCCGACCAGGCCGCGAGGCTTCAGCACACGATAGAATTCGCCGAAAACCCGGTCGATATCGGCTACCCAGGGCAAGGCCAGGTTGCAAAACACCAGGTCGACGCTGTCATCGGGCAACGGTAGCCTTCCCAGGTCGGCACAGATCGCATGCTGGCCGTCGATCGGCGGTGGGGCGGCGGCGACCATCTGCTCGGCAAAATCAACGGCAAGGATGCGACTCGCAGGATAGCGGCGCCTGAGATTCGGGATTGCCCTGCAGGTACCCGCGCCTGCGTCCAGAATCAGTTCAGGTTCCAGGCGCACCAGGTCCAGCCTTTGCAGCAGGCGTTCCATGACCTCGAGTTCGAGTACCGCCGACCGGTCATAACTTTCGGCGGACCGGTTGAAAGCCTGCCTGACCCGGGCGGCATCCGGATGGAAAATCCGGTCCTGGCGGCTGTTCATCGTTGCTGGCAAGCGTCGTTTGTCATGGTCCGCCCATTATTCACCGTACACGGCCCGTGTTTCTACACCATCTCGGTTCGCCCCGGTAACCGGCAACGCAGATTCCCGGCGGCGCGGGCGCCCGTTTGCTTGATTTCAGTCCCGGCTGGCGAATATCTGCCGGGTCGGTGCGGATAGGACGCTGTCGGCGTACGCGTGCGAACCACATACTCACCGTGTTTATTGAACCTTTCAATCGAGCGGGTACATCGAATGTCAGCGATAGCACGCAAGCTGCTGCGCGTGCAGGCCATTTTCTTGCAACCCAGGTGCGTCCTCTGCGATGGCCCCGGCATGGCGGCGCCGGCGCTGGATTTGTGCGCCGGGTGCTATCGCGATCTACCGCGTTTGACCGATGGTTGCATAATTTGCGCACGGCCGGCAGATTGCGATGCGATGATTTGTGGAACCTGCCAGAAAAACCGGCCGCCATTCGAACGGGTAATCGCGCCGTATCGCTACGCCTGGCCCATCGACAAAATGATTCAGCAATTCAAATTCGGCGGCAACCTGGCCATGGGCCGCGTCCTGGGGCGGCTGCTGGCCCACCATCTCATGAGCATCAGGCGGCAGACGTCGATGGCAGCCGCTGCCATTGCCGGGCCGGTGAACATCGTGCCGGTTCCCTTGCATCGGCGGCGGTTATGGCGACGCGGCTTTAACCAGGCCACCGAGCTGGCCCGCACGATCGGCCTGGTGATGCCGCTTGCCATTCGCAGCGAGCTGTGCGATCGAGTCCGCGATACCCCGGCGCAAAGTGGATTGCGCGCGGAAGAGAGGCACAAAAATGTGCAAAAAGCATTTGCGCTGCGCGCCAAAACGGTTCCGGAGCAGGTCGTCATCATCGACGATGTCATGACGACCGGCTGCACCTGTGCGGAACTTGCCCGCACCTTTAAAAGCCAGGGTACCCGAGAGGTGCTGGTCTGGTGCCTCGCCCGGGCCTGAGGCTTGCCGCTGCAAGCAGATGGCGTTATTTTTCGATGATGAATGGTCGCGCCAGTGCACGGGAATCACGGGAAAGCAATTCTTTCGATCCGCAACGAAGGCGGTTTCTGGGCGGACTGGCCGGCGCCGCGTGGCTGGCGGGAACCGGTGGTGTCGTATCCGGCTGCAGTTCGGCCAATGTGCTGAGAGTCCCGCTCGCTGCCGCCGAAACCCAACTGCTTCGTACGCTCGCGCCGGCGGTCTTGCATGGGTTGTTGCCGACGCAGCCGAGCGCTAGGGAAGACAGCCTGGACAGACTTCTGGCGACGGTTTCAACCAGCGTTTCCAGCCTGGGCAGCGACAGCCGCGAACAGTTGGCTCGCCTGCTGGCCGCGCTGGATTTTCGAATCACGCGCTGGTTGCTGACCGGTCTTTGGAAACCGCTGCACGAGGCAACCGTTGAAGAGATCGACGCCTTTTTGAATAACTGGAGCCAATCGTCGATTGGCCGCTTCAACCTGGCTTACCGCACGCTGACCAGGCTGCTGGCAAGCAACTGGTTTGCGATGCCGGCGAATTACCGGCAATCGAATTATCCGGGGCCGCCATCGTGGGCGGCCGAAACCAGCGCCATAGCAAAGGTCTGATCGATGATTGCCGCACATCACCATGTGGTCGATGGCACCCGCCTACAAAGCGATCAGCGGCTGGAGGCGGATGTCGTCATCGTTGGCACCGGTGCCGGCGGCGGCGTAGCAGCGGAGCTAATGGCCAGGTCCGGCCTGCGGGTCGTCATGCTGGAGACCGGCCCGCTGCAGCTTAGCCGCGACTTCAATATGCACGAACAGCGGGCATATAACCGCCTCTATGCCGAAGGCGCCAACCTGGCAACCGCGGACCACGGCATCGCAATCCTCCGCGGTCGGGCAGTCGGTGGCGGCACCACCGTCAACTGGACTACCAGCCTGCGCACCCCCGGGCAGACCCTCGAATATTGGGTAAATCGATTCGGATTGGCGGAAGTATCGGCAGAAAAGCTGTCGCCCTGGTTCGACTGGGCGGAGCGCAGATTCAATATCAAGCCGTGGGAGGTTGCGCCCAATGCCAATAACGAAGTACTCAGATCGGGGTGTGCGCGGCTCGGCCTGCACTGGGCTGTTATTCCCCGCAACGTCAGCGGTTGCGCCAATCTCGGTTATTGCGGTATGGGCTGCCCGCTGGGCGCCAAGCAGTCGATGCTGGTGACCACGATCCCCGGCGCGCTCGAATACGGCGCCAGCCTCTATGTGCGGACCCGTGCGTGGAAGCTGGAAATCAGGCGCGACCGGGTCGAGGCGTTAATCGCCCAGGCACTGGATGCGAAAAGCATCAACCCGACCGGCGTGACCGTGCGTATCCGGGCAAAACAGTATTTGCTTGCCGGTGGAGCGGTCCACAGCCCGGCGCTGCTGATGCGTTCTGCCGCACCCGATCCTTACCGCGTGCTTGGCAAGCGCAGCTTCTTGCACCCGACCAACACCAGCCTTGCCCGCATGCCAATGGCGGTGGAGGGATACTACGGTGCGCCACAAAGCATTTACAGCGACCACTATCAGTGGCCTGACGGCGCCGAGGGTCCGGCCGGGTTCAAGCTCGAAGTGCCGCCGATACACCCGGGACTTGCCGCCGGCATCCTCGGCTGGCACGGCCGGAAGCTTGCGGCGGGCATGCAGGATTTACCGAGGCTCAATACGTTGATTGCGCTGCAGCGCGACGGCTTCGATGAACAAAGCCCTGGCGGCGAGGTGCGGCTCCAGGGTGATGAACGGGGTATCCTGGATTACCCGCTCGACGACCATCTGTGGGATGGCGTACGCCGGGCCTGGCACGCGATGGCCGAGATTCAGTTTGCCGCCGGGGCACGCGAGGTGATGCCCGGTCATCTCGATGGCGAATTCGAAACCAGCCTGGATGCCGTCAGGCAACAGATTGACCGTTTGCCGCTGGCGCCTTACAAAGTGGCTTTGTTCAGCGCGCATTTAATGGGCGGGTGCAACATGGGGGCGAATCCGCGCGCATCGGTGATTGCGGGCAGTGGCAGGCACCATCAGCTCGATAACCTGACGGTCGTCGATGGTTCCATTTTTCCAACCAGCGTCGGCGCCAACCCACAGCTATCGATATTCGCCCACTCGGCCCGCATCACGACCGGGCTGGTACGGGAGCTCAAGCCCGGTGCGTTGGCGGGGATGCCGTGAGTTCGAAAATAGAGTAATAATGATCGCCCCAAATCCCCCCGCCCATAAGTGAGGTTTTCGATGCTGAGCAAAAATAACGGTCTTGCCCTGCTGTGTTGCGGTCTCCTGGCTGGTTGCACCGGGTCCAGGCCGTTCATCGAGACCTGCCCCGACGAGCTGTCCCGCGGCTGGGCGGAACTGGACCTGGCCGAGGCGGCCGGTGTCGATGGCACGATCAGCCTTGCCAAGGCAGTCGGCTTGCTGACCGCGGCAAAAGCCATGCAACTGGCCGAAAAATATGAGCGCTGTTATGAGTTGGCCAGCGAAGCCCGCGCCGCGATAAAAAAATCCCGGGGTTGAACAACCCAAAAAAAACAGGGTTACTCTCCGATGTCTGGACCTAAGACGGACCCTGACCTAGCTCGCCGGCTCCTAGATAGGTATAAAGGTGTAATGCAGGATGAGACCGCCGAACACGGCGGCGCCGACATAGCGGTTGTGAAGAAATGCCTGGAAACAGGCGTCGGGCTCGCGATGCCGGGTCAGATATTGTTGCCATCCGAACATCAGCCCGGCGGCCACGAGACCAAGATTGAACCAGCCTCCCAGTTCTGTGCTGTTGCCGACCAGGTACAAAGTCAGCAGGCACAAGCCCTGGAATACACCGATCCAGAGCCGGTCGAGATCGCCAAAAGCGATCGCCGTCGATTTGACGCCGATGCGCAGGTCGTCTTTCTTGTCGACCATCGCGTATTGCGTGTCGTATGCGACGACCCAGGCAAGGTTGGCAATGAAAAGCAACCAGGTGATCCGCGTTACCTCGCCTGTCTGTGCGGCGTACGCCATCGGTATGCTCCACGAAAAAGCGATCCCGAGATAGAATTGCGGAAAATTGGTATAGCGCTTCAGGAACGGATAGGCGCCGGCAATGACCGCGGCCGGCACTGCCCACATCAATGCCTGCTGGTCGAGCATCAGCACCAGGCCGAGCGCCACCAGTGCGAGGCCACCCGCGAGCATCAGCGCTTCCTGCGGGCTGACCCGACCCGCCGCCAGTGGGCGGTTCTTGGTCCTCGCAACGTGCGGGTCCACTTTTCGGTCTGCGAAATCATTGATGACGCAACCCGCCGAGCGCATCAGGAAAACACCGCCTACGAAAATGACGAAGATCCTTGGGTCTGGCCGGCCCTCACCTGCTAGCCACAACGCCCACAAGGCGGGCCACAGCAGAAGCAAGGTGCCGATGGGCTTGTCGAGCCGCATCAACAATGCGTACTCCCTGAGCTGGGCCAGCCACCACCGCCACTGGATCTGCGTCAGCCTTTCGAGCGGCGTACTCATCAGCCGCGGCTTTCCTGGCAAAGGCAGATCGCCGGCAGGAACACTTCACACACCCAGAGCGGGTGGTCGTCCAGGCGAAATTGGGAGCGCCGCGTATACAGGACCGGTGGGGTTTCCGCGCCCGGTGGCAACGCGGCCGCATACAACGGCTGACCCGGACTGACGATCGCGAAACTGAATCCGCTGCGTTTCATGCCGGGTTTTTCCGCCAGCGTTTCGCCCAGCGGATTCTCCGCGAGTTCCGCCAGCCAGGGATAAACCGCCAATGTGACCGAGGGAATCAGGCTGCGGGCGAAAATCGTGCGCAATGGTCCGCACTCCAGCGAAACCTCGCGGCACAGGCCGCCGCCGTTCAGCTCGTTTGTCGTTGCCGGCCTTTGCTCGAGCAAGCGCAGGCGAAAACCCGGCCCGCAGCATTTTTTCAGCCGCCGCGTCAGCATGCCGCCGGAATCGAGCCAGCGCCGCAGTCCTGCCGGCACCTGGTCCATGGGAAATTCCCCGGCCAGCAACCACTGTGAGGCTTCGTAATCCGGTACCGAGATTTTGCTTGCCAGATCCCTGTCCACTGTTTATCCGTTTCGACCGCCGGTTCCGCATTGTAAGGCGTGCGGCCTTGCCGAGCATACCGCCTTTCCCCTCGGCCGTTGATGTTTCATACCTTGCCGAAGCGATCGGCTTCGCCAACCCAGCGTCGAATCAGTCCATCGACCGCATCCGGCCGCTCCTTCAGCATGAAAGTCGCGGTCTTGTGCACCTCGGGCAACAGGTCGGCATCGCGCATCAGATCGGCGATGCGCATCTGCATCAACCCGGTCTGTCGCGTGCCCAGTAATTCACCAGGCCCGCGCAGGTCGAGATCGGCCTGTGCGACTTTGAACCCGTCACTGGTTTCCCGAAGTACGGCCAGGCGCTGTTTTGCCAACGCGGTCAGCGGAGGCTTGTACAGCAGCAGGCAACTGCTTTGCTCGCTGCCCCGACCGACCCTGCCGCGCAACTGATGCAGTTGTGCCAGCCCCATGCGCTCCGCGTTCTCGATGATCATCAGGCTGGCGTTCGGGACATCGACGCCGACTTCGATGACCGTCGTCGCAACCAACAGGTGGATCTCGCCTTTTTTAAAAGCCTGCATCACCCGATGCTTGTCCTTCGACTTCATGCGCCCATGAACCAGGCCGAGCGACAATTCAGGGAGCGCTTCTGCCAGCATGGCCGCTGTTTTCTCCGCCGCTTCGTAATCCAGCACAGCGGATTCATCTATCAAGGGACATACCCAGTATGCCTGGCGGCCGGACAAACACGCGTCACGGATACTGCTCACCAATTCATGCCGCCTCGACTCGGGCATGGCAACCGTGGTCACCGGCCTGCGCCCCGGAGGTAATTCGTCGATCACCGATACATCGAGATCTGCATAGGCTGTCATCGCCAGAGTCCTGGGTATGGGGGTGGCGGTCATGATCAACTGGTGCGGGCAGTGGCCCTGGCGGCCGCCTTTTTCCCTTAGCGCCAGCCTTTGATGTACGCCGAAGCGATGCTGTTCATCGACAACGATCAGCGCAAGGCGATCGAAGGCGACACTTTCCTGAAACAGGGCGTGGGTGCCCAAGACGATTCGCACCTGGCCGTCCGCTATTCTTGCCAGCAATCGTTGCCGTGTTTTGCCCTTGATCCTGCCGGTCAGGAGCGCGGTTTCCAGTCCCAATGGTTCGAGCCACCGGCGGAAGTTTTCGGCGTGCTGTTCGGCGAGCAGTTCGGTTGGCGCCATGACCGCGGACTGCCTGCCACAAGCAGCGGCACAGACGGTCGCCACTGCCGCAACCACCGTCTTACCCGACCCGACATCGCCCTGCACCAGGCGCATCATCGGTTTTTCCTTTGCCAGGTCCTCGAGCAGTTCCGCAATTACCCGTTGCTGTGCGCCGGTGAGTGTATAGGACAAGGAGGCGATGAAATCGGTGACTGCCGTCCCCGGGTCCACCAGCGCTGCCGCCGGTTCGCTGCGGATTTTCTGGCGCAACCGGCGCAGGCTCAGGTGTTGCGCCAGCAATTCTTCAAACGCCATTCTCCGCTGCGCCGGGTGTCTCCCTTCCTGTATCGCCTGTATATCGGTATCGGCCGGTGGCTGATGGAGTACGGTTAGCGCCGTCAGCAAACCGGGAAATTTCATGGCCTCCAGGATTCGGGCGGGCAGCCATTCCTCGAGTCCATCGGCGGCAACCAGGCCAAGCGCCTGCCTGCTCAGTTTTCTCAGCCTGCCCTGCCCCAGCCCTTCGGTGGCTGGATAGATCGGGGTCAGCGTGTCATCGGTCGCCAAATCGGTATCACCGAGGAGTCGATATTCGGGGTGTATCATCTGCAACCCGCCGGTGCCTGGCCGGGTTTCGCCAAAACAGCGAATGCGCTTGCCACGCGCGAGGCCGTCTTGCTGGGCTTTCGAAAAGTGAAAAAACCGCAGGGTCAGGCCGCCGGTGCCATCGCTGATTCGGCAAAGCAGGTTTCTGCGGCCTCGATAGACGACTTCGGTTAGCTGAATTTCGCCTTCCACGACGGCGCGCTGGCCCGGGCGCAAACCGCCAATGGGAATAATTTTCGTGCGATCCTCATAGCGCAGCGGCAGCAGGAACAGCAAATCCTGCACCCTTTGGATACCCAGTTTTTGCAAACGGGCGGCGAGATGCGGGCCTACACCGTGCAGCCGTTGCACGGATGCCAGTTCGGTGGGTTTATTGGCCACGTTCCCAGCGGTTCACAGTACCAGGATGGCGTCCATTTCGACATCCGCGCCTTTGGGCAATGCGGCGACACCGATGGCGGCGCGGGCCGGGTACGGTTCGCTGAAATAAGTGGCCATTATCTCGTTGACGCTGTCAAAACAGCCAAGGTCGGTCAGAAACACATTCAGTTTCACGATATCGTCCAGCGAGCCCCCGGCGGCCTCACAAACGGCTTTGAGGTTCTTGAATACCTGGTGAATAGATGCCTCGATATCGCCGTCCAGCATTTGCATGGTTTCCGGCACCAAGGGTACCTGTCCGGACAGGTAAACCGTTTTGCCGCTGCGTATGGCCTGTGAGTAGGTGCCTATCGCTGCCGGCGCATCGGCCGTACTGATTGATTTGCGTTCCATGCGTCTTCCTTGCATTGGTGTGAGCCGGCCGCTCGGCGGCAGGGTCTCAGGCGCAGCTGCGGCTGACGCTGATTACATCCGGCATGCCGCGGATGCTCCGCATCACCTGGGCCAGTTGCACACGGTCGCGTACCTGCAAATGAAAAATCAGGGTAACGGTGTCTTCATCCCTTTCGACAACCGATACCGAGTCTATATTACTGTGCGTTTCCGCGATATTCGCTGCGACCGCGGCCAGAACACCGGTCTTGTTATTCACATCGGCGCGCAGTTCGACCATCGACTGACGCTGGACATTTTCTTTCCAGTTCACCGAGATCCACTTGTCCGGCTGTTTCCTGTATTCCGTCAGGTTGCCGCAGGTGTCGCGGTGGATGACGATACCCTTTCCCGAACTGAGAAAGCCGATAATCGAATCGCCCGGTACCGGGTAGCAGCACCGCGCGTAACTGACCACCACGCCCTCGGTGCCTTCGATGGCCAGCGGCGCAGGGTCTTTTTTCGCGGTTCCGTCCGCCTGGCCGACCAGCCGCCTGGCAATGAGTGGCGCCAGGTGCTTGCCGAGGCCGATTTCCTCATACAAGGACTTCTGGTCAGGCAGGTTCAATTCCCCGAGCAGCCCCTTCATTTCCCGGGTCGATGCATTGCGAATTTTCTTGTTGAACTCACCCATGGCATGGCTCAGCAAACGCTTGCCCAGATCGATCGCTTCACCGCGTTTCAGGTTTTTCAAATATTGGCGGATCGCACTTCGCGCTTTCGCGGTCGCAACGAAATTGACCCAGGCCGGGTTGGGCCGGGCGCCCTTGGCGGTGATGATTTCGACCGTCTGACCGTTTAACAGTGGCGTGCGCAACGGCACCATACGCCGGTCGACTTTCGCGGCCACGCAACGGTTACCGACATCGGTATGCACGGCGTAGGCGAAATCGACAGACGTAGAGCCCATCGGCAGACGCATGATATCGCCGCGCGGCGTAAAGACATAAACCTTGTCGGGGAACAGGTCGACCCTGACGTTTTCGAGAAATTCTTCGGAATCGGCATCGTGTTCGAGTTCCACCAGCCTCGCCAGCCACTCACGGGTGCTCGCATTTGCGGGTTCGTTGCTGGAGTCGTCCGATTTGTATAGCCAGTGAGCGGCGATCCCCGATTCAGCCACCCGGTCCATGTCTATGGTTCGAATCTGGACTTCCAGCGGGATGCCGTCCGGGCCGAACAGGGTCGTGTGCAGGGACTGATATCCGTTGATTCGTGGGATCGCGACGTAATCCTTGAAACGGCCCGGCATAGGCTTGTACAGCCGATGCACCATCCCGAGGACCCGGTAGCAGGTATCGACATCGTCAACAATGATTCTGAATCCGAACATGTCGACAATCTCACTCAGCGGCCGTCCCTTGTGCCGCATCTTGCGATAGATGCTGTACATATGTTTTTCGCGGCCGCCGACATCGGCGGTGATTTTCAGCTCATCCAGCGCATCCGATAAGCGCTGCGATATTTTCCTGACCAGTTGTTTGTGATTGCTCAGCGCTTTTTTGAGCGTTTTCTCGATGACGCGGTAGCGATAAGGGTACAGGCTGCGAAAGCCGAGATCCTCGAGCTCCAGCCTGATGCTGTTGATGCCCAGGCGATTGGCAATCGGCGCGTAGATATCGAGGGTTTCGCGGGCAATACGCCGCCGCTTCACAGGCGGCATGGAACCCAGGGTACGCATGTTATGGGTCCGGTCCGCCAGCTTGATCATGATGACCCGAATATCCTCGGCCATCGCCAGCAGCATTTTTCGGAAACTTTCGGCCTGGGCCTGTTGCCGGTTGTGAAACTGAAGCTGGTCCAGTTTGCTGACCCCATCGACCAGGTCGGCGACT